>Ga0256827_10001982_pt1 | contig 13204 bp, 13 predicted proteins | sample CV84metaG_FD_185977 | JGI IMG/M metagenome (GOLD analysis project Ga0256827, IMG submission 185977) | Hydrothermal vent microbial communities from East Pacific Rise, Pacific Ocean - CV84 | ecosystem: Environmental > Aquatic > Marine > Hydrothermal vents | place: Pacific Ocean: East Pacific Rise... | reverse complement strand
AGGAATCTGATGATGTCTTTCCATGCTCTCCATGTGCATTTTTTTAATGCTAGGTTTGTGGTTACTTGCACAGAGGTTAGAGACTTGGTTTTCACGCTCATAACCAAAAGTCTCAATGGCTAACGTTTTTTTGCCACCTTCAATATGATGATTAATAATATGGTTAAATTTTTCTCGTAAGAGTCTATTGTTAAGTTCATTTTTATCATACGCTATCATTTAATTATCCATTTAGATGTAGTTGGTTACATTATATAGAAAGTATAATAAAATTACTCTAAGTAGTTGCCCCTAATTAGTTTTAAAGATAGCGAGGCTGAAGCCGTCGATTCCAGATATGCAAGTGGTATTTTTGGAATCGGTGTGTTTACATTTGAATGAATTTAATATGGATTCAGTATTTATTTCTGATTTTATTTCCAAACTATTTCCTAATAGCCCCCAAAAATTTCTAAAATATTGCTAGCTTATTTCCTGCTAATCTAATAAACTAGCAACATGATTACTTAACTGGTCAATCATAAATTTTATTTTAAAGGATGAATCATGAAAAGATTTATTAGACTTATGAGTGTGGTTTTGGTATTAGGTGCTGTGGCAACAGCTTCAACATTTGGGGGTAACCCTGAGGTGACTGCTCAAAAAGATGACCATACAACTGTACAAGGTATTTGTGATCCATTGGAAAGACTTGCTGGTTTGTGCCGAAGTTCTGAAAATATCTTAGATGCTAACTAAGTGAAAAGAGAAAGGTTTTTCCTTTCTCTTCGTGGTTAAAATTATCGCTCAATACGATAGTTAAGAACCACATTGCCTTCTTTGTCTTTTAAGATAATGCTCTCTTTAATCTCTTTTGCATTGATGTTAACAACCACACTATTTTCCTTATAGGAGAATTGACTCTCTTTCACATTTGAAGTGAGTGGTGTTTGAACATTTGTAACGTCAAGATAGAGTAGTACTCTCTCATCTTCATTTGCCAGTTTCAATGCTCTTTTTTCAATCCGTTCACCTCTTCCTGCCAACATAATCGCTTCTCCAGAAGTTGGATGGATTAAGAGGTTTTTGTTCGGTAATAGGTAGTCAAAACAGAGGTTTTTAGCTACTTTTTTAAGACCAAAACAGTGGTTAAGTACTTCAGGGTTGCCACCATCAACACTACTACTTGTTGATGTTGATACGAATGAAGTTCTCATAGATTGATGTGATGAATTACAAGCTGTGGTTGTAACAAGAATAAAAGTTCCCATAAAAATTGATAGTCGTTTCAAGTGTAACCCTTTCTTTAAGATGTTACAATTGTAACAAGAGTTTTAGAAAGGGGTCGTTAAATGTTGCAAAAAGTGATGTTTTTTTCTATGTTTATCTTTATCGGTTGCACTTTTCAGCCTGTAGAGGAGGGAGAGGTGTTAAAGCGTGTCGCTTTGGTGATTGGGAATCAGCACTATGTGGACAATGAGTTGGACAACCCTATTAGTGATGCAAAAGGGGTGCAAAAGGTCTTAGAGAAGATAGGTTTTAAGACAACCTTGGCACTGGATATTACACTTCATGAGTTAAATGCTGTTTTAGAGACGTTAAAAAATGAGATAGAGCCAAACAATACCATTGTCTTTATCTACTTTGCAGGGCATGGAAATACACTACAGAAAAACAGCTCAGAGCAGTTTCTGATGATGACTGACAAGGAAAAACCTGTCTTGGTGAGTATTTTTAAGTTTTATGATTTTTTAAAAATGGTGCATGCCAAACACAGCATTATTGCACTGGATGCCTGTCGAGATTTTCAGAAACACTACATTGCACTTAACCACAAAGAGAATCATCAAACATTGCAAAATTTTCGAGGAAACTTTAGCTTAAAGGGGTTTAGGGCAGGGCATATTCGTTACGATGATGGAATTAAAGAAGATGTCAATGTGGTGCTGGATAGGGAGTATAGCTACAAGTTACCCAACTCCACACTGGTCTCTTACGCAACAGAGCGTAACCAAAAAGCGAAAGATTGGAGTAAGTATGATGTTCACCATAGCCCCTACAGTTACGGGTTAATAGAACATTTAGACGATGAGGAGATACCCATTGAAGAGGTCTTTAGACGGGTACGGGTAAGTATCTTAGAAGAGACCAATCGTTCTCAAAGTAACTCCGAAGAGATGAAGTTAGAGAAGAACATTTGGCTTGTGCCTAAAAAAGCAAAAGTGGCGTTTTCCCCACCAATTTAAGAGAGAAGAGATGAAAAAGTATATGTTGTTGGTGTTGCTGTCGATATATGGTCACGCACAACAGAGTGGAGAGCGTTTTTTTAAAGATAAAAATGCACACGCCAATGGTTTTGGAATACACACCGACTTGGGGTACAGCTCCTACCTTATTGAGTTGGATTCAAGTGAACTCAACTCAGCGATTGACTATGATGTTTTAGAGTTTACCTTGGGAGAAACCTACAGTTACGAAAGGTGGATGGTGGGTCTCTATGGAAAGTTTTTGGTTGAGGCGTTAAACAGCAATATGTTTGTGGTAACAACAGCAGAGAAGTTGGGAGACCATGCCAAGATTGATAAAAATGAGTTTGGGGTTTACCTTAACTACACGTTAGCTGAAAATGACAAACATCGGTGGAGTCTCAATGCTATCTACCGTTATAGTAGGTTAGAAGCAGAGGACAGCTATAGGAGTTTTTTGGCATATCAAAGTAGTTTTGATTATGAGACGCAAGGGTTGGCACTCTCTTTGGGGTATCTACAGCGTTTAAGTGAGCAAAGCTCATGGTTTGCACAAGTTGGACTTCTCTACAGTAAGGCTAACGTTAAAATGGCAGAGTCTGTTAATGGTCAGTTACAAGACAGTTTTGTGGATGATACGGTGAATTCAATAGGAAAAAAAGTGACATTGGGTTACTCTTATAGGCTAGACAGTAAATTTTTTTTAGTGCTAAGAGCTGATGCTTGGAGCGTCAACTTTGGTGCGTTAACCGTTCTTTCACGTGTAGGAGACTCCTTACCTAAAGCGACACTAAACGAACACTCCTTTACCACCTACACGGGGATTAGTTGGCGATTTTAGAAGCCCTTAGTGAAGCGATGTCAATAATTTGTGAACCAGTGGTGATGTAGTTCTCATGGGTTTTAATACCCAGTTTGTAGTCAAAGGGAACGTTAATATTTTCAATAAACTTTGGCGTGTTCGGTAGATGGATGTCATAGAGACTCAATACCCGATTTTTTAAGATGTAAAGTATACTCTTTTCAATACCCAATATATCTCCATTGATAACTCTTTTATTATAGATACCACCCAATGTAGCACTGCTATTGGTCTCTTGAAAAATATGTATTTTCGTGTCACCAATGACATAGAGGTAATTACCATTAACCCATAGGCTTTCAATATCTTTTAGTTTTGAGTCAAACTCAAATTGGTAAAAAATATCATTTTCATCTATATTTAAAAATTTAATAATTTCGGTATCTTTTTCACTGTTGCCAATATGATAGATATGTGTTCTTCTCTCCTGAGAAAAGAGATTTAATCTATTACCTTCTACCAACGCAGTATTGGAAAAACTACCTGTGATAATAGCCTCTTTTATCTCAGGCTCGCCATCTAAGCGAGGTTTGGCTTGATTGTTAATAAAGAGTTCGTAAGACCAATCGGTCAAACTGGTTACTCTGGCTTCTTTCGTCAAAAGGTTCACATAAAGCACATGGGTATCCTCTTCCACAGGAGTATTGGGCAGTTTTATTTTTCCAATAAGGGATTTGGTCTCCAAGTCGTAAATACGAAATTCACCCGAGTAGAGCATATCAATAGTGTAGATATTTGACCCTACTATCTCAATGGCATTGGAGAGAAAAGAGTCAACCACATACGCAGAGAAGAGGGTCTGTCTGTAACGGTTTTTTCCTGAACGCAGTTGTTGGGTAATATTGTTGTAGGTGTTGTCGTAGAGCAGGGTAGGGTAGAGTTTCTCTTTTGCTTGAAGAGGATTAAAAATCATCACATCTTTAGCATTAATGCTACTCTCCATGTCTAATGACTCTGCCAATAAAATCTGAGAATAGTCTGTTAGTCTCTCCTCTAAATTGGTAAAGTTGTCACGTGCCACATAGCTGTAGAGCATCTCGGAGAGTGGGGTAATGCGTATTTTATGGATAGCATTTTTAACCCAAATACCTTTGGCAATGAGTCGCATTTTCCCATGATTCTCCTCCTCTTGGGTATCTTTAACTCCGTTGTCATCGGCATCAATATCAACCCCATCACTTACCTCATAAATGTAATAACTTTGCTCTTCTAGCCGTTCTGTATGGAGGTCAAAATTTCCAATTTGGTTTAAGCACCCCTCCTTTTTGGTTGTCTCAGTGGTCAGAAGTTCAAGGGTATGGTTCTCCAAGAGTTTAAAAAGTTTGACAGTAGCCCCTTTGAGCCGTCCCATTTGGGCTTTTCCTATCTTTCCTGAATCTTCAACATGGATGGTCAGTGGCACAGTGGTGTAGCCAAAAGCATTTTTAGCCGTAACGGTCAGGTGAAAGGTGGTCGCCTCAGTCAGGCTCTGTGTTAAGATAAGTTTTCCCCTGTTATTGAGTCGAAAATACTCGTTGCCGTCACCCTCCAAAACAAAGGGGTAGATGAGGTCAGCATCGCCTTTTTTTATGGTGAGTTTTCCAATAATATTGCCAACCCTTAAGTCAGAAGAGATGTCCTCTTCAAATATCTCAACAGTTGGTTTGCCACTGTGGACATTGGGCGAGTTTAAAATAAGATGTATGCGTGCTTCATCTCGACTAACAGGGGTAAAGCCCATCTCACGTATGGTCTGCCTTAGTTTAGGAATGGTCACATTTTTTAGCGTGGTTAGGGGTATCTTCTCTTTGCTACTGTGAGGAATGGTAATGTGGTCACTGCTCTTGTGGTCATCTAACGATTGTAAGAGGATGGCTATTTTAAGTACCTCTTCGTTGTTGAAGTCTCCGTTAAAGTTGGGTACTAAACTTTGGGGGTAGATGGTCTGACCATTGCTAACACTCTCAACCGTTCCCAAGGTTAGTGAGCCGAGTTTAAAGGTAATGGGAGAGTAGACACACTTAAAGAGTCCATGCCTAGTCGTACCATTTTGGGTATAGGTTTTGGTAATACCACTACGCTCACCACAGCTGTAGTCAATCCCATTGGTGGGTGAGTCTACAAAGTAGAGGGTCTTCTCCTCACGGGGTTCATGTTGGCTCGCACCCCCTCCACAACCATAGAGGAGAAGAAAAAAGAGTAGTAGTATTGTCTTTTGCATCAGTCTCTCTTTCTAGTTATTGTGGAACAACAGCCCTTGAAATAAGCCTTTGGTTAAACTCCATATCCAGTTTCATCTGTTTATCTTCTAGTTTACCAAGAATCTCTTTCGCCTCTTCCAAATCATACTGTTTGCGTGAGAAGAAGCCAAAATTGACCATCTCATGCAGGGTATGGTTTTGGTTGCTTATCACAACAAAACGAAATATCTCAGAGGGTACTTGACGATTAGAGAAGCGAATAATAGTCAAGTCATCATGGTCATAAGACTCTTTAATGATAAGACTCTCATTTTTTCCCAGCTTAAGATAGCCAGCATTTCCCCAGTAGTCTACCACGGAGTAGTCATCATTAATGGTGGTTTCAACCTCCCAAATACCATGCTTGGCAGAGGCAGGGTTAGAGGGGTAGACATACCCATACCAGACCCCTTTGAGTTTGTTAAAGAGTTTCTCATTTTTGGGAAAAACTCGGCTTGAAAAGCTCGCTGTCTCTGTAGAGGTTTCGTTCTCTAAAAGGCTTCTTTTATGCTCTTTTAAAAAGGCATCCAACTCACCTCTCTTTGAAAACTCTTTCTCAAACAGTTTTTTGGGAATAAGTTGATGCTCTTCTAATGTTTTTAATATCTTTTTTTGAAAAGCTTTTCTCTCTAGTCGCTTCTTCTCATAGGCTTGATACTCAGTGATGAGTCTGTCAATTTCATCCGTAGAGGTGAGGTCGGTTGTGAAAATTTCAGAAGGTATATTAAAGTACTTCTCTAAACCATCAATGTAGAGAGTGGTAATATGACTTCTTCCCTTCCGTAGTTTACTAAGCATGGTTTCACTTTTAAATCCAAAAGCACGGGTAACTTCGGTAGCATTCATGTGGGTATCTAATATATAATCTAATTTTTCAAAATTCTTCATATATAAGTATAATCTTTTATAGTGATAATTTAAATTAAGTTCAATGAGTTTTTTATGTTTTACACCAACTCTGCACCAACATTGTTAACTTTTGCTAGAGAATAATCTAAGTTGTAGGCATGGAGAATACTCTTTTTAAATGTTGAAAAACTAAAATCTAACTTTTTAGGGACTTTTATATTATAAACTTACAGTTAATAAAGAGGATATTACTCGATAAATTAATATTTATCGAGTATGTTTAACGATTCGCAAACTAAACTTTGGCGAGAAAATTTGCTAACACTTAAAAAAGATATAAAGTGCTTATTTATTATAGCATATTATATCTTTTTGAATATAGAGATTTATCGTGAAAAAGATATTGGCTAGAGGTTATCTCTTTAAGTTAGGAGATAATCAGTTTATAACCTAAGTTATATGAGTTGATAATACTTCCTTTAGGAAGTTTTTTTCTTAAGCAGTAGATAAGGTGTTTAAGTCTTTTGTTACAATCTTGTTCTAAAGATGCTTCTTCCCAAATAGAATATTCAAGAGTCTCAGAACTAACATAATTATTTTTTTCTTGGGAGAGAATTTTCATAAGCTTTTTTTCATATTTTGTCAATTTAATTATCTTATATTTGTCATCAAAGAGGGTAAGCTGTTTTTTATTGAAATTGTATGCTTCTTTTAAGTAAATTTTTTCATCACTGTGAAGGGGAGCAAGGTCTTCTATTATATTGATAAGTAGCTTCTCTATATCATTTTTCTTAAAGGGTTTTTGTAAATAGCCAGAGAGGTGAAGAGAGAGTGCTTCTTCAAATATATCTAAATTCTTTTCTCTGCTTCCGATAATAATAATACTTTTTCTATCTTGTTTTCTAATTTCTTTTATAATATTAATACAATTATTCTCTTTTTCATCACAGTTTAAAAAAAATATTTTAGGTTGGTTAAAACTAAAAGTTAAAATTTCTTTATTAGCTTTTATTCTTGTAATGGTTTCAAAATAGGGCTCAAGATACTGTACTTCACTGTAGTCTCCTGAAAAAATTAGTTTATTTAATTTTAATGTTTTCATTTTACTCTCTTTTTTTACTTCAACTTAAGTATAGCAATTTATTAAAAATCTTCTCTTTAAATGTTAGTGCAAAATTTAATCATACTGGTGCAAAGTTAGTGAAGAATTTATCTTATTGCTTAAAAAGTAAGAATATAACTTTTTAAAGACTTTTCTATTTTATAATATTATTACGTGAATAATATTTCACTGGAGTTTGTTGTTCTAAAAGGTAGAACAATTTTTTATGAGTCGTAAACTGAACTATTCATTAGGGAAGTTTGTTAACAACATAATTACTAAATAATTTAAAAGGATGACAAGATGAAAAAAGTTTTAAGTAAAGTAGGATTATTGACACTCTTAACAGTAGGGTCAATGGCAGGTGATATGTATGGAAGTATTGGAACAGCATTGACAACAGAAAGTGGATATGATAGTGGGGTCAGTGCTGTGGCAACAGCTGGAATGAAATTGGATAAAATTATGCCTGATTTTGGTGTAGAAGTTGAATTATCAAAAACTTTAGTTGATACATCTAATTCATATTATAATGGAAGTGAAGATCACAGTATTTTAAATGTGGGTGCATATGCAGTCTATTATGTTAAAGTGCCAAATAGCTCTTTTGTAATTAAGCCTCGATTAGGTTTAAATTATCAAAATTTTAGTACTTCATATAGTAATACAAATGATGACTCATGGTATAGAGCCTTAAATGATGCTATAGATGATACTTTTTCTGGAACTTATTTTTCATATGGTGTAGGGGTTACCTATCCGTTGGGTAACCTTAATCTTTATGCTGACTATACAGATGAGGGTCTCTCTAGTAATATTGGAGTTGGTGTTGGAATGGCATTTTAAGAAAATTTATTAATTTTTTTAGAAGTCAATTCCTTCTTTATCATACCTTTCAAATCTAGAGAAAGGTATGTTTAAACACTTATAACCTCTCCATATCCTTAATGGTAGCCAACAATGCCCCCAATTTATTCTTAACTTCTAAGTACTCTAACTCTGGAATAGAGTCGGCGACCACACCTGCACCTGCTTGTAGGGTGATGCTGTCGGGTTTTAAGAGGGCAGTTCTAATGGCGATGGAGGAGTCCATCTCTCCGTTGAAGGCGAAGTAGCCTATGGAGCCTGAGTAGAAACCACGTTTTAACCCTTCAAATTGGGCGATGAGTTCCATCGCTTTAATTTTGGGTGCTCCTGTCATGGTTCCTGCTGTGAAGGTAGCACGGAATAGGTCAAACATATCTTTCTCCTCAGCAATGGTCGCCTCTACGTCAGAGACCATGTGCATAACGTGGGAGTAGCGTTCAACACGCATCATGTCGGTTACTTTGACGGTTCCTGTCTTGGCAACACGTCCCACATCGTTTCGCCCTAAGTCAATCAGCATGAGATGCTCGGCACACTCTTTGGGGTCGTTCAACATCTCTAACTCTAACTCTTTGTCTCTTGCTACTGTTTTTCCCCGTTTACGTGTCCCTGCAATGGGGCGAAGTAGAATCTCATCGCTATCTAACTTTACCATCACCTCAGGAGAAGAGCCACAGATGGAGAACTCCTCATAGTCAAGTAGAAAGAGGTAAGGGGAGGGGTTTTTTGAGCGTAAGAGTCGGTAGAAACTTAGAGGGTCAATCTCGCCTTGTTGGGTGTAACGATTTGCCAATAAAATTTGAAAAATATCTCCTGAACGGATAGACTCTTTAGACTCCAAGACCATCGCTTTAAAACGCTCCTCTTCAATGGAAAATGAACCCTCACCATATAGGGTGGCAGGTTTAAGTTTTTGAGGTGTTGAAGAGCTATTAAAAGAGTCCTCTATGGCAGTTACAGCATCGCTGTAGCCATCATCATTTTGAATAATGGTCAGAATGGAGTTTTTGTGAGAGTACGCCATGATAATAGCAGGTCGAACCAAATCCAAATCAGGGGTATTGAGAGGGTCATTTAGCCCATCCATACTCGCTTTTAAGGTTGGTTCAAACACTTTGACCATGTCGTAACCGATGAATCCAATAAATCCATCTGTAAAGGCGAAACCTGTCTCATTAGCACGTTCTTGGTAATGTTCTTGGTCTAAATTTTTGTAATACTCTTGTAGGAAGTTAAAGGGGTCAATTTTAAGTTGCTCTTGTGACCCTGTGGTGTCGGTGTAGATGGTCTGATTATTTTTGTAGACAATACGCTCCATTGCACCAATGGTAATGAAGGAGAAGTTTCCTTCACTGGTGGTGACAACACTTTCAAAGAGCATTGTCACATCCTCTTTGAAAAGCTCTTTTACTTTTCCATACATGGAAACTGGGGTGAGTTGATCAAAGAGAAGTTGTCGTATCATTTTATGGTCTTACCTTTTGAATAAATGCATCTTTTAATACAGATTTTTTTACTTTAGCTAAGTTTTTTTCTGCATCTTTCTGACTAAAGAAAGGTCCTACAAATACACGGGTAACAGTACCATTATCAATTTTTTGTACAGAGTAGTTGTAATTTATTTTTTTAATTTTGTTAATAATAGTTGTTGGTGTTTTGTATGTTCCAACTTTAATGTAGTAACTTTGAGAAAGTTTTTTCTGTTTACCACCAAAGAAACTTTTGTTGGTTGATGCACTTTTAGTATGGCTGGTTGTTGATTTAGGTGCTTTTCTTACAATTACTTTATCAATGTACTCTTTTTTAGGAGTAGAAGAGTGACGTACAATATGTTTTCTTGCTTTTGTAGTAGTTCTTGATGTGCTTCTCTTAGTTGTTTTTGGAGCTGTTCTGTGTGTTGTTTGAGTATGTTTAGGAAGTTTATAGCTTTTAACTCTTTTTTTAGCTTCGTGAACAACAGTATTAACCTCGTTAACCTTTTTTATTTCTCTAAGATGTTTAACAGGCTCATGTGTTCTCAAAGGAACTTTAGTACGTGAAGTTAAGTTTCTTTCAAGTACGTGTTTAATGGTTGGAATAGCAGCTGCTGTGGTTGCCAGTGCAGCTGTGGTTGCCAATGCACCACTTGAGATTAGACTGCTTTGGTTGTTTTCTGCACCAATTTCAGTTGCAATTTTAGCCTTTGCATCATTTTCATTTATCTCTTGACCGTCGTCTGTATTTAAAATGAGTTTAGTGATAATTACAGAAATGACCAAGATAATAAGCAGTAGTGCTAAAAGGGTCAATATATTTTTAAGGGGGGTTTTTTTAGAGCTGTCAAGCTCATCAATTTTGATGTCATGTAGGTTTTTCTCTGCCATGAGTAGTGTCTCCGTTTTTTTTGAACAGAGTATAACACAAAAAAGATAATTTCGTATATATTTATTATAGTTTTTTGGTAGGAAGTGTAATTATATTCTGATTTTTTGGTAAAAACTTATTTGGATAGATTTTATAGCTTTTTTTTGACTTAAGTTCTAAAAGATGTTTAATCTTTTCAACTTTTATATAGGCACTTTCAAGTGAAATGGTTGATTGGGGAATAAAGATTTGAAAAAGGTTATGATTGAAGTTTTGATACGAGGTGTAGTTTGTAATCTCTAATGATTTAAATAGGTGTTTAAGCAGAGAGTAGAACATTAACCAATCCTCTTGATAGTATTCAATAACAATATAGTTGACCTTCTCATCTTCTACCATTGAAACAGCTAAGGTTAATGCATTGTTAAGGTGTTGTTCTAGTAAAAATGGGGTAAGTTTTGTAGTAACTTTTTCAAACTTACTGTAAAAAGTTCGATTGTTGAAAACAATTTTTTCAACAATCGAATCGGTTTGAATATAAAAATGGTCGTTAGAGAACTCTAAATCCAGTAGTTTTATTTTCAATGTCGGCTACTGTTAGTAGATGGCTTTGTCGTAGATAACAAATCCAGAAGCAAGCTCTTTCATCTCATCTTTAATCTTGGCATGAAGTGCAGTATCCTCAATGTTCTCAAGAACATCAGCCATTTTGTTAGCAATAATTTCAAACTCAGCCTCTTTCATTCCACGACTTGTAAGGGCTGCTGCTCCCACACGAATACCTGAAGTTACAAATGGACTTCTTGTCTCACCTGGAACAGTATTTTTGTTAACTGTCATACCTGCTGCACCAAGTGCTGCATCGGCATCTTTACCTGAAAACTCTTTACCTACAAATGAAACTAAAACTAAGTGGTTATCTGTACCGTTACTTACTAGGTCGAACCCTCTTTTAATTAAGACATCAGCCAATACTTTGGTGTTTGCTTTAACTTGTTTGGCATATGCTTTCCATTCATCAGAAAGGTTATATTTAAACCCTACAGCTTTGGCAGCGATAACATGAACCAATGGTCCACCTTGAAGACCAGGGAAGATAGCAGAGTTAATTTTCTTTGCAATATCTTCGTCGTTGGTCATAATCATACCACCACGAGGTCCAGCCAAAGTTTTGTGAGTAGTAGTTGTAACTACATCAGCATAAGGGAATGGACTCATATGCTCATCAGCACAGACCAAACCAGCGATGTGTGCAATGTCAGCAAATAGAATGGCTCCAACTGCGTCAGCAATCTCTCTAAACTTCTTAAAGTCAATCTCTCTGGCATATGCAGAAGCACCACAAACAATGATTTTTGGTTTAACGATTTGAGCAATCTCCATCACTTTGTCATAGTTAATATAACCATCAAGCTCAACACCATAAGTAAAACTCTGGTAGTTTTTACCTGAAAAACTTGGTTTTGAACCGTGTGTCAAGTGACCACCGTGGCTTAAGTCCATTCCTAAAATTTTGTCATACGGCTTAAGAAGGGCAGCGTAGACAGCACCATTTGCTTGGCTTCCTGAGTGAGGTTGTACGTTGGCAAATTTACACTTAAAAAGTTCACACGCTCTGTCGATGGCTAGTTGTTCTACAGTGTCAGCGTGTTCACACCCTCCGTAGTAACGTTTATAAGGGTAACCTTCAGCATATTTGTTGGTAAATACTGAACCCATCGCTTCCATAACAGCAGGGATGGTAAAGTTCTCAGAGGCAATCATCTCTAAATGGTCTGTCTGTCTCTCTCTCTCTTGGTTAATCGCTTCAAAAATCTCTGGGTCAAATGTTTCCATTGAGTAACTCATGGGTTTCCTTTGGGTTTAATGTTGAATTTATATCAAATATAATTTAAGAACAGCTTGATGTTATTAAATTATATTTGGGCTTTTATTATTGGGACAGCCACAGGGGGCTGTCCCTACAAAAAATTGTTATGTTCTCTCAGAGTTGGAAGCCCGTTGTTTACAGGCATTTCCATCAATACAGAACATCCCTTTGCCTTTTTTGGCAGGTTTTAGCTCTTCAATGACATCGTGACCACACTTTTTACACTGTTTGGTTGGGTCCACAACAGGAGCTTCTGCTTTAGGGGCTTCAGGTCGCATCGCAGGGAAGAGAATGACATCACGAATGGTCTGTTGGTTGGTCAACATCATAATGAGTCGGTCAATTCCAATTCCCTCACCAGCTGTAGGGGTCATACCGTGGCTAAGTGCTTTAACAAAGTTAGTATCCATGTGCATCGCTTCGTCATCGCCTGTTAACTCTTTGGCATCGACTTGGGCTTGGAAACGTTTGTACTGGTCAATTGGGTCGTTAAGTTCTGAGAACCCATTAGCTAACTCTGCACCTGCAACAAAGAACTCAAAACGTTCGGTTATCTCAGGGTTTCTGTCAGACCTTCTCGCCAGTGGAGAGATGTCCACAGGGTAGTCGGTAATGAACGTTGGGTTAATCAGTTTTGGTTCAACATACTCGTCAAAAAGTTCAGCTTGAATGTAACCGATTGTCCAGTTTTCGTCATATTTTAGGTTTTTCTCTTTGAGGTATGTCAATGCTTTCTCTCTATCCTCGGCTATCTCTCTTGGTACGCCCCCGATGTCCACAATAGAGTCAATCCATGTAACTCGTGCAAACGGAGTAGAGAAGTCTACCATCTTGTCACCGTAAGGAAGTGTTCGCTCTAGTTCTAAG
>Ga0256827_10001981_pt1 | contig 13211 bp, 12 predicted proteins | sample CV84metaG_FD_185977 | JGI IMG/M metagenome (GOLD analysis project Ga0256827, IMG submission 185977) | Hydrothermal vent microbial communities from East Pacific Rise, Pacific Ocean - CV84 | ecosystem: Environmental > Aquatic > Marine > Hydrothermal vents | place: Pacific Ocean: East Pacific Rise... | reverse complement strand
AGCTAAGAGAATTATTTAATCTTTCTCCTTCTGAATATTGGAACAATCACTATGTATTTGGTAAAAAGGCAAAGGAAATTAAGAAAACATTTGGTGATTCTAGTTTTGACTTAATTCTTATTAATACAATAGTTCCATTTTTATTTGTTTATGCAAATCATTGTGGAGAAGAAGTGCTAAAACAAAGAGCATTAATGTTTCTTCAACATACAAAAGCAGAGAATAATTCAATTATAAAGAGATTTGCCCAAGATGGACTCATTGCTCATAATGCAGCTCAAAGCCAAGCATTATTAGAACTAAAAAATAATTATTGTAAATATCAAAAGTGTTTACAGTGTGCTATTGGGTTACAATTAATAAGGGGAAAGTAAGATGAGTAATTTATTATTTTAAATATACAGAAGGCTTATAAAAAGCTTCTTTTCCTGGATATAGTAACCTTTTCTTTGCAATTGTTTCTGGATAAGTAAAGTATTTAAGCTCTCCTTTTGCACATATATCCCCTTTCGCATTTATTAATTCAGCTTCGATATATGCTATATTCTTGACCATATTAATTAGCTTTGCCCTTAGCTTAATTGTTTGCCCATCAGTACGTACTGGTTTTAAATACTTTACATTAAGCTCTTGAGTTACTCCTGAAGTTCCAATCTTTATACTTACGCACCAAGCAGCAATCTCATCAAGTAAAGTAGATTGAATTCCTCCATGAAGAACATTAACAAAACCTTGGTATTCACTTTTTGTTTCCCAATCGGCCATTACATATTCATCATCTTCGTAGAAATGTAAATTTAATCCAATAGGATTTGATGGACTGCAACCAAAACATTGATAATCTGGATGACCTTCAAAAGGCTTATATATTTTTTTCATTATTAGTTCTTTAAATGGAGTATTGATTTCATACTTCTAATTTGTTCGGGATTGCCTAATACAAATAGTTTTGAATTTGGGATAATCTTAGTGTCAGGAGTAGGATTAGTTACAAAGTTACCATCAGGTGTTTTAAAGCCTACAATATTAGCTCCAGTATTAGCTCTAATTCCTAATTCAAAAATTGATTGATTTATTAAATCCACAGGTAAATCACTACATACAATTTCAACTAAATTGGTATCAGCACTTCCACTCACTGAAATTTTATCTAAAAAGTGAACAACATCCACAGAGCTAACCATTGCAGCCATGTGTGAGCCTCCAATATATTCCGGCATAACTACCTCATCAGCTCCTGCAATTATTAATTTCCTTTCTGCAGAATCGTTAGTAGCCCTAGTGATGATCTGTATTTGTGGGTTTAAATATCGTGCAGTAATTGTAATAAACAAATTGTCGGCATCAAGAGGAAGAGTTAATAAAAGTGCTTTAGCTTTTTCAATTCCAGCTTCTATAAGAAAACTATCTTCAGTGGCATCACCTTCTAAAAAGTTAACTTTTGAGTCAAGATTCTCCATTATGATATTATGATTTTTTTCTAAAATAATAAAATCTTTTTTGCGTAACAATAATTCTTCACTGGCACTTTTTCCATTTCTGCCAAAGCCAACTATAATTGTATGATTTTTCATCTTCTTTAAAATGTTTTTATGTTTGTACCTATATAAGAAATTACCTAGTCCTCCTTCAACAAAATGAGCTGTAATAACGGATATGCTATATGTAAAAGCGCCCCAGCTTGTAATTATAAGTACAATTGTAAATAATTTTCCGGGAACAGTATCAACTTCAGGAGCACCATAACCAACTGTAGATATTGTAATAACACTTAGATAAAGAGCATCAATAAAATTCATATCTTCAACAGTCATAAAACCAATAATACCCATAAGAGTTATTAATGTCATTATCAGAATTGCATATCTCAGTTTTGCATATTTTACTATATTTGAATAGTTATTGTCCATTTTGAATATTAAAATTTTATATTGGTAAAATTACATAAAAATTGAACCTATTTTAATGATAATTTAGTTATCTTAGCCCATATTATTCAAGAGTTTTAGATTTTACTAATAAAGCGAAAAATATGTTTTGGTTACTTGTTGCGGGAATTGTATTAATAGGTTTAGTTTTTATACTTGCTGAGATACTTTTTGTGCCTGGAGGAATTCTTGGAATAGTAGGAGGCTTCCTTCTTTTGTATGCTATTTATATGCCTTATGGTGCTGGCTATGGCATGGAAGCACATATTAATGTAGTTGCTATTCTTTTTGCACTATCTATTTCACTTTATATAATGATAAGGTCAAATACTTGGAATAAGATTAAATTATCTAAAAGTTCTGATTCTCGAATAAAAAAGAATGCAGCTGACTCTATTAAAGTTGGTGATGCTGGTGTTTGTATTTCAAGACTTTCTCCAATGGGTAAGGCAAGGTTTGGTGATTTGCATGCTGAGGTAAAGTCATATTCTGAATTTGTTGATCAAGGAACAGAGATAGAAGTTGTTGAAATAAAGAAAGATAAAATAATTGTTAAACCTTTAATATAATATTATGAATGAGTTATTAAACCTATTAATAGTCCCTGCAAGTACAGGCGGATTAGTAGTATTTGTTATCGTAGCAATAGTGCTATTATTGATGCTATTCTATCTTATACCAGTTGGATTGTGGTTTCAAGCATTAGTTTCTGATGTTAGAATCTCATTAGTGCAGTTAATATTTATGCGCTTTAGAAAAGTTCCACCATCTGCTATTGTAAATGCGTTGATTACATCAAAGAAGGCAGGTATAGAACTAAATCGCGATAAATTAGAAGCCCACTTTTTAGCAGGTGGAAATGTGCAGTCTGTTGTTAATTCACTTATTTCTGCTGATAAAGCAAATATTGATTTATCATTCAATACTGCTACTGCAATTGATTTAGCAGGTAGAGATGTGCTAGAAGCTGTACAAATGTCGGTAAATCCAAAAGTAATAAATACTCCTCCAGTTACTGCGGTAGCAATGGATGGTATTCAGCTTATTGCAAAAGCAAGAGTTACGGTTCGTGCTAATATTCAACAATTGGTTGGTGGAGCAGGAGAAGATACAGTTTTGGCAAGAATTGGAGAAGGTGTTGTAAGTTCTATTGGTTCTGCTAAGAATCACAAACAAGTATTGGAGAATCCAGATGTAATTTCTCGTTTGGTTCTTGAAAAGGGATTAGATTCAGGAACAGCATTTGAAATACTTTCCATTGATATTGCTGATATAGATATTGGAAAAAATATTGGAGCAGTATTACAAATGGATCAAGCAGAAGCCGATAAGAATATTGCCCAAGCTAGAGCAGAAGAGAGAAGAGCAATGGCTGTTGCCCTTGAACAAGAAATGATTGCAAAAGCTCAAGAAGCTCGTGCTAAAGTAATTGAGGCTGAAGCTGAGATTCCTATGGCAATGGCTGATGCTTTCCGTAGTGGAAATATGGGTATTATGGATTATTATAAATTCAAGAATATAAAAGCTGATACTCAAATGAGAGAATCTATTTCTAAAAAAGATGGAGGGAATACTGAAATTAAGAAATAGAATTAAAATAATTGATATAAAAAAAGGAAATCTAATTAGATTTCCTTTTTTTATGTCTTAAATTTATTAGTTGAATTTTATCCAACATTACTAATCTTCTCTAACAATGGTTCATTAAGAATCTCAATTCTTTTACCTTTGGTAGAAATTATTTTATCGGTTTTAAAATCTTTAATAATTCGAATTACACTCTCTGGAGCCATCCCTGTTAATGCAGCTAAGTCTTTTCTGCTTAGTGGTAAATCAAATTTCTTTGATTTATATATTTTCTTACTCAAGCAAAGCAATATATCAGCAAATCTTCCGTGCAACTGCTTTTGAGTCAGAGAGAAGAATCTATTAAAAGTCATTAAAGTATTGCTAGTTATTACTTTATACAGTTCAGAGTTAAAATTATTATTCTGTTTTATTAATTGACGAATTGCACTAGTATCAATAAAACATATTACCGAATCTTCAAGGGCAGTAACCGTATATGCATGATACTCGTAACCATAAATATTTTCAGTACCAATAAAGTGATTTTTTGTTTTAATGCAAAGTATAAGGTTATTATCGCCATTATTTACCCCTACTTTAACAAGGCCTTCCTTAAGATATAAGATATCCGAAGATTTAGTTCCTTGTTTAATTATGGTTTCGCCTTTGCTAAAGTGAATCTCCGTACGATTGTTCTGTAGCAAGTTCATTTCTTGTTCAGAAAGTATCTTGAAACAATTACCAGTTTCGTCAGCGTCTTCGCAATGATTAATCTGTGAAATAATAGACATATAGTTTGTTTAGTATTACAAGAATGTAAAAATAGAAAAAAATTCAATATTACAGCTGATTAATGTCATAAAAAAAGGTGTTCTTTAATATTTTTATTACTAACTGAATATGAGTTAAATATGTTAAATATTTCTGTTTGTGATTTTGAAATATGCCGTAAATGACAGTATTTTCTTATCTAGAACCTAGATAAGTAAGCTTATTTGCCATCATAAGGTATTCTGTCTAAAATTGAACGGCCAAGTGTAACCTCATCTATATATTCTAATTCGTCTCCAATGGAAACGCCCCTTGCAATAGTTGTAATTGAATTAATTATTGAATCAAGCTTTTTATAGATATAAAAATTTGTTGTATCGCCTTCCATTGTCGTAGGTAAAGCAAGAATAACTTCTGTAATAGATTTATTCTCAACTCTACTTACTAGGCTTTCTATATTCAAATTAGAAGGAGATATTCCATCCATAGGTGAAATGACTCCATTCAGTACATGATAAGTCCCGTTATATTGCATAGTATTTTCAATGGAAAAGACATCCTGTATATTTTCGACAACTAAAACTTGATTATGATTTCTTTTAGGATTTCTACAAATTTCACATTCATCATCCTCGCTAATATTGTGGCAGATATTACAAAACCTAATGTTTTCTTTCATCTCAATTATTGATGTTCCAAGCGAAATAGAGTATTCAGGTTTTTGCTTTAATAAATGAATTGCAAGTCTAAGAGCTGTTTTTTTGCCAATACCTGGTAGTTTTGATAGCTCTCCAACGCATTTCTTCAGTAAGGCTGATGGAATATTGTCCATAGTTATTTGTATAGAGTGTTAGATTTAATGTTGTTTTAGAATATAATAAATAAGTACAAAAATAGTAAATCTCAGCTTATGTTTAAATTAAGAAAAACACTATCTGCAATTAATTATTATGCATTAAAAAAAGCTCTATCTAAAAAAAAGATAGAGCTTTAATATTATTGTTTTTTGTGTTTTATTCAGGAGAAATAGCTTCTACTGGACAAACATCTGCACAAGAACCGCAGTCAGTACATAAATCAGGATCAATTACATAGATATCACCCTCAGAAATAGCCTCTACTGGGCATTCATCAATACAAGTACCACATGCAGTACAATCTTCATTAATTACGTAAGCCATATTAATATGATTTTTATGTTAATAAAATTAATTTCTAAAACAGTGCAAATATATGCAATGTTTGTTTTGATTGAAGAAAGTTTTATGTTTTATGAGATTTATAATCTTTCTAAATAAGCTATTAGTATGACTATGACTATTAATATAAATTATTTGGCATAGTATTAATATATAACAAAAAGTAATTAATATTAAAATATGTAATTTATAATGACATGATAATTAGTAGTTAAAGAGAGTTTATGCCTTGTTAAATATTTAGAGTTAATATAATAACAAAGTATATTGTTAAAGCGCTTTATGTAATATTGATAAATATGGCTAATATGTCCAATTCCATATTATTTTGTAAACAATATTCATAATAAAAGTGCTCTAATCATAGCACTTTTATAGGATAATTCTTTTATTTTTGCCATCATTATAAAATAAACTATACATAATATTATAAAATGGCAACAAATAAAAATGTTATCGAACGAGATAGAATAGTTATTAAGTTCGCTGGTGATTCAGGAGATGGAATGCAGTTAACAGGAACACAGTTCACTGATACTTCTGCTATCTTAGGAAACGACCTAGCAACTTTCCCTGACTTTCCTTCAGAAATTCGTGCACCTCAAGGTACTATTGCTGGTGTTTCTGGATATCAAGTTCATATTGGACATGCAGACATTGAAACTTCAGGCGATAAAGCAGATGTTTTAGTAGCAATGAATCCTGCAGCTTTAGCTTATAATCTTAAGCATTGTAAAGCTAATGCAACTATTATTATCGATTTAGATGCTTTTAATGAAAAAGCTTTTAAGAAAGCAAACTTAGAAACAAATCCATTAGAAGATGGCTCGTTAGAGGGTTATAACCTTATAGCTCCTCCTGTTACTACTCAATGTCGTGAAGTGCTTCGCGAGACAGGTATGGATTCTAAGACTATTGATAAAACGAGAAATCAGTTTATTGCAGGTATTTTATCATACTTATTCAATAGAGATGTTGAAATGGGTATAGAGTTCTTAAAGAATAAATTTGCTAAGAAGCCGAAATTGGTAGATATTAACGCAAAAGTGTTAAAGGCGGGTTACATATATGCAGGTAATGTTGAAGCGATTCACTCTACGTTTATGGTAAATCCTAACTTAAGTAAGAAAGGAAAATTCCGTAATATTACAGGAAATCAAGCTACTGCATGGGGTTTAATGGCTGCCGCAGAGAAATCTGGTTTGCCATTCTTCTTAGGTTCATATCCTATTACTCCAGCAACAGATATTCTTGCTGAATTATCAAAACATAAAGCATTAGGAATTAAAACATTCCAAGCTGAAGATGAAATTGCAGGTATTAATTCTGCTATTGGTGCTGCTTATGCTGGTCATATGGCTGCTACTACTACCTCAGGACCTGGTTTAAGTTTGAAAAGTGAAGCTATTGGTTTAGCTTTTATTACAGAATTACCTCTTGTTGTTGTTAATGTTATGCGTGGTGGTCCATCAACTGGTTTACCTACAAAAACAGAGCAAACAGATTTAATGCAAGCACTTTGGGGAAGAAATGGAGAAGCTCCTATTCCTATCATTGCAGCTTCAAGTCCTGCTGATTGTTTTGATTATGCATTTATGGCTGAGAAAATTGCAATTGAGCATATGACTCCTGTAATTTTACTTACAGATAGCTATTTAGGCAATGGTTCTGGATTATGGAAAATTCCTAATATGGAAGATATGGAAAGTATTACTCCTTTAATGGCAGATGTGAATAAACCATACCAACCTTATGATCGTGATGAGAAAACAGGTGCACGTTATTGGACTAAACCAGGAACTCCAGGTCATGAGCATAGAGTAGGAGGCCTTGAGAAAGCTGATGGTAAAGGTTCAGTTTCTCATGATCCTATTAACCATGAGAAAATGACAAAGCTTAGAGAAGAGAAAGTTATGCGTATTGCTGACAATTATCCTAAGCAAGAAGTACATGGTAAAGAAGAAGGTGATTTATTAGTTGTTAGTTGGGGTAGTACTAAAGGTTCTGCTTATCAGGCATTTAAAGAGCTTGAAGAAGATGGAAAAGATATTGCGTTTACAAACTTCAATTATTTATTCCCTCTTCCAAAAGAAACAGCTGATATATTCAAACGTTATAAGCGAATATTAGTTTGTGAATTAAATTCAGGTCAATTTGCGTTTCATTTGCGTAGTACATTGCCAGAATTTGAATATATGCAGTTTAATAAGATTCAAGCACAACCTTTTATGGTTTCAGAATTAACAGAAAAGTTTAACGAAATTTTGGGGGCTAAATAATGAGTGATACAATGAAAAATATTCCAGTTTATACAAAGAAAGATTTTGTATCGGATCAAGAAGTAAAATGGTGTGCTGGTTGTGGAGACTTCTCCATATTATCTTCAGTGCAGAGTATCCTTCCTGAAATAGGTGTTGAGAAAGAGAAAATGGTATTTGTTTCAGGTATTGGTTGCTCTTCTCGTTTCCCTTACTATGTTGATACTTATGGTTTCCATGGTATTCACGGACGTGCAGCTGCTATTGCATCTGGTGTGAAAGCAGCAAATCCAGACCTTAATGTTTGGATTATGTCAGGTGATGGCGATAGTATGGCTATTGGTGGTAACCACTTTATCCATGTTCTTAGAAGAAATATGAATGTGAATTATGTGCTTTTTAATAATCAAATTTATGGTTTGACGAAAGGACAGTATTCTCCAACTACTCCTCTTGGACAAATTACTAAGACTTCTCCTTTTGGTACTATTGAACATCCTTTCAAGCCAGGTGAATTGGCAATGGGTGCAGAGGGAACTTTCTATGCTCGTGGTATTGATAATAATCCTAAGCAGATGAAAGAAATTTTCCTTGAAGGTGCTAAACATGAAGGTGCTTCTTTAGTAGAAATTCTTCAGAATTGTGTGATTTTTAATAATGGTACACACAAACTTATAACAGCAAAAGAAACTCGCGATGATCATCAAATCTATTTGAAAGATGGAGAGAAAATGATTTTCGGTAAAGAGAAGAATAAAGGTTTAGTTTTAGATGGTTTAAAACTTAAAGCAGTTACTATTGGTGAAGATGGATATACAATGGATGATATTTTAGTACACGATGCTGGTCAAGAAGATCCTACTATGGCATACCTTTTGGCTAGAATGTCTTTACCTGAGCTTCCAATTGCAGTTGGAGTAATTAGAGCCTATAAAGCTCCTGTTTACGATCAACTTATGGAACAACAAATTGAGCATGTTAAGGCTAACTCAAAAATAAAGAATATGACAGACCTAATGAACAGTGGACAAACATTTACACTTTAATTAGTCTATTTTATTAAGAATTAAACCATCTTCATTTATTTGGAGATGGTTTTTTTTATAATTATATTTTTCATTTGCGTTATTGTGATATTGTTTTTTGATTATATCCATTATAAGCTTAATTTTGCACTTTATTATTTACATAAAATCCATTTCAAATAAATGTTGAGTATAATAGTTTTATTTTTCAGTGTAGTTATAAGTGCTTTTTTGGTAGATAGGTTTAATCTAAGTGAAAAGGTGTTAAGGTTATTGCTAGCTTTTAGTGGTGCTTATCTTTTAACTGTTGCTTTTACACATATTATTCCCAATATATTTTCGGGTGATGATTCTAAATTTCTTGGATATTTTGTGTTAATGGGTTTCTTATTGCAGTTGCTTATTGAATATATATCAGGAGGGGCTGAGCACGGGCATGGGCATTGCGAGTCACATAGTGAACATAATCATGACGCTCCAATAAATATTTCTCCTTATGCTTTGTTAATAGGAATAAGCTTGCATGCTTTCTTTGAAGGTATACCATTTGCATCGCAGTTTTATCAACACGCTAATTTACAACACTCTCTGCTTTTAGGTATTGTTATACATAAAATTCCTATAGCCGTTGTTTTGATGGGGCTTTTCTTAAATTCTACTAAATCTAGAGTTAAGGTATATTCTCTTATGCTAATATTTGCTCTAGCATCACCCTTAGGAACAATATTTGGAGGATATATTGGTGAAGGCTTAGGAATAGATACTGATTATTTTTATAAAATTATAATGGCAATATTAGTTGGTATCTTTTTACATGTTTCTACAACAATATTATTTGAGTCTAATACTTCTCATAGGTTTAATTTCTTCAAGCTTTTTATTATTTTTATAGGTATCGGTTTTGCAATATTGTCTAAATTAATATAAATTAATTACACAATAATCTTATAATCAGTCGTATATATTTAAATTAATTCTAAATACATTATTTAAGTATTTAATAACTGATTTATTTATTATATTTGCAGTGGATTTAGTAAACAAATAGAGTACCGCATATAATTCCGCCCGGAATATTTGCGGATTGAAGAGGAGAAATCCAATTCGATAAATAATTTTTTTCATTTTGTTAGGGGTATACCCGTTGGAGACAACGGGTATTTTTTTGAAATATTATTTGCAACATTTTGATTAAAATATCGTATTAACAAGAATATAATAAATTTAATACTTATGAAAGCATATTTTCTTTTTCTATTTTTATTTTTTGCATTATTACTAAGTGTACCATTAAATGCTCAAATAAGAGTTGGTGATACTCTAGTTATGCCTGATAGCAGAAATTTAATTGATACTACTTTGGAGTTTAGATTTAAAGCGGAAGATACAGAACAAGATAGAATGACTGTAGGGCTTGTTCTCAGTGGGGGTGGAGCTAAAGGCCTTGCTCATGTGGGAGTGCTTAAAGTATTAGAGAGAGAAGGAATTCATATTGATTATGTTGGGGGAACTAGTATGGGGGGATTGGTTGGAGGATTATATTCTGCTGGATATTCACCCAGTCAATTAGACGAAATATGTAATGAATTAGAATGGACAAAACTTCTTTCTGATGAAAAAGAAAGAGGAGATTTGCCACTCCAAGAGAGATTGAACTATGATAGTTATATGCTTGGTTTGCCTATGGTTGGTTATACACCAGGCTTGCCAAAAGGGCTCAAAGAAGGTCAATTGATAGTAAATGTACTTAATAAGTTAACATGGGCAGTTAATGATATTCATAATTTTGAAAATTTGCCTACACCTTTTTTCTGTGTTGCAACAGATTTAGAAACAGGTGATACTGTTCTATTAAAGAATGGTGATTTACCCATGGCATTACGTGCAACTATGTCAATACCATCTGTATTTGCTCCTGTTGTGTATAATGGTAGAACTGTTATTGATGGTATGATTGTAAATAATTATCCTGTAGATATTATGCTTTCTCAAGGTTTGGATTATATTATTGGGGTTGATGTTGGTTCTGATTTATATAAAAGTGATGAAATAGAAAGTGTTCTTGATATTCTAGATCAAATTTCTAGTTTTCATCAGATAAAGAGATATAAGGATAATATTTTTCTTACTGATATGTACATTAAGCCTGATCTTACAAACATTAGTGTAATGAGTTTTGGAGATGTAAATGATGTTATTAAAAGGGGAGAAGATGCGGCAATGGCCCATATAGTTGAGATTAGACAATTAGCTAAGGAATTGGGTGGTAAAAAGAAAACTCCTAGATTAGTAAAGCTAAATATGAGTGATACTATTTTTATTAGTAAAATGGAAGTTGAAGGCCTCGAAAGGGTTGCCTATAGTATGGTTGTAGGGCGTTTAGATATTAACTTACCAGGTGTAAACTCTATTTCAAACATTAATGCTGCAATAGATAGGCTTTATTCAAGTAATTTCTTCAAATTTATTAATTATAAACTTATTAAAGTTGAAGATGGTTATATTTTGAAAATTAATGTAGAGGAAAACTCAAATAGTTTTTTCTTTGTTGGAGGTAGATATGATACTGATTTGGGAGCATCTTTGATATTGAATGTTGAACTTATTAATAAAATAGTTCCAGGCTCTAGACTTGATTTTACATTAAAAGTGGGACCTAATCCTGCTGGGGGGATTCGATATCTTATTGATAGGGGGAAGAATGTTGGTTTTGTATTTGATCTACATTATAATTCAAATTCAATAAATATTTATTCAGATGACTATAAGTCAGTTGAAGGCTCTTATTATATGAGTTTTTCTTCAGTAGATTTATTATTATTGTCAAGTTATTCTAATTCAGCATCATTTATTCTTGGTGGTACTATGGAATACTTAAATATTTCAACAGAAGTAAGTCCTGTGCCAATAAATTATAGTGGAAACCCTTTCTTTAACTTATTTGCTAGATATATTATTGACTCTTTTGATGATAGGTATTTCCCTAGTTCTGGAAGCTTTTTATACGTTGAGCCGAAACTTGTTACTCAGTATAATTTGAGGAGTGTTTTATATGTAAATACTGAGATAGGTACTGTTGTTAATATTACAAAGAAATTTTCTCTTCTACCGTCTGCTTTTCTTGGAGCCTCATGGGGAGGAATTGAGAATACTGGCTATTTTTATATGTTGGGAGGTGATGGATACACTAGATTCAAGAATAAAAAGAATTTCATTGGAATGCCAACTACAGCTAGTTTCTCTAGAAACTTAGCTTATGGAAGGTTAGATTTTAGGTATCAGATATTTCCAAAGCATTATATTACTTTGAAAACTAATATATCTGCAGAAAGTAGTTTGTTTGAAGAACTATTGTTTCATTCAATATTTACTTATGGTGGAGGTATTGCTTATAGCTTACAATCATTAGTGGGACCAATAGAACTTGGTGTAAATGTCTCTAATCGAAGTTATAATCCAAGTTTGTTTGTTAATATTGGTTATGCCTTCTAAATAGGATAAGCAAAAGAAAGTCCAGTAAAATTCGAACTTATTATAGGAATAGTTGTTAATTTACAATGATTTCTATTAACCACAAAAGTACCTATAGCATATCCCATAGCACCACCTATTAATACGTCGGTACTCCAATGTTTATCATCATACATTCTTGCTAAACCTTCCATTGTTGCCAATGTATACATTGTAATAGGAACCCATAGTTTATCTTTATAATGTGTAGAAACAACAGCAGCAAAAGTAAAAGTCATAATGGTATGTCCTGACGGAAAGCTAGTATGGCTCCAATCGTCGGTGGCTGGCCCATCCCATAAATATGGATTATGTGGAGTGGTTTGATAAGGGCGGTTCCGATGTGCTAAATGCTTTATAACAGTGACAATTACACCAGAATATAAACTTGCTTGCACAAAGTCCATAGCTACCCTTTTTGGTTTATTATTATTGGTAGTAGCTCCATAAATATAGAATGCTCCCATTAATGGGATAGTATAATACATCTTTCCAAAAGGATCGAAGAAATACTTATTGGCCTTGTCCAAAGCATCAGTTTGATTTCTAAGCCAAAAGTCGGCTATAGCTTTATCTTGAGTGTATAGTATCGCTGCGCTACTAAATACAGCCCCAGCACCAATCCATTCTCCTTTACTCCAATGTATAGGGCTAATAATTAATGGTGTAAAATCTGTTGCTAGAATCTTTAAATATACTTTATCAACTTTACAATTATTACTATCAGAAGGTGTGGTTTGTGACCATGAAGTATTAATGTTAATAGTAATAAGTAGAATTAATAATAGTCTTTTCATAAATTAATAATAATGTATTTTAAGCTTATTAATTTTCTAGTTTTTTGGCTTCCTCCCAATAAACATCCATTTCAGAAAGGCTCATCTCATCTAATGATTCACCTATTTTAGTAGCTTCTTTTTCAAGATAGTTAAAACGTTTGATAAATTTCCG
>Ga0256827_10001980_pt1 | contig 13215 bp, 7 predicted proteins | sample CV84metaG_FD_185977 | JGI IMG/M metagenome (GOLD analysis project Ga0256827, IMG submission 185977) | Hydrothermal vent microbial communities from East Pacific Rise, Pacific Ocean - CV84 | ecosystem: Environmental > Aquatic > Marine > Hydrothermal vents | place: Pacific Ocean: East Pacific Rise... | reverse complement strand
CAGATTGTACAGATTCTGCAAAGCCAGTATGTGATGATGGAACATGTGTTGCTGATGTAGCACCTGAATGTACAGTTGATGCAGATTGTACAGATTCTGCAAAGCCAGTATGTGATGATGGAACATGCGTTGCTGATGTAGCACCTGAATGTACAGTTGATGCAGATTGTACAGATTCTGCAAAGCCAGTATGTGATGATGGAACATGTGTTGCTGATGTAGCACCTGAATGTACAGTTGATGCAGATTGTACAGATTCTGCAAAGCCAGTATGTGATGATGGAACATGTGTTGCTGATACTACTGTTACTTGTACACCAGATGAAAAGAGATGTAATGCAGATAATACAGCAGTAGAAACTTGTAATACAGCAGGTGACGCATGGGAATCAGTTGATTGTGCAGTAGGTGAAGTATGTGTAGGAATTGCTGATAGTACTATGTGTAAAAATATTCCTGATAGCACTATTACAGATGTAAGAGCAGGAACCATTGATGAATATTATACTACATCAGGTACAGTTACTGCAATTGTTGATAATGGTTTCTTCTTTCAAGATGCTGCAGCTGGAATCTTTGTTTATATGGGAAATGATTATGCTCCTACAGATGTTGCTGTTGCTAAAGAAGTTAAAGTTACTGGCCAACTTTCAGAGTATAGTAATTTTATGGAATTAAAATATGCTACTGTTATAATTACTGGTGATGGAACTCTTCCTTCTCCTGCTATTGTAAATGCAGATGCAATGGGTGAAGCTTATGAATCAATGTATATTAGTATGAATGGGCAGCCTTTTACTGTTACTGAAGTTGCTACACATGATTTTACAATAACTGATAAAAATGGTAAAACATTTTTCCTTAAAAATACAGATTTAACTGCTTCTTTAATTGTCGGTAAGGTATTATCAAAATTAGATGGTGTTGTTACTCAATATAGTAGTAAATACAGTTTAAATATAAGAGAAGCTGGTGATATGGATATTGTTGAATTTACATGTAATCCAGAATGTGATGATTGGGAAATGTGTAGTGGAACAAATGAATGTACTTTACTTCCTGGAAGATGTGATGATCAAGGAGATGGATGTGAAGCTGGTTATGCTTGTAATGCTACTGTTTGTGAACTGGAAGGTTCAAATGATGTATTAAATGGTGATTTTGAAATTTGGACAGATGATAATACTGCAACAAGCTGGACAAGTAAAAGTGGTTTAACTATTGAAAAAGAAACAACACTTATTAATGGTGGTACAGCTGCTGCAAAAATTACAAGATTAGATGGTGTTGGTAACAGTAGTGCACAATTTAATTCAGATACAATGGTTTATGTTACCCCTGGTAATACTTATTCAATCAGTACTTATGTTCTTGATAATGATAGTAATGTTAATTTAAAAACTGCTTATGCTTGGTATGATATCAATGGTGATTATATCAGTAATAAATATGCAGCTACTGCAAGTAGTGATGACCCTGCATTTGTAGAGTATACTGAAATTACAGAAGAAGCACCTGCTGATGCTTTTTTTATAGGTGTTTTCTTTAGAGTATACAAAGATGGTGGAACAACAGGAACAGTATATCTTGATGATGTAACGATTACTGAACAATAGTAATAATCATTTCTGATTAAAAATAAAAGGGGCTATTTAGCCCCTTTTTTATTTTATCTTAACAATACTTGAAAAAAATACATGACTCTGATAAAATTTATCACTATTGGGAGGCTACATGAAGTTTTTTTTATTACTTTTCTTTTTATTTTCTTTTTATTTATTTGCAGTACCATCTTTAAAAGAAGTAAATTCTGAATTTGACTTAATTGCAAGAAAATATGATATTCCTGCACCATTATTAAAAGCTTTAGCATATAAACATAGTAGTTGGCATATAAATTTTGGTAAAAATGATGAACAAAATCAGGGAATGTATGGAATAATGGGGCTTTATCAGGATAAAAGAGTTTCTTCTGTTAGATATGGGGCTAAATTATTAAATACTGATTCTATTTATGGCTTAATTAATTATAAGTGGAATATTGAGTTTTCTGCAAAAATTCTATCTGAAATTAAACAAGATTATATTAATAGTGGTGAAAAAATAGAAGAAATAGAGGATTATTATAATATTTTAATTGATTATATGGATTATGATGAGAGTATTAAGGTATTTGCTGAAGGGGCTGTTATAAAAATATATAAATTAATTAATGAAGGTTATAAAATTAATATTAATAATGAAGTTTTAGTGATAAAAAAAACACCTGTTGATATTTTAAAGTTTAAAACAATAGAAATCTCAAAATTTTATAAAAAATATACTGAAATTTCTTCACTTGATGATATTGAGTTTGTTGCTTCGCCAAATTATTGGGATGGAAGAGAAGCTGGGGTTACAGTTGACCAAATTATAATACATATAATGCAGGGGAGCTTTGAAGGCTCTATCTCATGGTTTAAAAATTCTTCATCAGAAGTTTCTGCACATTATTTAGTTAGCAGAGATGGTGAAATTATTCAGATGGTTAAAAACACGAATAGAGCATGGCATGCAGGAAATCACAATAGTCGTTCTATTGGTATAGAGCATGCAGGCTATGATGGAGCAGATTATCATTCTGATGAATATGCAACAGAAGATGAATATCAGGCCTCTGCAATGCTTGTAAGGTGGCTGACTGAAAGATATAATATTCCCAGAATACACAGAGATGCTTATCATGATGAAAATGGAAATTTTGTACCTTGGCACTTACAAAGGCCAGAGCTTGCTGATTTGCCTGGAATTTTAGGGCATCATGATTGTAATGGAAAAGAGCTTTGCCCTGGCCCTCATTGGGATTGGTCTTATTATATGCAATTACTTGGAGAAATAAATAATCTAGAGGGGGAAATAACGGTTATTACTCCAAAAGCTAATGAAGTAGTAGATAATCCTGTGATTTTTAGGTGTAAAGCAGATGGAGATATTACAAAAATTAAATATTTTGCAGATGATACTTATTTACTTGGAGAATCTTCAGATAAAGAAAATGATTTTAGAGTTGAGTATGAATTTTCAGGTGTAAGAGTAAGGTCTGTAAGTTTTAAGGGATATGATGATAATGATAATTTGGTGTATAGTTCAATTAAAACTTATGATATTGATATTATTGAAGCAGGAGAGGGAAGTGTAGTTTTCAAAACTCCTATTGATAATACAACAACTGTTAATCCAGTAATCCTTGAAACAAATGTTACTGGAGATGTAACAAAAGTAAAGTATTTTGCTGAAAATGATATATTTTTAGGAGAATCTTCTGATAAGAATAATGATTTTAGAGTGATTAGAGCTTTTAATCAAGCAGGAAACAGGGTTTTATCAGCAAGGGGTTATAATGTTGATGGCGTACTTATTAGTAATGCTGAAGCTAAAATTAATGTAATTGTTCCTGAAATTGATGATAGTGTAATTGAAGAATGTGTTGATGAGTGTTTAAATAATAATGAAACTAAATGTAATATTAATGGTAATGTTAATATTTGTATTGCAATTGATAACTGCTTAATTTGGCAAACATATCAGGAATGTGGTGGGGATGAGTATTGTGACAGTGGAAAATGCCTTAGAAGAGAAGTAAATAGGGAATGTGATGATGAATGTAGCTTTGTTGGACAAAGAGAATGTAGAGCTGATTCTGCTGTTTTAGTTTGTGAACTTGATAAAGATAATTGTTTAAAGTTATACCTGGAAGAAACTTGTAAAGATGATTTTGTTTGTCAGGTAGGAAAATGTATGGATAAATCAGAAGTTAATAATAATGAAGATAGTTCAGGGTGTTCCTATTCTAACAGTAACAATTATAGTGCGGGATTTTTATTTATATTATTTTTTATATTAATCTTTTCTAAAAGAAAATTTAAAATTTAAAATTTATTATCTTTTTCTATTACTTCACTAATTAAATTATCTTTTTTAATCCATAAGTCATTAGACCATTTTTGAAAATTTTCTCTGTATTTGGGGTCATTTGCATAATCACCGATTAAATCATCTGTAATTGGTAATTGTTCTACTTTTATAATAATATGATTCAATTCACCTGCAATAAATTTCCAGAAATTTATATTTTTATTATTTGGGTATATAATTGTGATATTCAGTATAGAATCAAGTTTTAATGCTGATAACACCAGTGATATTCCACCTGCTCTTGGTTTTAAAAGATGTTTAAATGGAGATTTGGTTTTTTTATATTTTTCTTTTGTAAATCTAGTTCCTTCTAAAAAATTCATAACCGAAACAGGTATCTTTTCAAATTTTTTACATGCTTTTTTAGCAGAATTAAGATTCTCATTTTTTAAAGAAGGGTTTTCTTCTATTTGTTTTTTAGTATATCGTTTCATAAAAGGATAATCCATTCCCCACCAAACTATTCCAAGAAATGGAATAAATTTTAAACTATCTTTCAAAAAGAATCTAAAATAAGGTATTTTTAAGTTAAAAACCTTTATTAATGCAAGAATATCAATCCATGACTGATGATTTGATATAACTAAATAGTTTTTATTTTTACTTAAGTTAAATTTTGTCAAATCATCTATTTCCCAGTTTATTTTACCCATTGATTCGATAATTACATAATTAATCTCTGCCCATAATGATGCAATATTGACAATTGAAATACTGAGGAAATCTTTAATTTTATTTATTGGTAAAACTACTTTTAATATGATAAAAGGTATTAAAAATGATGAAAAGGATATGGTGTTTATAAGAACAAGTAATCCTGATATTATCACTTTTATTTGATATGGTAAAAAAGATAGCATATTTTGTCCTCACGAAAATGACCACCTAAAAAAAAAGCTCCGTAAAACGGAGCTTTTTGGTGATCCCAACGGGATTCGAACCCGTGTTACCGCCGTGAAAGGGCGATGTCCTAACCGGACTAGACGATGGGATCAAGTGAGCCACGAAGGATTTGAACCTTCGACCACCTGATTAAAAGTCAGATGCTCTACCAACTGAGCTAGTGGCTCAAGTACAGTAAAGGCTTTATAATATAATTTTTTTTTTTTGTCAACTTTTTTTTTATTTTTTATAAATTATTTTTATTTTTTATAAATTATCCGATATATTTATAAATATTAGAGAGTTTTATGAATAATTTTATAAATGATAATTTAGGTGATTTATATTCTGTTTTACTAAATCAATCAAAAATAGGAATTTTTATTGTAGAAAAAGATGGGTATATAATTGATATAAACCAGGTTGCTCTTGATATTTTAGGGTCTCCTTCCAGAGAATTAACTTTAAAAATTAACTTATTTGAGTTTATGCCCTTGATTGAAATAGGGTTTTCTAGTAATTTATTTGATACATTTAATAAATTAATCGAAACAAGTGGAGAGTCATATTATAAAACTAAGTGGGGTAAGGAAATTTATCTCAAGTATAATATTTATCCGCCAAATATAAAAAGTAAAAATTTTGTAAAAATAGTTATTGAAGATTTAACAGAAATAAAAGAAATAGAAGAAAATTTAAAAAGACATGAGAAAATTCTTATAAACACATTTAATGCTCTTGAAGATTTAATTATTGTAATAGATAGAGATTTTAATATTATTACATCTACATGGGAAGGTGCAAGGCTTTTAAATACTTTAGGAAAAGAAAATAAATGTTATAATACTTTTTTTGGTTCTGATTCTCCATGTAAAAACTGTAGAGTTAATAATGTTTTTGATAATAAAGAGACTATTATTTATGAAAAAAGTGATAATAATGATAATTTTTTTGAAATTAAACTTATTCCTATTTTAGATAGCAATGGCAGTGTAGAAGCCGTTGTTGAGCATTATCACGATATTTCTAAAATAAAAAGAAGTGAAATAAAATTAAAAAAACTTAAAACAGCTATTGAAACGGCTTCAGAAACTATTGTTATTACAGATAGTGAAGGACTTATTGAATATGCAAATCCTGCTTTTTCTGTAATTACAGGTTATACTCTTGATGAGGCAATTGGTTTAAACCCAAGAGTTTTAAAAAGTGGCCTACATGATAAAAAGTTTTATAAAGAATTGTGGGATATTATCACTTCAGGAAAAATATGGTATGGTATTTTTACAAATAAGAAGAAAGATGGTTCATTATATCAGGAAGCTGCAAGTATTAGTCCGGTTCTTAATAGGAAAGGAGTAATTACTAATTATATTGCGGTTAAAAGAGATATTAGCAATGAAATCAAGCTACAAAAGCAATTAGTTGAATCTCAAAAAATGGAAAGTATTGGTATTATGGCATCTGGAATCGCTCATGAAATCAATACACCACTTCAGTATATTATGGATAATTTAACTTTTATTATGGATAACTTTAAAGAGTTAAAGAAATACAAGGATTTTATACATGAATTTGTTAAAATTACTGATGAAATAAAAGATTTTCAAAAAAAAGTTGATATTGATTTTGTTGTTTCAGAAATACCTGAAGCATTAAAAGATAGTTTAAATGGAGTTAAAATAATAAGAAATATAATAAATTCAATGAGAACATTTTCACATAAATCAGAAGATAAACAAGTGATTGATGATATCAATAAACATATTATTGCCACAACTGAAATATCTAAAAATTCATGGAAAAATATTTTAGATATGAAATTAAACTTATCGGATAACTTACCTAAAATAAAGGTAAATATTGGTAAGATAAATCAGGTTATTTTAAATTTGATAGTGAATGCAGTAGATGCAATTAAGGATGATAAAAATAAAAAGAAAAAAAATAATGAGATTTTAATATCTTCTTATGTAAAAGATGAATTTTTAGTTATTTCTATTAAAGATACTGGTAGTGGAATTGATGAGAGCAATAAAGATAAAATATTTGCTCCGTTTTTTACAACAAAAGGAGTAGGAAAAGGAACAGGTCAGGGTTTGTCTATTTCGTATAATATTATCGTAAATGAGCATAATGGAAGTATGTCTTTTGAAAGTGAAGAATTTAAAGGGACTACATTTTTTATTGAACTCCCTTTGTCGGAGGTATAAATTGGATGTAAAAAAAACTAAAATCCTTATGATTGATGATGATATCAGAGTTCTTAATGGTTATAAAAGAGTTTTAGGAAGGGAATTTGATATTAAAATGGCCCATGATCCTGTTATTGGGCTTAAAATTTTAAAATCTGAAGAAGATATAGCTGTTATTATCTCTGACTATATGATGCCTAAAGTTGATGGAAACCTACTCTTTGAAGTTGCTAAAGAAATTTCTCCTCATACAATTAGAATAATGTTAAGTGGAAATGCTGATTTAACAACAGCAGTAGATGCAATTAATAAATCATCTGTTTATAAATTACTAATTAAACCATTTCCTGCTAATGAATTAAAAAAGATTATATTTGAGGCAATAAAGGTTTATAATAAAAATATAGAATCAAAAGATATACTTGATGATACATTTTTAGTTGCATCCAGTATTATAAAGAACTTAGTCGCAATGCTCAGCCCAAGAGATGGATTTTATGTAAATAATATTACTTATATGACAAAGATAATTGTTAATAATATGAATTATATTCAACCTAAGAAAATAATAATCGCTTCATATTTATCTCAGCTTGGATTTATAAATTTACCTACAGAAATAAAATCAAAAATTTATTATAAGAAACAATTAAAAAACAATGAAGTTAAAGTAATTGAGGAGCATCCAAATTTTGCAAAAAAAATTATATTGAAAAAAGCTTTTTTAATGGATATTGCAAATGGAATTTCTTTTCAAAATAAAACATTTGTTCAGGTTTCATCTATAAAGGATAAATTAACTGCTGATATTGCAATGGTTTTAAGAGTTGCTATTGATTACACACTTGACTTAATTTATTATGATTCTGATAAAAGAGCTTTGAGGGAGTTAAAAAGAAATTTCATGTTATATGATCCTAAAATATTAAAAGTTTTAGAAGTATATGTTACCTCTCTGGATGATGATTATAATATCGTTGAAATCTCTCCAATGGATGTTAAAGATGGAATGATAATTGCTAGAGACTTTTTTAATGCTTCAAATGAATTATTAATAACAAAAGGCTCTGTTGTAACATCATCAATTAGGTTAAAGTTAATAACAGCATGCCATTTTAATATGTGTAAAACTAAATTATTGGTTAAAATAAAAGAATAGTCTTTTAAAATCTTCTATATTTCAGGTGGAAATATTAGATGGTTTTTCTGATTCTAAATTTATAAAATATAAATTAATTCATAAGTTTGACAATTATATATGAAAATAGTATAAATTACTTTTATTTTAAAGGAGTTTTTATGAAAAAAATCTTAATAATTCTTGTGCTTGTATTAATGTTAGTATCAACACAGGGATTTGCGAAAACTGGTTCTGGTAAAAATAATAATTCAGGAAAAACCTTTGGTATTGGTTTAGGTGGAGGAACTTTTACAAGTGGTATTTCTGCTAAATACAATATGGGTGGAGGCACTGCCTTACAAGGTATTCTAGGAGCAAGAGGTGGAGATGGTTTTGCATTAGGTCTAGATTTTATTATTAATATGCCTCCTGATTTAGTTGAAAATAAAGATGTTTCTTTAAATTGGTATGCTGGTTTTGGTGGTTCAATATGGCACTATAGTGGACATTGGGGGAATGATAATTACAGCTGGAATACTTTTGGTATATCTGGAGTAGTTGGGCTTGCATTAATGTTACAAAAAGTACCATTAGAGTTTTCTTTAGAATGGAGACCAACTTTTTATATTTCAGGAAGTGATTACGAGTGGTATGAAGGATATAGTGGCTTTAGATTATTTGATTTAGCTGGAAGTGTTAGGTGGTTTTTCTAGAATTATAATTACTTAAAATTTTACTTTTTCTTCATCTTCTCTGCAGCAACTTTCACTGATTTCATAATTGGAATATATCCGGTACATCTACACATATTACCTTCAAGAGCTGTTTTTATTTGCATTTCAGATGGGTCTGGTACTTTGTCGATTAATGCTTTTGCACTCATCAGCATTCCAGGGGTACAAAAACCACATTGAACTGCACCATTATCAACAAATGCTTCTTGTAATTCAGGAGCAACCTTTTCTAGGTTTTCAACTGTTTCAATATCTGCACCATCTGCCTGAGTTGCCATTACTAAGCACGAGTTAATTGCTTCTCCATTCATAATTACAGTACAGGCACCACATTCTCCAACACCACAACCTTCTTTTGTTCCTGTTAAAGCTAAATCTTCTCTAATTAAATCCAAAAGTCTTGTTGTTGGGTTTACTGATAATGTTTTAGTCTCACCATTTATTTTTATTGTAATTTTATTTGCCATTTTTGTCCTCTAATATGGTTAATAACGCATCTCTAAGCATATTTTTAAAAACAGGTATTTTATATGGAGAAGACCATCTTCCACCTATTTCATCTTCTAATTTTTGATTAATTAAGCTTATAACTTCTTCTATTAATTCAGTTGTAAACTCTTTACCTATTAAAAACTCTTCGATATTTATTAATCTTTGAAATTTTGCAAAAACAGAGCCTGGCATTATATATGCTTCATCCACTGTGCTATCTTCATTAAAAGAAATCATTGCTGCTACACTCATTCTTGTAATATTAAGTGCATTTCTTCTTCCAAGTTTAAAGAAATATCTATAATACTTTTTATTTTTAGGTATAGGAAGTATTATTTGAGTTAGTATTTCATTTTCTCCAAGTATGTTTTTATATGAACCTAATATAAAATCAGATAATTTCACTATTTTACTACTAGTTGCTGATTCAATTTTAACAGATGCATCATATACAAACAATGAAGGAACAGAATCTGCACATGGAGCTGAATTGGCTAGGTTACCACCAATAGTTGCTCTGCTTCTTATTTGAGTTGAACCAATTAATTTAATGCCATCTATAAATAAAGGATAGTATTTTTGTATAAGTTCATTATTGATTAAAGAGCTAAATGTAGATGTTGCACCAATAACTATATTGTTATCAACTTGTTCTATTTTTTTTAATTCTTTAATTTGAGATATATCAAGTAATTCTTTATGATATTTTTCTTTTCTTAGTTGTACAATTACATCTGTTCCACCAGAAATCATCCAATGTTTTTTCTCACTCATAACATTAAGAGCTTCTTTTAGCGTTTTAACTGTTGTAATATTAATATCGCTTACTCTGTCTGTTGTTTTTTCAGGAACAACTTCACCATTTGATTTGGCATTTATATTTGGAACTTCACATCTTTCTTTTGATACAACTTCTGATTGACGAACTTTTTTAACTAAATCTTTGCCTAAGAAAACTCTTTCAAGAGTTAATGGATTAGCTCTATATTTATTTTTTAATGCAAATTTTACAGAATTATTAATTGCAGCTGCTCCAAGCTCTAAAGTAGGCTCGCCAAGTGATTTTGCTCCGTAAGGGCCATACTTGTCAGGGTTTTCAACTAAAATTGCATCTATATTTGGAATATCTTTAATTGTAGGAAGTAAATATTCATCAAAGTTTTCTGATTTTACAATACCATTTTGAACAGAATAATTTTCAAGTAAGCCATAACCAATACCTTGAGCTACTCCACCATAAACTTGACCTTCTGCTCCAACTCTATTGATTACTCTTCCTAGATCATGAGCTGCAACCATGTTTAGCATATCAACTTTACCTGTTGATGTATCAACTTGTGTTTCTGCAACCTGACAACCATAAACATAAGTAAAATATGCATTACCTTGACCTGTTTCTTCATCCCATGATACATCAGGAGATTTCCACCAGCCATAAGCAGAAGTATTAACTCCTTCATTTAAAGTCATTTGAACGGCATCAGCGAAATTCATTGATATATCTGAACCTGTTTTAAGAGTAATTTTATTATCAGCCCAAACAAGGTCATCAACATTATTTACATTAAATTTTTCTTTAATTACTTCAAAAATAGAATTTTTGATTTTATCACAGGCATTTTTAACTGCATTACCACCTGCAATTGTACCTCTTGAAGCAACTGTTGGGCCTCCATCTGCAATATTTGCTGTTTGTGGAGTTAGAAACTGAATATCATCCATTGTACAACCAAGTGTTTCTGCTGCAACAATTGCATAAGTTGTTCTTAGGCCCTGACCATTTTCATTTAATCCAGTCATTATGTATAAACTTCCATCTGCCTGAACTGAAACTATTGCACTAGTTGTATCAACACCTTCTGCTCCTAAAGATGAACCACGATAACTACATGAAAATCCAATGCCTTTTTTAAATCTTCTTGAAGTTTTATTATATTCTTTAAATTCTTTTAGTTTATTGTAGTAATCAGCTTTTTCAAGGGCAATATCAACAACTTCCATAAGGGAAACTTTATGTTCTGTTAAAGCTTGTCCACTTGCTGTAACTGAACCTTGCTTAAAGCCATTTATTTTCCTGATTTCATAAGGAGTTAAGTCTAATTCTTCTGCAAGTTCATCCATCATTGATTCTTGTGCAAAAATAATTTGAGGGCTTCCAAATCCTCTGAATGCTGCGGTATATGGCTTATTGGTATATGCTGCTTTAATGTCAGTTTCAACATTTTCTATTTCATAAGGACCCGTTGCCTGAACAACAGAACGCCATGTAACAAAAAAGCTTTGTGATGAATATGCTCCACTATCAGCAACAATATTTATTTTCATTCCTTTGATTTTACCATCTTTCTGAACAGCTAATTTATAGTTTAAGAAATAAGGATGTCTTTTATATCCTTCTTTCATCGCTTGTTCACGGGTGTAGGCAAGTTTAACAGGCCTATTCGTTGCTAAAGTAAGAGCTGCTGCTCTACATGACATAACATTGATAATGTCATCTTTTCCACCAAAAGAGCCACCCATCGTTGAGCCTATTACATTAATTTGATTTAATTTCAAATCTGTAAATATAGAAACAACTTTTCTTGTTGTAAATGGATTTTGAATAGAGCCATAAACATCAATACCTCTAACCTGATGATTTGGTTCTGTAATAACAACTTCTGGTTCTATTGCAGCATGTTCCTGATAAGGTGTTTTATAATCTCTTTCAAATATTATTTCTGCTTCATCGAAAGCTTTTTGAACATTACCTTTTCTTAATGGATAATGAACAACCAAATTACTTTTATATTCAGGGTGAACTAATTTAGCATTTGGTTTTAATGCCTCACGGGGGTCGTAAATACCTATTTCTTCTTCATATTCTATTTCAATAAGGTCTGCAGCCTTTCTTGCAATTTCAAGAGTTTCAGCTGCAACAATTGCAATTACATCACCAATAAAATGTACAGTATCTTTTACAATTACATTATGGTCTCTTCTGATTGGACCAACTTTTTTGGCAGTTTTTATATCATCATGTAATAAAACACTTACAACTCCTTCAAGTTTTTTTGCTTTTGTTGTATCTATTTTTAATATCTTTCCAACAGGAATATCTGCATGTCTTACAGCTCCATGCAACATTTTAGGAAGATTTATATCATCTCCATAAATAGCTTTTCCCGTAACTTTTTCATAGGCATCAAGCCTTCTCACTTTTGTTCCAACAACTTTTTTCATATATCACCCAAAAAAATACTGTTTATTTTAGCAATAATAACTTAGTTAGTCAACATATTTGGTAGGAATTTGATTTATTATCTGTTTTCTTTTCCTTTTCTAAGACTTTTTTTATTAAAACCTTTAGAAAGAATTTTGTATTCATCGTCTATTATACATTTATTCTAAATAAGAATTTAACTTTAGTTTTTTGTTTCTATTTTAGTATATCCCCAAAAATATAGGAAACTAATTTGATAAAAGTAATTACTGTAACTATTAATATAAATGCTATAAAAAATTTATTTTTAAGTCTACCATAAACAGAGTAAGGGTCTTCATTAAAATTGTCTAAATAATTATCATTTTCTCTTACCATAAAATCAAAAGTATTTAATTCCTTTTTTCCTTTTTTTTCAGGGCGATGTTGTAGAGATGCATTGCCATGCGTCTCTACAACATGCCCTTCTTTCTTATCATATTTATCGGTTAATAAAATTTCTTCTAATTCACTTAAGGTATTTAATCTTTTTTTATAATCCTTTTCTAATAATCTTTTTAATAAATACATCATTTTATTACTAACATGAACAGAATCTTTCCATTTTAAATCAATACCATTTACTGTCATTTCATCTAT
>Ga0256827_10001979_pt1 | contig 13224 bp, 9 predicted proteins | sample CV84metaG_FD_185977 | JGI IMG/M metagenome (GOLD analysis project Ga0256827, IMG submission 185977) | Hydrothermal vent microbial communities from East Pacific Rise, Pacific Ocean - CV84 | ecosystem: Environmental > Aquatic > Marine > Hydrothermal vents | place: Pacific Ocean: East Pacific Rise... | reverse complement strand
GCCGTTATGTGGAAAGCCTCTCCGCCTACGCCCGGCAATTTCTGGAGCAAATGGAGAAACCGGATGTCGATCAGATTGACGGCCTCTCTCCGGCCATCTCGATTGAGCAAAAAACCACCTCTAAAAACCCCCGTTCCACGGTGGGGACTGTCACCGAAATCTACGATTATCTCCGTCTCCTCTATGCCCGGGTCGGGCGGATTATCTGCCACCGTTGCGGCAGTCCGATCCGTTCTCAGACGGTTGAGCAGATGGTTGATCAGGTGATGGAGTTTCCGGAAAAAACCAGATTGATGGTGATGGCTCCTATCGTCCGGAGCCGCAAAGGGGAATATCGAAAAGAGTTGTTGCAATTGCAGGCCGATGGCTTTGTCCGGATCCGGGTTGACGGCGAGATGTTTGAGCTGGGGGATCAGATTGAGCTGGATAAACAGAAACAGCATACCCTGGAAGTTGTCGTGGACCGCCTGGTGATGAAACCGGAGATTAAATCGCGCCTTGCCGATTCAATCGAGACAGCACTGCGGTTGGCTGATGGGATGGTGCGGATTGAAATTCCGGATGGGGAGAGTCGCCTGTTTTCGGCCAATCACGCCTGTATTGCCTGTGGCCTCTCCTATCCCGAAGTCTCACCACGGATGTTTTCCTTCAATAATCCCCACGGCGCTTGTCCCGATTGTAGTGGTCTCGGAACCAAGATGTATTTTGACCACGAACAGGTGATCCCCAATCCGGAATTTTCCCTTCGTGACGGGGCGATTGTCCCCTGGGACAGCCGGACCGGCTACTATTATCAGGCGTTACTGGAGGCTCTGGCAATTCACTACAAGTTTGATATCCGCAGCCCCTTCGCCAAACTTCCGGAGCACCTGCAGAAGATTATCCTCTACGGTTCCGGCGAAGAACCGGTGCAATTTTTTTACGATCAGGGGGAACGGCGCCATTATTATGAAAAACCGTTCGAGGGGGTGATCCCCAATCTGCAGCGGCGCTACCATGAAACTGATTCCGATTCGGTCCGGGAAAATCTGGAACGGTTTATGAGTATTGTCCCCTGCCAGAGTTGCGAAGGGGGGAGATTGCGTCCCGAAGCACTCCATATTACCGTGGGGGAGAAAAATATTAAGCAGGTAACCGATCTCTCGATCGGGGATGCTGAGGATTTCTTCCGGGATTTAGTCTTATCTGACAAGGAGATGGAGGTTGCTCGGAGAGTTCTTAAGGAGATTCGGGAGCGCCTCTCCTTTCTCTCCCATGTCGGCCTTGATTATCTAACTTTAGGGCGCAGTGCCGGGACTTTAAGTGGTGGTGAAGGGCAGCGAATCCGCTTGGCAACGCAAATCGGTTCCTCTTTGACCGGGGTGCTCTATATCCTCGATGAACCCTCGATCGGGCTGCACCAGCGGGATAACCAGCGCTTGCTGATTACACTGAAGCGGCTCCGTGATCTGGGAAATAGCGTTCTGGTGGTTGAGCATGATGAAGAGACGATTCTCGAAGCGGACCATGTGATTGATATGGGCCCTGCTGCGGGGATCCATGGTGGCGAGGTCGTTGCACAGGGAACACCGAAAGAGATTCTGGAAAACAGTGCTTCACTGACCGGTGATTATCTGTCGGGAAAACGGCGGATTGAGGTTCCGGAACAACGCCGTATCACTGAGCGCTGGCTGGAAATTGTCGGGGCACGAGCCAATAACCTGAAGAATGTCGATGTGAAAATTCCCCTTGGGGTGTTCACCTGCATCACCGGAGTCTCCGGATCGGGGAAATCCTCTCTGGTGATTGAAACTCTCTATAAGGCGTTGGCACAAAAACTCCATCGTGCCAGAGAAAAATCGGGAGCGGTTAAAGAGATCAACGGGTTGGAACTGCTCGATAAAGTGATCGATATTGATCAGTCCCCGATTGGTCGCACCCCACGTTCCAACCCGGCAACCTATACTGGAGTTTTTACCGATATTCGCGAACTGTTCGCCCAACTCCCCGAAGCGAAAATCCGCGGTTATAAACCGGGTCGCTTCTCTTTTAATGTGAAAGGGGGACGTTGTGAAGCGTGTGGTGGCGATGGAACCATCAAAATAGAGATGCACTTTCTCCCCGATATTTATGTTCAGTGTGAGGTCTGCAAAGGGGCTCGCTATGATCGAGAAACTCTGGATGTGAAATATAAAGGGAAAAGTATTGCCGATGTTCTTGATATGACTGTCAATCAGGCCAGCCGCTTTCTGGAAAACATCCCCAGAATCAGCAATAAGCTACAAACAGTCCGTGATGTCGGCCTCGGCTACATCAAACTGGGACAAAGTGCCACAACCCTCTCCGGAGGTGAAGCACAACGGGTCAAACTCTCCCGTGAACTGAGTAAACGGGCCACCGGGAAAACCATCTATATTCTCGATGAACCCACCACCGGACTCCATTTTGCCGATATCCACAAGTTACTTGAGGTGTTGAATCGACTGGTTGAAACGGGAAATACCGTCGTAGTTATTGAACACAATCTGGACGTTATCAAGACGGCCGATTATGTCATTGATCTGGGGCCGGAAGGGGGAGCGTTGGGTGGAGATATCGTTGCCGCAGGAACCCCGGAGCAGGTTGCCAAGGTTGCAGAATCCTATACCGGACGTTTTTTACAACCCTATCTTAGTAAGAAATAAAGCAGTTTCAGGGGAACACTCTGGCACTTCAATGATACGAGTGGATATGGATCTATTTAGCAGGATTGTGAGAATAAAGCACAAAAGCAACAACGTCCCCTATAGACACAAGGAAGATCAATGCAGAAAAAATTCAACAATCTACATAAATTCATAGCTAACAACTATGATTTAGAAAAATTAGAAGCAAAACTTAGCGAATTTAATCCATTTATAGTTTTAAAAGTAGATCACTACGAAATTAGACATTCAAACATCATATCGTGGCTTTTAACTCCAAATGAAAATCATAATCTAAGCGACAGATTTCTAAAAAAGTTTTTCGCGGAAATAATTATAAATAACGATAATCTGGATACAGATTTTACCGTCTTCAAAGCACAAGAAATTTCTTATCACGACTTTGAAATCCGAAGAGAATGGAATGATATAGATATATTCTTAATTAGCAAAACCAATAAATTGGCAATTATAATTGAGAATAAAATTCATGCTACAGAGTCAAAAGGACAACTAGAGAAATATTTCAATTCGGTACGTTCTGAGTATGAAGATTATGAAATAATTCCTGTATTTCTGTCCCTTGAAGGGACAGAACCAACTGATAGCAGATATGGGTCTATCTCTTATACTCAAATCCTACAAATGCTCAAATTTATTACTTCAATCCAAAAAGAAAATTTGAGCCCCAAAGTGTACGATTTCATTTCTTATTACCTGAGAACACTGGAGATTCTCACTATGGAAGACGAGCAAATCAAATCATTATGTAAAAAAATATATAAAGAACATAAACAAGCACTAGATTTAATTTACGAATATGCTGAGGAAACAGAGTTTGAAGAATCTGCAAAAGAATTTTTAGTCAGTCTAAATGCAAAGCAAATATGGATTGATGGCAGGAGTGCTTGGTTTCTCCCTAATAAAATTGAATCTATATTGAAAAGGGTTGGGGAAGAGTCTTGGTGCAATGGTTATCCTGTTGCTTTCTGGTATACGGTGCAAGAGGAAAAACTAGGAATTATTCTGGAAGTCGGTCCATTTAAAGATAGCTCGCTAAGGCATCAATTTTTAAATCATCTAAAAGAAAACGACTTTACCGTTCACGATAGATCTTTCAAGCCAGGTGCAAAATACACACGAATTTTCTCAAAATACCCCAGATTTGATGACTGGGATAACAAAGAAAGCATTATTCAAAAAATGGATGATTTATTTAAGAACTCAGCAAAAAAAGCTGTTAGCAACTTAGAAAAAGCGTGTGCTTCATTTGAATGGCCAAGCGTCTGAGGTATTTTGTGGATAATAAGTCAAGGCAATGGGGTCAAGACCACTACGTATAGAATATCCAGATATTGAAGAATTAGTCCTTTTTATATTGTAGGTGCTACATCAAAACCATGTAGTTTCAAGTGATGGGTGAATCAATGCCATTTGTTCAAATATCTATTCTCAAAGGCAAATCACCGGAAAGTCTCCTAAACATTTCCAATTCGGTACACGAGGCGCTGGTTGAAGAATTTGGTGTCCCCGAGTTGGATAAGTTTCAGGTTCTTAACGAGGTCAATGAGGGGAATTTGGTCTATCCTTCCGAGTATCTTGGTATTCCGCATACCCGTGAGATGGTTTATATCCATATCACCGCTAAAATCGGACGGACTGTAGAAATGAAGAAAAGGCTCTATGCCAAAATAGCGGATTTGATTCACGAAAAAGAAAACATTTCACCAGGCGATGTTTTTATTGTTCTATCTGAAAACAGCGCAGAAAATTGGTCTTTTGGTCAGGGGCAGGCACAACTGGTTAAATAAATTGTAAGGAGGCCATCAACCGTAAACCCAGCGGGGTAAAAACAGAACCAGATCGGGCCAGAAGGTTAATACCATCAGAATTGCGGTTTGAATCAACAGAAACGGCATCACCGCTTTTGAGACATAAAGAAGATCCCGGTTTACTGTCGCTCCCGAAATATACAGACTGACTCCAAGGGGCGGAGTACAGTAACCGATCCCCAGGTTGATGGTCATCAGCAGACCGAAATGCATGGTGTCGATGCCGAATTTGCTGAGGAGCGGCAAAAAAATCGGGGTAAGAATCAGGGTTGCGGAGATAATATCCATAAACATGCCGATAATCAGCAGCAGGATATTGACCGCCAACAGAAACACCCAGGGGGAAGAGATACTGCTGACCACTGCTGTGGCAATTTTGTTGGGGATTTGTTCAAAAGTGAGGTACTCACCAAATACCGACGCTCCTGCAACAATAATCAACAGGGTTGCCGAGGTGACCGCCGATGAAACAATAACTCGTTTAACATCAAACAGTTTCATATCGCGATGGATACAGATCTCCACAAAAAACGCATAGAAACAGGCAACCACTGCCGCTTCATTGGCGGTGAACATACCGGAGTAAATTCCGCCAAAGATCAGCACCGGTAAAAACAGTGCCCAGATACTTTCCCGGATAACTGCTAACGCCTCTTTCAGGCTGGGGCGCTTGGTGGTTTTCAGCCCTTTCTTCTTACACACAATATAAGCATAGAGGCTCATGGCGACCATAATCATCACCCCGGGAACGAAGCCGGTTAAAAACAAGGCTTCAAGGGGATCGTTACTGACCATGGCGTAGAGGATCATTGAAATAGACGGGGGAATAACCACCCCCAGAATTGGAGCGGTGGTCATAACTCCTACCGAAAACTGCTCGTCGTAATCGTTTTCAATTAACGCCGGAATCATGAATCCACCGATGGCAACCACGGTGGCAACGGTTGATCCCGAAATAGCGCCGAAAAAGCCGCAGGCCAGAATCCCTGCCATGGCCAGTCCACCGGGGAGAAAGCCGACCAGAACGTTGGCGGTTTTAATCAGTTTTTCAACGATACTCCCAGTAGTCATAATATTGCCACAGAGGACAAAAAACATCACCACCACCAGGGCAAATTTATCCATGCTGCGATAGAGAACCTCGATGACGATCTGAGCATCGATCCCGAGGAGATAGACCAGGCCAAAGGTCCCGGTGAAAAACAGCGCCATAAAAACCGGGATGGTGGTTGCCAGGCAGCCGAGCAACAGCCCTAGAATAATCAGATAACTGCTATCCATTATTCGCTCTCCCCGGTCATATCTGAGGTGTTGCGCCAATCTTCCACCATCACCACCAGGGTCCGGAGAAACATCATCACCCCCATAATCGGGAGGATGGCATAGAAATACCATTCGGGGATCTGCAGAGTCGTAGTTTTGGCGTACTCATCTTCAAACATCATCACTGTCATCTGCCAGCCGAGATTAATCATGATTCCGGAGAAAAACAGCACCGCCAGGTGGGAAAACAGGGTCAACGGTTTTTTTAGGACGGGAAAAATCTGCGGCAGGGCATCGATCCTGATCAGCGAACGGCTGCGGATTGCGGCAACACAACCGATATAGGTGGAAAAAAAGATAACCTTGCGAACCACCTCATCCGACCAGTAGAGGCTGACATTATCGGTGGCTTTACGTAAAATCACATTGGCCATTGCAGTCAACAGAGCAACACTGACAGCGACAAACAGTGACCAGTCTTCCACAAAAAGAAAACCACGATCGATGGTTTTAAAGACTTTTTTCAGCATGCTTTATCTTTTCGGTTGGAGAAATGGGCTGAATCTACTTTTACTTCAAATCATAAAAAAGAGCCGGGGAGCAATTCCCCGGCTCCTGAAAACGTGCCGATTATACAGAGATTAGTTTCAACTGCCAAGCTTTGCTCGAACCTTGGCTAAATAATCTGGACCGATTTTCTTTCCCCACTTCTCCAGTACCGGTTCTGCAAGTTTTTTCAGCTGCTTAATCTCATCATCACTCAGCTGATAGAATTGCACTCCGGCCGCTTTTGCTTTGGCAACCTGCTCTGCTTGCTGCTTGCGGGTTGCAATTCGACTCTTGGCACTCTCTTCGGCAATCACTTCAAGAAATGTTGCCCGCAGATCCTTCGGTAATTTATCCAACCAGCGCTTATTGATCAAATGGACAAACAGACCTTGGGCGTAATTTAACTCGGTAAAGTTTTTGGCAATGGTGAACTTTTTGGTGATATTACAAACAATGGCCGTATGATCAAGACCACTGATGACTCCGGTTTGCAGGGCTTGTGGAACATCAGGCCAGGGCATGACGGTAAATTTAAGTCCCCAGGCTTTGTAGGTGTCCATATTGACCGGAGCCTGGGCAATGCGGAAATTGATCCCTTTTGCTTCAGCAAGGCTTTTAACCGGGCTGGTGGTCGCCCAACCGTAAGGGCCATATCCGGTAATGTCAGCAACATAAATACCCCGAGAGAGAGCCCCTTCAGCAAATGGCTTCCAGAGTTCCGGATCGTTGCGGAAAGTATCAAGCTTATCGAAGGTATCAACAACGTAGGGGAGATTGACAATGCCGAGGCGATCAGAGACGTTGGCAGCAGCAACCGAGGAACTGAGCATCCCCTGAACCGCTCCAAGTTTCAGCTTGCTGATCACATCTTTCTCACCACCCAGCTGGGAGAGGGGACGAAAATCGACATAGATCTGTCCATTGGTCCGTTCCCAGACCTTGTCCCGAATCCGATAGCCGGCAGCAACCCCTTCAATAACCGGGTGGGAAACGTTTGAAAGAATGTAGGTGTATTTCGCCCCACTCGGATCAAACTTTGGCTGCCAGGCGGCCAATGGATCTTTTTTTCCTCCAGCCATTCCGACAACCGGTAGGCATAACGCCAATATCAACAGTAGAACTAAAACCTTTTTCATTTGAAATCTCCTCGACTTAGGTAAAATGGCAGATTGTGTTTCGTTATCATAAACAAAAGTTAAATATCAATAAAATCAAGTACTTATGTGATGCAAGATAGCTTTTTCCTGGTGCCGGGTCAAGTTTTAATCTTTCATTGCAAAACAAAAAGCCCGGATGAAATTTTTCATCCGGGCTTTTTGCAGAAAATAATTTTATTCTGGGATCAATCGTTAAGTTGTTTCCGTACCTTGTTCAGATAGTCTGGACCAATTTTTTCTGCCCATTTCTGGATCACCGGCTCAGCAAGCTTAACCAATTTGGTCTTTTCAGCGGCAGAGAGATCATAAAAGGAGACACCGGCAGCTTTAGCTGCAGCAATTTGCTCATACTGTTGCTGCTCCGTCAAAGCTCGCACTTTTTGACTCTCTTCTGTGATCGCCCGCATCAATATTTGTTGTAAATCCTCTGGCAACCGATTGAACCAGCGCTTATTCATCAGGTGAATATAGAGCCCCTGCGCATAGCCGATATTGGTATAATTTTTTACCACAGTAAATTTTTTGGTGATATTACAAACAATTGGAGTGTGATCAAGGCCACTGATCACCCCGGTTTGCAGGGCCTGTGGGACATCTGGCCAGGGCATGACGGTAAACTGCAGCCCCCAGGCCTTATAAAGGTCAACATTGACCGGAGCCTGGGCAATTCGAAATAGCTGCTCTTTGGCTTCTGCCAGGGTTCGGATCGGTGTCTTGGTGGCCCAACCGTAGCTCCCATAACCGGTGAAATCGGCAACCACAATCCCTTTGGCAGCGGCACCTGCTCCATACTCACGGAAAAGTTCCTCGTCCTGTCGAAACTTTTCCAATTTGGCAAAACTGTCGATCAAAAATGGCAGATTAACAATCCCCAGTCGGGGAGAGAGATTCGGTGCCAGAACCGAAGAACAAAGCATCCCGTTAACCGCTCCCAGTTGCAATTTGTGGAGAACATCCTTCTCTCCACCCAATTGTGAGATGGGCCGGTAATCAACATACAGGCGACCGCCACTCTCTTTCCAGACCCGATCCCGAATCCGGTAGCCAACGGTTGCACCTTCTATGGCCGGGTGCCCGACAGTCGATAGCAGGTAGGTATATTTTGCGCCACTGGGATCAAATTTTGGCTGCCAGGCAGCGAGGGGATCTGCCGCAAAAGTTGGACAGATGAATAACAAGACCAGTAATAAACTGGAAATAACTCGTAACATAGTATCCTCCCGGTTAAATGAAGCGACAGTAGACCATATTTCGTTTCCCGCGACAAATGTTTCGTCAGATCAAACAGTAGGCAACGCTATCCGCTTGCGGATGATCAGTAGGACGACTATTATCAGACTCTTGATGGGTGCAGAAGTATCAACAGGGTGGAGGGCTTACTATGCAGCAACTCGGGCTGTTTCTGGTTTTCTGGTATGGTGTCCTCCACGCCTTCGGACCCGATCATTTGGCCGCAATCGCTGATTTTTCTATTGGCAAAGATAAAGTCAAAACGATCGTGATCACGGTGCTGTTTGCTCTCGGTCACGGCAGCATGCTGTTTATTTTTGCCAGGATTCTCGAAACCTGTCAGCTTAGTGAAGCCCTGCTCGGTTATGGTGATACGGTCTCTTCAATGGTGATTCTGGGAATGGGCTGCTATCTGCTGTTTCTTGTCATAACTGACAAAATACATCTGAAAAAACATTTTCATGCCGGAAAAGAACATATCCACATCTATTTTGGCCGAGAGCATAACCACGATAAAACTGATGCCTCATCATCTTTTGCGATCGGTGCATTGATGGGGATTGGTGGAGTTCGTGGGATGCTGATCACCTTGGGGGCGATTCAGGGACAGCAGGTTGATTTTAACCTGGTGCTGGTATTTACACTGGGAGTCATGGTGGTGTTTGTTAGTTTTGGTGGAGTTATCCTCTATATTAATCAGTCACTGCTGCATAACCAACAGAATCTCCGGAGAATTTTTGCGGCAGCGGGGGTAATCTCAGTTCTGGTTGGGGTCAATATGTTGTTCCCCTGAGAAACCGCTCTTTTCCCCTGGCTCCCCTTTTAACAATCACCCTACTGGTGTATGATCTCCGGGTTGATTGCCGTTTTAAATTATGACCTGGAGTTTTTTATGTCTCGTTCCATTCTGATACCGTTGTTTCTTTTGCTTTTTCTCTCGTTCAATGGTTGCGCGATGACCCCGCGAGAGCAGCAGCCCGATGTGGCTGAGATGCTTGCCAAACATTATCCACAGCTTAAATATCAGCAGATTAGTCCGTCTCCCGTTGCCGGGATTTACGAGGTGATTATTGAAGGTGGCGAGATTGTCTATTTTGATCCTGTCTCTGCAAATATGTTTTTTGGGGAACTCTGGACCGATGATGTTCGCAATCTGACTCAGGAGAGTAAAGATCGCTTTATGGCGACAAAGTTGAAAGAACTTCCGCTGGATCAGGCGATTAAAATCGGGAATGGTCCCGATCAGGTTGTGGAAATTACCGATCCCGATTGCCCCTATTGCCGTAAAAGTGCAGCCTTCTTTTCTGGAAGAGATGATGTCACCCGCTATGTATTTTTGTTTCCTCTGGATGAGCTTCATCCTCACGCGGCAGCCAAAGCACGTTATATCCTCGGAGCCAAAGATCCGGCTCTGGCCTACGAGGAGGTTTTCAGTGGTAAATTTGATACCCAACCGGTTCCGGTTGTCACCGATAATTCCCGACTTAATCTTCACCGTCAGGCGGTCGAAAAAATCGGTATCCATGGGACTCCCCAATTCTGGATTAACGGCCATCATATTGCCGGTTTTAATCCGCAGAAATTTGAAATCCTGTTAGGTCAATAGATTTGAAATCATTACAACAACAGCAACAACGCCCTGAGCTACTTGCTCCGGCGGGAAGTATGGAAGCTTTTTTTGCCGCAGTTGATGCCGGTGCTGATGCCGTTTATACCGGATTGAAGGAGTTCTCTGCCCGGGCAAAGGCGAAGAACTTCAGTCTCAAAGAGATCGAAAAGATTACCCACTATTTGCAGCAGCAAAACAAGCGGCTCTATATCACTCTGAATACTCTGGTAAAAGAGAAAGAATTATCACAGTTGATCGATACGTTGGGGACTCTGGAAGAGATTGGTGTCGATGCCCTGATTATTCAGGATCTGGCAGTTTGGAAGCTGGCAAAAGACCATTTCCCCGGTTTGGAGCTCCATGCCTCGACCCAAATGACCATCCATAATGCCGCCGGAGTTAAAATGTTGGAGCGGATGGGCTTTACCCGTGGTGTTCTGGCGCGGGAGATGACCCTCTCTGAGATTGCCGATATCCGGCGCCAGACCACTCTGGAGTTAGAGCAGTTTATTCATGGCGCTCTGTGTTTTTCGTATAGTGGCCAATGTTATTTCTCATCATTCCTCAGTGGCAAAAGTGGTAACCGGGGGAAATGTGCCCAACCGTGTCGCCGCAATCATCGCTACCGTCAGCAGGATGGGTACTATTTTTCTCCCAACGATCTTTCCGCTATTGACCTGCTCCCGGAACTGGAACAAGCTGGTATTTGTAGCTTAAAGATTGAGGGACGGATGAAGAGTGCCGAATATGTCCATAAGGTGATCCGGGCTTACCGACAGGTTCTTGATGCACCGACCGAACAGCGAAAGGCGATTCTGACAGAGGCCAAGAAATTACTGAAAGAGAGTTTTGGCCGGCAACCCACCAAAGGGTTTTTGTCGGGAGGGCAGCCCAGTGATATGGCGATTCCATCCCACAAGGGGGCAACCGGAAGATTTCTTGGTGAGATCAGCCGGGTTCGGGGGGGTGAAATCAGTTTCAAAACCAAAGAGGGACTCCATCTCGGGGCACGGTTGCGGGTTCAGCCTGCTATCGATAAAAGTGGTACCGCCTTTACTATCCGTCAATTATTGCAGGATAAACGGATCGTCAGCAAAGTCCCGGCCCATAGCTTTGTTACTGTTCCATCAACTTTTATTAATCAGTTCCATGTCGGTGACAGTGTTTTTATGGTCTCTTCACCGAGTGCTTTTACAATGAGCGATTCGGCCTGCCGGAGAAAACTCAGTAAGGTTCAACCTCCGGCAGAGGTGGTTGACCTGCAGGTTAAGGTGACTCCTCAGCAGCTTCAGATCGGTGCAACAATCGGTTTGGAGACGCAACAGTTTCAATTCTCCATTGACAGTTTTCCAGCGAGAGAAAAATTTCTCAATAAACAGATCCTCGAGCAGGCCTTTGCCATAACCGCCGGGGAACCTTTTCAGCTGGGAACACTGGAGTGCGACCAGCTTCCCGAGATTATTATTCCACCTAAACAGTTGAAGCAGATCCGCCGGGAGCTCTATGCCGAGTTGCGCAAAAGCCATCGACCGCAACGTCAGCACCTGAGAACGATCCATTTAAAAAGTGCCCGGGAAGCCCTTTTCCCGTTCTCAACATATCGACTGGAAAAACGGCAGATCCGGATTCAATTGAAAGATTCAAAGGATCAGCGGATCCTCCAGGATCCAGCAGTTGATCAGATTCTGGTCCCCCTGACAGGACAGAATTTACAGCATGCCCACAAACTGACCCGCCGGGCGAAACAACTGATCTGGGATATCCCTTTTGTCACATTTGATAAGGACTGGCAGGATACCCGCAATACGATCCGGCAACTGGCACAGATGGGGTTTTGCAATTATCGACTCAACAACCTTGGACAGTTTCCCCTCTTTGACAAAATTGAGAACCTGCACCTCTACAGTAGTTTTCGCCTGTTTGCTCTGAACAGTCAGGCAATTGCAGCACTGGCTGAGTTGGGAATTGTTGAAGCGGAACTCTATATTGAGGATGATCGAAAGAACCTGGCCGATATCTTGCGCCATCAGTTACCAATTCCAACGGCTATGACTGTCTATGCCAGTGCCCCACTATTGACCTCTCGGATCAAGATTAAAAATGTTCGTGCTGACAATCCGGTTTTGTCTGACCGTGATGATGCATTTCGGGTACAACAGCGGCAGGGACTGACTTGTTTGAGCAGTGAAACCGACTTCTCTTTTATTGCCAATATTCCGGAGCTGGAAAGCTTTGGTTGTCACAACTTTGTGGTTGACCTGTCTCACCTCGGTCCGTTCAGTCAGGGGGGGAAGCAGGTTCTTGAGGCAACCAGACAGTGTTATGACCCGCCGGGACGGAGTAAGTTTAACTACGAGCGGGGCCTAGAGTAATCCTCAGTCAGAATATTGAGTTGCTTCCGGGATAACGTATGGAGACCGTCAGCGGGCAAGCTGAATCAGAATCTGGAGGAGTGATGTCAATTTTTAGAATTTTTATTATCGGAACCCTGCTTATGCTTACCAGTATCCCGCTTCTTTCCTGTTCAGATAAGCGCCCTTCAGCCCTTGGTCTTGCTGATTCTAAACTGCACCCATGCCCGTCATCGCCAAACTGTTTTTCCAGTGATGACCAGGACAACGACCATAAAATTGCACCTTTTGAGTTGGTAAAGCCAGCAAATGAAGTATGGCCGGTTGTTCGGGAGATTGTTTTAGCGTTGCCCCGGACCCGGATTGTCGCAGAGACAGGAAATTATCTTCATGCTGAGTGTCGCAGTTTTCTGTTTGGTTTTGTCGATGACCTAGAGCTCTATCTGCGCCCGGAGGACGGCATTATTGCTGTTCGTTCCGCTGCCCGTTCAGGATATTCTGATTTCGGGGTGAATCGACGGAGAATCGAGTCTTTGCGCACGTCTCTCATCAACCGGGGGCTAATCCTCG
>Ga0256827_10001978_pt1 | contig 13227 bp, 7 predicted proteins | sample CV84metaG_FD_185977 | JGI IMG/M metagenome (GOLD analysis project Ga0256827, IMG submission 185977) | Hydrothermal vent microbial communities from East Pacific Rise, Pacific Ocean - CV84 | ecosystem: Environmental > Aquatic > Marine > Hydrothermal vents | place: Pacific Ocean: East Pacific Rise... | reverse complement strand
ACGTCTTTTATCGCTGACGGTGGCGTAGGGATTATCTGGGTCGAATGGGATGACCCATTAAAACTGTACCGCAATCACCGCCTGACAGAGATCTTTCGAGCGGCGAACAGTAACAACTTTGGCAATGCTACGCTTATCGGCACAGCCCCGGGAGCTAATTATGTTGACAAGGTTCAGGGTAGTTACGACACTTATTATTATTGGATAAGATTCCTTAATATAGAAGGTGTCTATGGAGACAAGATAGGCCCTGTTGCCGCATCAAATGTCTATGAAGTTCTAAAGGACCGTATCATTACAGGTCATCTATCTACGACATTAAGAAAAGAAATTGAGACTATCGATGATAATGCTGCGGCAGTACAGGTCATCAACAAGACCGTTGGAGATATCGAGGCGATCTATGCGATCAAGACTCAGGTTACTGGGTCCGACGGTAAAAAGTACGTCGCCGGCTTTGGCCTGATCTCAGAGCTTAATAAAGACAATGGTACTGTTGAGAGCCAGTTCGTAGTTGATGTCAACACTTTCGCAGTCATCGATTCAAGTTCATACCAGCACGGTGGAGATATCCAAACTCCATTCATGATCGGAGATGTTACCGGCAGCGATGGTAAGACTAAAAAGATGGTGGTGATTAAAGATGCCGCCATTGGTGACGCAACAATCACCAGCGCCAAAATTGTTGATCTTACAGCCGACAAGCTTAAGGCCGGTACGCTTGAAGTCTGGCAACTGTTGCAGTTCGCTTCAGGAAACTTCGTAATTGAAACCTTTGTCGATAAGTACGGAGAAAATGCTTGTCATCTGGTAGTCTACGACAATGAAGGACAAGCAAGAGTCCAGCTTGGAAGAGACCCGGCTGGAGTCAGTGGCCAAGAAGGATATGGGTTGCAGGTCTGGGGCTCAGATGGAACGCCACAATTCGATGCAAACGGGGCCCGGGTTAAGATCAACGATGCCTTCATAGATGACTTGTGGATAGGTGGTTTCAAGGCAACGGTCCCGGATGGCAATTTTACTGTTGATGATATTACAATAGACCTCCTTTACGATGCGAAAACTACGATACAAACAATATCTTATGACCCTCAAGGATGCAAAAGAGTTCAAGTCCAGATTGGTTTTGAATATAAGATATGGGGCAATTTTGAAGTTGAGGAATCAAGAAACGGTTGTGAGATTCATATTTATGCAGAATTGTATGCTGGCTGGAAAAGCACACCTTTATGGCGAACGCATGTTGGTTTTATTGTAAGGGGTGCATCTATTATGGGTGAAGACGTTCCTGATACAGGCACTGGTGGGCGGTGCTATTTTGCTCCACAATTTTTACTCGCCGGGCATGAAAGAGAGTCCTCTGTGTTCAGTTTAGTGCTGAAAGTTGAACATGAATGTTATGACCCATCTTCCGATGGCAACTTGAACGCACGGATAGATAGTCATATATCGTATAATAGGTCTCTATTGTTTAATGGATTGCGAGACCCCGACTCTAAATAAAAATTCAGGAGTTAACCATGTCAGTTGATCAAGGCGAAAGAGAGCTTGCTAGACTTGCACAAGAGCAATGGGCCGACTACAAACAGAGATATCAGCCGATAGAATATTCGTATGCTTCCAAGCTTGTCTCTGACCGTCCCGGAGAAAAAGCGAGAGCGATTGCCGGCAGCGTGGCAAACGCTCAAGATATGGCCTCAAATCTGTCTAAGGGAATTGATAACAGCTTAGGGGTCGCCGGTATCTCTCCTTCGTCTATGCGCTCCATAGGGGCCAAAAACGATATGAGAGGAGAACTCGGCGGGAAGGCCGGACTCGCGGCCGGAAGTTCTGATCTGGCAATGGGAGATAAGCGAATGTCAGGAATACTGCAGGCCATCAGGCAGGGCCGGGGCATGGCATCCAGCTCTATCTCGGGGCTTACCTCAAGCGCTATATCGAAAGCCCAGAACGATGCCCTTGAGCAGGAAGTCAAAAACAGCATCAGTAATTCTAATTGGGGGCTGGCCGGGACTGTGGCCGGAGCTCTCGGAGGGGCCGCTTTGAGAAACTACGGGGGATATCAAGATCCTAACGCCGCTTCGATGCAGGGCATGATTAAGTATGGACTATAAAAAAATGTGGGGACTGAGCACGCATATTGACTTGTTCGGATGCAAGTCCGAAAAGATCAAATCAAGAGCAGAGATTGAAACCTTCGCCAAAGATCTTGTCGATCTCCTGAAGATGACAGCCCACGGCGAACCTGTTATTGAATGGTTCGGGAACGGAGATACTGAAGGGTTTACGCTGATCCAACTATTGACCACCAGTTGCATCACGGCTCACTTCTCCGAGTCCTACAGGAAGTCGGCTTACATTGATATCTTCAGCTGTAAAGAATATAATCCGGGAGAAGTCGTAAAATTTTGTGCAAATTTTTTTGGAGCTTCAGTTTATTACTCAACCGGGATCAGACGCGGGAGCGGGACAAATGGATTTCTTGAGACACCAGAATTTCCTTCACGAATTATTTGACGGAGATAGAGCGGCCGTAGCTTTGTGCGGGGCCACCCCGACATTACTCAATAATCGTCATAAAGAAAAGTACAGTAATGACACTTTGTGGATTGCATTGTTTGACTTAACCGGGAACCCTCTTTATGTTGAGAACAGGGTATACCTCGAACCGATCCTGAAAAATCTAATCTTCTCTTGGGAGACTGCCGACGACATCGAAGAAGACAATCCTGAATGTGCTCTGGCAATGCGTCAGCAGAGCGCTATCGGCTTCGTGCTGGCTGTTCTTTATGTGCTGAGCGGAAGGGATGCAGTCATAGAGAAACGTGCTCATATCGCGACATTTATGCACGGAGAGTTGAACTGTTCGTGCGTTGATAAAAGGAGAGAGTAATGGGTGGCGGAGGCGGTTATAAGCCCGACAATACGGCTCAACTGATGCGGTCTGAGATCGCCCGTGATCAGTATGAACAGTATAAAAAATTCTACCGGCCGATTGAAGATGAGGCTTTCAGTTATATCAATGACCAGAAAAAACAACGCGCAGATGTAGAGGAAGCGGCACAGTATTCAGACACGGCCTTTGATTCAGTGCAAGGAGCCAAACAGCGCAACCTCGACAGATACGGCATCTCACCAAGCGCCGAGGCCCAGAAGAATTTTACGGCCGATACTGCGCGTGACAAAACACTGGCAGGGATAGACACCAAGAACCGGGCCCGGGAAGCAGTCGGGCAAAGGGTTGATTCTCTCAATGAGAATATGATCAACATCGGGAAGGGTGTCCAGAGCGGAGCCGACAAGACAATGAACTCTTGGATTCAACTTCAGAACACGAATAATCAAACCGAAGCTCAGAATAAAGCCGCGAGTACGGCGAATAGGAACATGATGATTGGGACAGCGGCTTCGATTGCGGCGGCCGCGATGATGGCTTAGGGAGCGATATGGATTTACTCGGCGAAAAAATAGAACAGCATGGCAGAGCGGTTTTGAACTTCAGCGGCGGTAAAGATAGCCTTGCTACCCTCGAATTATGCAAACCGTATCTCGATAAGATCACGGTCTTGTTTGGTGACACCGGTGACACTTTCCCGCACGTCTTGAAATTTGTTCATGAGACTATGGAAAGGTTCAACGTTAAGAATTTTGTCAGTATCCGTCCGCCAAGGCCATTCCATGTATCGATGATTGAAGACGGCCTTCCCGGAGATCTGGTCCCATCATCCTGCACTCCAGCAGGCAGGTATTTCCATAGAGAGGATGGCCTTCGCATCCGGCCTTGGTTTTATTGTTGCGCGACAAATGTCTGGCACCCGATGCTTTCATACGCGAAGGACAATGGTTTTACGTTGGTCATCCGAGGGCAGCGTGACAGTGAACTGGCCAAAGGCGTTGACAATGGACATATTGAAGACGGGATCGAGTTTTATTTCCCGCTTACTGACTGGTCGGAAGATCAAGTCTTTGCTTTCATCGAAGAGCGAGGGTTAACTTTACCGTTTCATTACTCTGAAGGAGTGATAGACAGTCTTGATTGCATGAGTTGTACCGCGCCATTTTACGCAGGGAAAGAGGCTTCTGTCGCAAGGCTGAAGTTCATGAAAGAATATTATCCTGTCCAATATCATGAGGCGTGTGACAACATCTCTCAGATAATTGCTCTAGCAGAACAGGATCTTGATGGCCTTAAGAATATCTTAGAGGAGGCTGATGATGGCTCAGAAATGGAGTAACGCAAACTCGTTCTTTAACGGGATGCAAAACGGGATAAGATTCGTCGGCGATCTCTATGCTTTGAGAGATAGTAGGGAAGATCGGGAGCGGGCGATAAAAAGGCAGGCTGCTCAAGACCGCAGAGAAGAAGACAGATTCAATCTCTTCTCAAGACAGTCTGACGATTCTCATGAACGGTCTGTCAGGGAGCAGGAAGAGTATGACGCGAATGCAGGCCTCCGGGATATTGGGCGTAAGAATAAGATCTTGAAGGCGCAAAGGATCGCGGAAGATTTGAAAGACGAAGAACTCCACGGTCTCACCAAAAAAGCTACCAGAGCGAAACTCAAAAACGCAATAAATACGCAGAAGAAGAACGAAATAGAGTTGGCGATTTTGGAAAAAACCAAGAATGCCAAGATAGATAAAATAAATGACTGGAAAAATTCTGGAGACGGAAAGAATAATGCTCCAAGATATAAAGCTGCCAACGGGATGTATTATACGGTCAAAGATGTAACCAACGCATACGATAAGTATTTGAAATATGCAACTCAAAAGAATCTGGAAGGAGATAAGGTCTTATCCCAGAAAGAGTTCGTTGATAAGTTGTTCGACAAGAAGTCTGACGGTAAAGGGAATCCTGACCCGGGGTCTAAACCTGATCTGGAAAATCTAAGCCAGTTCGATGCTGACGGCAGTAAAAAAGGTTGGTGGAGTGAATTTTTGGGCTCGTTCTAACAGGAGGGCATTATGCCGAAGAAAAATATAGTCGGGATTAAAGCCGGAACCGGCCCGGGCAATGGCCGTGGACAGGGCCTTGGTCTTGGGCTTAGACGGAACATGAAGAAAGGCGATATTGGAAGAGGCGGTGGAATTGGCGCCGGCAAGGTTCTAATCAATGTCGATGTTGACGATGTTGCGCCGGCAAACGCTTCTGCTGAATACGCAGAGGACCAGATGGAAGCCGCGATCATGCTTCAGGGATTTAACGAGATGAAGGGCGCTGACCCCAACGAGATTGTTCGTGAGGGAAAAGATGGCGAACGACCGCTCTCAAAACGGGACCAGATTGCCGCGATCCTCGCCGACAGGATAAATAAAATTCCCTTCTACCAGAAGAACTTCGGCATCGGCGGTGACACCGGCCGCAAAGTTATCGGCTTTCAGGAAGTTGACGATCCGGATATCCTCGAAGATGGAATCAGAGGGAGAATACCTGACGATGCTATTGTCCCTGTAATTGCCAATGAAAAAACCAACTCGATCGGCCCAATGACAAGACGAGCTTCTGCAGACCCGGATGACATAGTTGAATATCTCACCATGTCAAAGCTTGCAGAGATGGCAAACGGAAAATAGTTTCGTAGCATGATAACACCTACCCTGTATCACAGGAGCGAAAAATGGCAGACTTTGATCCCGCCGGCTTCAAGTACGACGAAGCCAAGAAGTACCTTGTCGAAGACAAAAAACTTTCCGAACAAGATGCAGATCGAGAAATAGCCCGATATCTGGGGAGCAAGACCGGCTTCAAGGCAGACGAAGCTCTTGCGGCCGGGGCTGACCCGCGTCGTGTAGTTGACTACATTAGGCGTGGCGGGGAGGCTCCGGAAGACCGCAATGCTTTTACTGATCTCGGTCTTTCCCTTGTCAGGGGTACGATGGCGAACCAGCGTGAGGGACTTGGAGCGTCTTTGTCGGGGCATTCAACCTTGCTTGGCCGGACTGTCGGCGATGATCCTGAAGCTGCAGCATGGCAGGACGAAGGGCTTGACCCTCTGGGCCAGATGTTGATGATGGACGAAGAGGGAGTTAAGGAAGCCACCGACAGAGCTACCCCGAAGCCTGAAGACTATGTTGAGGACGAAACATCTTTCAGCACAGAGCCAGAGTCTAATCTACAGCAGGAACAGAACAAGCCGATTAACCCTTGGTTTGCTGAGCATCTTAAAGAACCGATGAAGATTGCCGGTGAAGGGTTAATGGAAGATGCAAAAGATTGGTCTTTCAGGCATCCCGAACTTGAAAGATCAAAATCAGTGCAGAAGATCAAGGGCTTTAAGGATGCGTTGAAGTCCGGACATTTTCTTGACTGGACTGCTTCTGGGGTTGGCGAAAACATGCCACAGATGGCTGTCTCTATGGCTCTCGCAAGAGTCCCTGTAGTTGGAATGGCACTCGGGACAGCATACAACTATGCGCTTGAATCAGGTGACGCTTATAAAACTTTGAAAGATATGGGGGCAACGGACGAAGAAGCTTCAGAACACATGGCTCCTGTAGGATTTAATAATGCATGGGTAGAGATGGTTCCTGTTGCCAATATGTTCAAAGGTGCCCGCCCGATAACCAAAGCTATTGAGAAGTATGCAACGAAGACGCTTGAGAAAGTCGGTGCTAAACTTATGCTCGACAATCCGATTTATGCTCAGGCGATGAACAAGTTGATGGGGATGGTGACAAAAGGGGCCAGTTCTCAGGAAGTTGAGCAGTTTTTTGAAGAGGGCTTCGGAGAAGTTATCCAACAGTTTGTGCAAAACCTTGCAACGCAGTCTTATGATCCAAGGTTCAAACTTACCTCCGGCGTAGGTGAATCGTTTTGGATTGGCGGGATAACCGGGACGTTCTCAGCTACTGCGAACAGGATGTATGAACATATAAAATACACTGCCGAAGAGCGTGAAAAGAAAGCGGCCGACAGAGAGAAGTACGAGGAGCAGAAGAAAACTGCCAAGCCGCCGGAGTGGACCCCGGGACAGGGCATGACCGAAGGGCAGAAGAATAATTATGAACTCTTCGGATATGAGTTGGGGAAGGAAGGTGACACGACTGTAAACGGCAAGCGATATATTCTCAGGGATTTAGGCGATGAAAAGTATGATGTGGTTGTTCAGGATGGCCAAAAGCAATATTCACTACTTGGCGATGCCGAAGGTCTTTCCAGAGATGAGGCTATCAACACTGCTTCAGAACATGCCTTCTCAAATGAGTTCAAAGACCAGTTCAAGTCTCAAATACTTGAGGGAGAACTTGTTGGAGAGAATGGGACTTATTACCGAATTGAAAATATGTATGACGGTACTTATCGTGTCAGTGTGGCTAAAGGAGGGAAAAGGCACACTGAGGAAAACAATTATACCAAGACTCAGGCCGCGACCAGAGCAGCAGAACTTGCGTTCGCAGATACCGAAGCCCGCCATAAGGCCGCAGAAAAGACGAAGGTCTGGAAGGATAAAGATATTGAACCGAGTAAAAGCCATCTCACACTGACGCCTGAACAGACTTCTGTAGAAAAAGATTATCAATATATTGATCCAAAAGCATTCAGTTCTGACCTTGAAGCAAAAGGTGAAGCAAAGACGAATAAGACTATCTACAGGCTTGTCGGATCTGATGAAAAAGGATATGTCGTAGAGGTCTTTGAAGAGGGGCAAGAACCCGGTGATAAAACAGAGATCATTGAAACAGGTGAAGGCAAGTATCAAGTAGTCGGCACAACAAATAGGCTGTTTGATGAACCTATGCCGAAAGATTTAGCTATTGAACTCGCAACGAAAAATGCAGAAGAGAACTCGCCTAAAGCCCCAGAGAATGTCTTAGGGGTGACTGACAAAGGCGTAATAGCACCGATCGTCTCTACGGCAGCGCCAAAGATAACTCCGAAAGAATCCCCTTCAGAGACTCCACCCTCAGAGTCTACGCAGGAAGAACCTCCCACTCCGACAGAAGGGCTGACCCCGGACGAAGATGCTGATATGGGACCGGTGGTTACATCTGAAGAAGATATCGATGAAGCTTTTCCGGACGACAAACTTGATAAAATAATTGAAGGGGGTAAGGACACCAGTGAGCAAACGACAGAAGAAAAGTCAAAAGAGGGACCGAAAAAAGAAGATGAAACGCAAGGCGAAGAGCCAAGCGCAGAAGTAACGCCTCATCCGGAGAAAGCTACTGAAGCTTTTGACAGGATTGCCAAGGGGTTTAAGCACGCTTCCGTGAAGTTCGACAATCGTAATTATAAGAATCTTGCTGATAACCAGACGAGAGTCAGAGTCGGGAAGGATGGCGATGTTGCAATTACCCGGGCCAAGAGTTCATTCGGTGATCTGACTCCGGAATATACGGCAGAGCTTAACGAGTTTCTGGCTCCTTACGGGAAGACGATTGATGATATTAAACCGGGCTCGACTGAGAGCCTTGGCAATCTTAATGAGCCCATAGGGGCAACTGTCAAGGATTCCTTGTCAGTTGACGAAACCCCAACGAAACCGACCCCGAAGACCGAGACCCCCACGCCGGCTGAAAAAGTAATCTCTGAGTTTGAGAATGACGGGTTTACTGTAAAAAGGAAAACACTTAAAAATGAAACACATCTCTCAAAAGATCTTGGTAACGGCAAAACCAGTTGGGTTGTGATAGACGGTAATGGCGAAATAGTGTCAGAGAGCGTAGTTGAAGGAGAGCCAAGAGAAGAGGTAACAAATAACTCCAAGTTATCAGACGAAGAGATCTTTGATCTGCTTTATTCTAAACTCGAAGATACTTCTCTTGTTGACAAAGCCCTGAAGAAAGGAATGACCAAAGGTGAGATAATCCGTTCCTTCCTTATGAAAGATGAGCTTGATTCAGATCCAAAAATAAGAAGACTCGCAGAGAAGAATAGGCTGAGAGATAAAATAGATAGCGAGAAAGATCCAGTGAAAAAACTGGCGATGCTCATTAATCCTGAAAACTATAATGCTGAGTTAGCTGATTGGAATAGGGATGAAATTATCTCTGGCCCCAAAACTACGTTTGCGAAAATTGAAAAGGGTGAACAGCTATTAGCAAGAGACAAGGAGGCGCTACGCAGACTGAACAATGGCGATGAGGAAGTGAGCCAGTTAATTGAGGATTTGATTTCTGGAAAAGAAAAACCAACAGAAGTCGTAAGCGGCCCGAAACCGACGAAGACCGAGACACCCACATCTTCCGGTGAAAAACCACCACTTAAGGCTGAAGACATTACGGCCGATGATATTGATGATTTATTTGCCGATGCTCTTGGCAAACCAAAGAGCACTCCGCCGGCAGTGGAAACTCCGGGAACCGGAGGGAAGACGCAGGCGCCAAAAGTTACTTCCGACGCCGCTGGCGACAAAACTCCACCGACAAAGACAGCGCCCCGAACTGATCAGGAAGAAGCTCTTGATTGGTTGAAAGGGAATGGTGCGACCGACGAAGATATCAACGCTGTCCAGAATATAAACTTCTCGATGGCCGCGACTCCGGTTACTGAGACCCCGATAGAGATCGACAAATATAAGAATGGAGTTCCATATTTTTTGAAGTGGTATCATGATGCCGTCAGGAATGATGCTTCTGCCGCTGACTACATCAAAAATATTATCACGGCTTTTGGTGAGAGATCCCAGCCCTACGTCAAGAAATTCTTCAGTGAGTTCCGTAGTGGAAAAGTTTTCAATGAGTTTACTCCCGGAGAGAAGATACACCTTTCGTCTGAGATGTTGGTTGACATGTTCAACAGAGAAGGCGGCTGGAGCTTCAGGGACATCACTGAGGCACGAAAAGCAGTTAAGGAATACTTCGGCCTTGCCGACACCAAAGATCAGTTCAATAAGGCCGTAGATGAAGCGCTGGAAGTTGCTATCGGACAGATCAGTAGAAGGATTGTCTCAACGGGACAGAATGCCGGGGGCTTGAGTAACAGCCAGATCTTCGGTGAACTCGTTTCCCTGCTCGATCAGCAGCCGGCGTTAAGTTCGAGAACCGGAACGTCTATCTCAAACCAAGCTTATTCTACGCCAAGTCCTATCGCATTTCTTGCCAGCAGTCTCGCCGGCATTACCGGGCGCACTAATCAGATAGTGATGGAACCAACGGCCGGGACCGGTATGCTGTTGATGAACACCAATCCCGACAATGCTATCGTTAATGAACTGGACCCGATCAGAGCAGAACTTCTGCGGCTGCAGGGGTACGATGCTTTTGGCAACAATGCCTTAAACTTCACGCCACTTACATCACCTGACGTTGTGATAACCAACCCGCCGTTCGGGACGATTAAGAACCAAGACGGCACGCTCCAGCTGTTTAACGAAGGTGGGTTCAAGACGAACCAGATAGATCAGGCTATTGCTCTCAGAGCTTTAAGCCAGATGAAAGAAACCGGCAGGGCCGTGCTGATTGTCGGCGGCCTGAACAAGATGATCAAGAATCGGGAGAGAGGTTACAACGCCAAGAGCAAGAAAGCTTTTTACGACCATCTCTACGGCAACTACAATGTAACCGACCACTTCACCTTAACTGGTGACATGTGGAATAAACAGGGTGCAGGATGGCCCGTTGACATAATCGTTATCGAGGGCAAAGGCCAGTCGCAGAAGGCGACGCCTGATTTTGTTGCTCCAACTATTTACAACTCGTTCGACGAACTGATGAGGGGGATAGAAGACCATGAGCGAACCAAGAAAAACTTTGGCGTGGATGCCTCTAGGAGTCAGCAGGAACGCGCAGGAAGTCGCGCTGACGCGATTGCAGGTACGAAGCCCAGAGGAACTGTCTCGCCGCCGAATAACACCGGCGACGGTAGCGGTGTCAGCACAGGCGGGGTTTCTGGAACAACAGATTCTGGATCACCAACAGGGGGACGGGTGGGAACCGGAGGAAGCACTGGAATTTCTCAAGAGCCGGCTGGCGGGGCTGGGACTACTGGAACCAGAACTGGAGACAGAAAAGGACGTAAGGACGGTGTGCGAACGGGCGATAGAGTACCCGCCACTGGAGAACTGGATACGTCCAAGCGGGACAAACGAGGAGTTTCCGACCAAGGACGTTCCGGGAGCGAAGGAACGACTGGAACAGAGAACATTGGAGAGCTGGCTGGACGCGCTGGACATGGTAGTACAGGGAGCGTAGAAGCTTCAACCGGACAGACCGCTTACGAACCTGTCTCTAACAGCGGATCGCTCAAAGTTTTGACCCCGCTCAATATGTATCTGGCCCAGAAGAAAGCACTCAGCGGGATTGCGGAGGAGTATAATGGCGACATCGATACGTGGCTGAAAGATGAATTAGGCTACGATTCAATCGACGACTTCTATGATGCGTTTGCAGCCGAGCAGGTTGACGCTCTGGCAATGGCAGTCCATAATGCAAAAAATTCAGGCGGGTTTATCCTCGGGGACCAATGCGTTGCTGGCGACACTTTGATCCTTGATCCTTCTACTGGCAAAGAGTCTACAATAAAAGAGCTATACCTGAAAGGGAAAGCTATATCAGTTTTGGCAATGACTAGAGATGGCCTTGTCAATGCGAAAGCCTCAGCCCCATTCAGGAAAGGGGTTGCCCCGTTATACGAAATAATTCTCTCGGACGGAAAAACAATAAAGGTTACATCTGGTCATCGTTTTTTAACTCAGGATGGTTGGCTAAGTATCGATGACGGTTTACTCTCAGGGCATTTTCTCGCATCTTTTGACGACCTTCAGGAGTGTAATTTGGAGTCTTGCCGGTCAATTCGTGGCGAAGGTGATCAGCGTTGCTCTGAAATAACTCAAGGTTCTCGGGAGAGTTGTTCCGGCGATCTCCGTCAATATGATGAACCACTTCATGCGGTAAAAGATAGCGCCCAAGTTTTTCCTCCATCACCAATCGATGCTTCGACACATAACCGCCTTTCGTCTTATGAGGATGGTCAGGGCTCTTTATATAGAGATACCCTTTCACGCTGTGTGTTCCGCCATTCCAGAAGTAATTCTTTTCAAGAGGAGACCCATGCCCCTTCAGAGACTTTAACCCGAGCTTTTTCATCCGACGAACCAAACATGGGAGGCTTACGCCAAGCTCTTGGGCTATCTGCCAAAGGCTCAATTCTTTCGCTTCGAGAAGACCTTCTAATTCGGCAACATCAATCTGTTTTGTGCGAAGCCTGTTTGCCTCTCCAACAGTACGCAAGCGAACTCCATCAGCAAGAATCTTCTTCTTCGCGAGATAAAAAGAAATCCCATATTTCTTCGCAAGCGATTTTAAGCTTGCCCCCTTCTGGTAGTCAATCGATATCTTTTCCATTGGAAGATTATACGGGTATGACCCGTATCGTGTCAATAACTTTTTGTGGTATTGAAGAGTTTTTTGATATGGTAGTTTATAGATATGGGAATTATATCGCCAATGGGATCGTAAACCACAACACCGGGATCGGCAAGGGAAGAGTGGTTGCCGGTGTGATTCGATGGGCGTTGAATCAGGGGATAACTCCGGTCTTCGTTACCGAAAAGCAACAGCTCTATGCTGACATGTATCGTGACCTGACAGACATAGGTTTGAGCCCTGAAATCATTGACGAGATTCTTCAGACCAATGCTAATCCTATCGACCTTGATGCTGACAATAAGATCATGATTGAGGGGACAAAGCTCAAAGGGTATAAAGGGATTAGGGCGATCTTAGGGTCCACAACCGGCGGGAAGATGCCGACCATCCAAGGCAAGCAACACAAGATCGTATTCACGACTTATTCTCAGTTCAACACGCAATATGACCCGGGCTCCAGCGACGAAGCCGCCAACCGTAGATTTATGCGCCAGCTTTTCGAGGGTGGGAAGGCCATGCTCATTATGGACGAAGCTCACAATGCCGGCGGCCAGAAGGGTATGGAACGGCCTGTTCTTAATAGAAGAACAGGGAATATAAAACGACCTTACTCGATGTTCTTCAGAGACATGATCAACATGTCAAACGGGGTTGTTTATTCGTCTGCGACCTACGCCAAAAACCCAGCAGTAATGAGCCTCTATTCGGCTACTGATTTACGTCTTGGAGTTCCTTCAGGGAACATCATGGAACTCGCCGGGATAATTACATCCGGTGGCATTCCGCTTCAGCAGATCACGGCCGCGATGCTGACTGAGGCTGGTCAGTATATCCGAAGAGAAAGATCTTTTGAAGGTGTCACTTACACCCCAGAGCTTCACGATGTTGATGTCGTGGCTTCCAATAAAATCTCAG
>Ga0256827_10001977_pt1 | contig 13228 bp, 16 predicted proteins | sample CV84metaG_FD_185977 | JGI IMG/M metagenome (GOLD analysis project Ga0256827, IMG submission 185977) | Hydrothermal vent microbial communities from East Pacific Rise, Pacific Ocean - CV84 | ecosystem: Environmental > Aquatic > Marine > Hydrothermal vents | place: Pacific Ocean: East Pacific Rise... | reverse complement strand
TCTCCATCAGGGTCAGGGTTTGGTGCATTTAAATCATCAGGGTTAAGGTTACTTTGGTGTTTGTCTTCTGTTCCAAAACCGTGATAATCTTGGATAATTTTATCAAAAAGTGGTGCAAATGTAGTGTAAGACTCTTCATCTCCTGCATAGACACCAATTCCACTGTCTATATTCATAACACCTGAGTTAATTGCTTGTTCTAATGTAAATCCGTTTGCTGTTGTTTTATCTTTTAGTGCTTCAAAAACCTCTGGTGTAAGGTGTTTACATAACATTGATGTACAATCTTCTGGTAAATTTGGGTAGTTCATTTTTTTCCTTTTTTAATCTAAATTAATTTAATTCTTTGTTTGAATTTGACAAAGATGTGGTAGTTTCATATCTGTTTTCCACTTCTTTGTAGAGTAGCTTTCAAAGTTCTCAAAACCATTTTTATAGAGTCGCATTTTGTCAATAATTGCAAATGCTCTCTCTACTTTTTCTAAGGTTTTTAGACCCTCTTCTATAATCGCTTCACACTGCTCTAGCAATAGACGTTCTGAAGAGTGATGGCTCATAACTTTATCACCGTACCTATTCCTTCCGAGGTGAAAACCTCTAGTAGTAGAGCATGTTCTACACGACCATCTATAATATGTGCTTTAGGAACACCCCCTTTAACTGAATGGAGACAGGCATCAACTTTTGGTATCATACCACCTACAATGATCTCCTCTTTTTTAAGACTCTCTATCTGTTCCTCGTTAAGTGTATGGATTAGCTCTTTTTCACTATCTAATACACCTGGGGTGTCGGTCATAAAAATCACTTTTCTAGCCTGTAGTGCTACAGCAATGTGTGCAGCGGCTGTATCTGCGTTTATATTAAACCCAGGGTGTCCACTCTGCTCATAAGCACCAATAGGAGCAATCACAGGAATAAATTTCTCTAAAATCATCTTTTCTATAACTGTTGGGTCTATTTTGGTTATCTTTCCAACATATCCATATTTCTCTTGTTCTATTGCTTGTGCTTGTAAAAAGTTGGCATCTTTCCCACTCATACCAACTGCTTTACCTCCATGCATATTTAATAGGGTAGTGATTTCGTTGTTAATACTCCCAGATAGCACCATCTCAACAACTTCCATTATCTCTTCTGTTGTAACACGAAGACCATCAACAAAATGGCTATCTATCTGCATCTTATCTAGTGTTTTTCCTATAGCATTACCCCCGCCATGTACAATTACAGGTTTTATTCCGACAAGATACATCAAAATAATATCACGAGCAAACTTCTCTTTAAGTTCAGGGTTAAGCTGTGCTGACCCTCCATACTTAATGACAAAAATTTCATTTTTGTAACGCTTTATATAAGGAAGTGCCTCTAGTAGTGTCTGTACCTGCTCTATGTTTTTCTTCATCCTCTTCCTTCTTTTTTTCTAAAAAAGATTATAATATAGAATAATGTAAGGAATATGAAATGTTATAAATAGTGAAATAGATTTGATAAATAGCTATAAAATGTTAGAATTTTATTCACATTGATTAAAAATAATTGTATAATATATATTATTGATGCTTATAGATAAAATTAATATATATATTGGATACAAAAATGAAAATTTATGATGTTATTGTGGTTGGTGCAGGCATTGCAGGATGCTCTTCTGCCTATTTTTTAAAACAGCGTGGTTTAGATGTATTAGTTCTTGACCGTGCGGGTGTGGCTGCGATGGGTGGTTCTTCGGCAGCAGGTGCTTTTGTTTCGCCCAAGATTGGAAAAGGTTCAGCGTTACAATCTTTGACCAATGAGGCTTTTGAGTTTGCAAAGAGCTTTTATAGCGAACATTTTCCTCAACACTTTAAACAGACAGGAGTTATCCGTATTCCAAAAGATGAGGATGATGCTCAAAAGTTTTCAGAATATGAAGGGTTTAATGAATCTAAACGAGAGTGGATAAAAGAGGAACGGTTAGAAGATATAGGAATCAAAAAATCTTATGATAGTTTTCTCTTTAATGAAGCTGGTGTTTGTGATGCTCCCCAGATGTGTCAAGCATTTTTAGAGGGGATTGACTATGAACAGTATGAAGCAAAAAGCTTAGTATATGAAGATGATTTATGGAATCTTGGCGATTTTAAATCTAAAAAGTTGGTTTTGGCAACAGGTTATGAGAATAGATTTTTTGATATGAGATATATGGGTGTCAAAGGTACATGGGGGAGCCGTGGAGATTATGAAACTTCATTGGATTTAGATGTATCAATGCATAAAAAAATATCTATCTCTGCAAACATAGATGGTATTGTAAAAATTGGTGCAACGCATGAAAAAGGTGTGGATGTGTGTATTAGTTGTAGTGGTAAACCATTAAAAGGTCTTTTTGCATTGGCTTCACAGATGGTTGATACCTCTGATTTTAAGCTTAAGGAGACATTTTGTGGTATGCGTTCGGGTTCAAAAGATTACTTTCCTCTATTGGGTTCAGTTATATCGGTAAATGAGATGTTAGATAAGTATCCAAAGTTGCCAAAAGGACAAAGATTAAAAGAAGCACCTACAAAAATGGAGAATCTTTATATATGTAATGGTCTTGGTGGACGAGGTTTTGTTTTTGCTCCAATGATGGGTAAGATGTTAGCAGATAATATTGTTGATGGTAAAGAGATTGATAAACGTGTTGATCCCGATAGGCTTTTTTTAAAGTGGTGTAGAAAATCAAAAGATTTGGAGAGTTATAGATAATGGCATTAGAGGATAGAGAGAGATGGGATAATAAATATAAAAATAACCATCCTGTATCGACAAAAGTAGTAAATGTAGTAGAAAAATACTACGCTTTGGCAAAAGGTAAGCAGGCATTAGATATAGCTTGTGGAACAGGAAGAAATGCAAAATTTTTATCGCAAAAAGGTTTTGATGTTGATGCTTTAGATATTAGTCCTATAGCTTTAGAGAGTTTGAAAAATATAGAAAATATCAATCCTCAAGAGGTTGATTTTGATACATATAAACTAAGAGAAGATAGTTATGATTTGATTGTTTGTACATATTATCTAAATCGCTCTCTGTTTCCACAAATTAAAAAGGCTCTTAAAAAGGGTGGGATTTTTATATTTGAAACTTTTATGTACCATTATGACAATACAAAAGTACCATCAAATAGAAGCTTTTTATTGGAAGATGGAGAGTTAGAGAGAGAGTTTTTGGATAATTATCATATTTTGTATCTTAATAATTTTATGGATACTATAGGTTGTGGAGATAGAGCTATGAAATCCTCTATCGTTGTTAAAAAGTAGGTCGAGTTATCGACCACTATTATCTATGTTTCTCAACAAACTCTCTACATGATATACAGTGTTCTGCAAATATCTTTACTTTTAAACGTTCTATATTTATATTCTCTTCACAAATTTTACATACTCCATAGCCACCTATTTCAATCTGATTTAGGCTTCTATTTATTTGATTTAATGTCTTTGTCTGTTCATGTATAATCGCATTATTGGTATTTGTTTCTAATGCTTGATATGCATAGTCCCCTTCATCTTTTAAGTTATTATTAGAATTTAAGTTGAGTTCTGATGATATAATATTTAAATTTTTTTGAATTTGAATTTTTTTCTCTTCTAACTTATTTTGAAAAAATAGAAGTTCTTTTTTTGTTAAAGTATTTGTATTATAGTAATTTTTATTTAGTGCTTTTGTCATTATATATTTTCCTATTATTTATTTATATTATTTTAGAAAAAAAATGATCACAAGTAAAGGTATTTAGGCTTATTGTCGATAGCTATGCTTGAACTAAAGTAGCATATCATGAATTTCCACAAATAGAAGTATGAAGAAAAGATATTATACTCTTTATGTTAAAAAAAATTAGAGGTTCTATTGTGGATTAAAAAAAAGGTAGTTGAATTAATTTAAAAAAATTCTTTTATAGCCTTTAAGTAATTACTCTTTTAAGGCTATTTGGACTAGATAAGACTCTTACTTTTTAGCCTTTTTTAAATAGTTATGATGACAAACAGGACAGTCAACAACAGCATCGCCCTTCATGGACATTTTTTGAATTTCAGGTGAAAGTTTAAATTGTGCTGAACAGTTATGACAAACAACTGTTTGGCTACCAGTACGTTGGTTATTTGCATTTAATGTTCTAAATTTATTTCCCTCTACTTTAACGGGGTTTTGTTCGGATTTCTCTGCGGCACAACCACTGAAGGTGATAAGTATTAGCGTTGTAAAAAGAAGAGCGATGAGTGTTGTTTTCATTCTGTATACCTTTTTTTAAATTTAATAACGACAAATTATATACTTTATAATCTAAATATAACATAAATAAAAAAATTATATTTTTATTCGTGTTGCAGTCAAAAATATATACTCTCTTCCTGTAATCGTAACTCTAAATCTTTTTTGTTGTAGATACTTTTTTGCAAACATTACATCATTATATAAGAGAGACATCTCTGAATATGAGTAGTTGGGAGCTTTTGCCCCATATATAAGCTCATTATCTATCCATCGACTATTTGGAAAGCCCAAAATAAAAGCTCCATTGGGGGTTAAATGCTCTTGTACTAAAGACATTAAAAAAGGTTTATAGTTAATGGAAGGAGTTTGAAGTGTACCAATAGAGATAATTAAATCTGATAAAGGTAGATTTAGTTCTTTAATTAAATTAATATCTTTTTTATAAAAGCTTACATTTTCTTTGGAAAAATGTTTTTTAGCATAATCTAGAGCTGTTTCAGAATGGTCAATACCTACAAAGTTAATGGTACTAAAATTATCTTCACCTATCAGTTGTTTTATAAGCTCAAACTCATCCCCTTTATTGATTCCTAAGTTTAAGATCTGTTTTCTATCTTGAATTTTTACAGCTTCAAGAGCTTTTTTATATGCATGTAAAAAGGTAGGTTCTTCATTTTTGTTAATATTAAAAAAAATAGAGTCTATACCATATTTCTCTTGTTGATTATTAATAGGTGCATAGTGAAAAGAGTTGTCTCTATTAAGTTTTTTGAACGTAAGTTCTATTAATTGTTTATTAATTATTTTTGGAGTAGTCATTCTACAGAAGTGTAGTTCTGCTAAATTGATCCATGTTTTATAGCCTCTATTATTTATATTTAAATCGGGATTTTCTATAATAAAAGTTATCTGTTTTTTTTGTTGTAACTCTTCTTCTATTGTATTGGTAATCTCTAAAAGGGTTCTATTTGTAAAATTCATGATAGAATTTTAACTAAAAAACTATTTTTTTTAATGAAAAATTATGATATAGTATAGTTTAAATTTTAAAAGGAATAATCGATGAAATATATATATATCATACTAATAGGAATAGTTTTTATAAATTGTAGTTATAAAAATGTAGAAGCAGTAGAGAGTCCAGCTCCAGTAGCAGTACCAAAAAAAGTAGAGAGAGTAGTTACTGAACCAGTTAAAGTTGGTGCTGTGGAGATTGTAGAATCAGCAACTATTAATGATAAGACACTTGTTGCTGATGAGCGTAAAATAATAAAAAATATAAATAGTGATGTACCTACAGATTGTGCAAAGTGGTCAGATGGATGCAATGTATGCACACGCACAAATTCAAAAAAAGCATCTTGTACAACTTATCCTCAATGTCATAATAGAACTGTATCTTGCTTACAATGGAATTAATGTAGATAATGCAGAAGATAGCTATAAAAGTTATAAATAGTCCAGAGGTAACATATAAATATATAGCTTTGCATCTACAACGTTTTATTTTAGAGGGTGATTATCGTATCTCTTCTATTTGTGAACAGTTATTGGGTCAAGAGCTTATAGAGCTTGATATTTCTATTGAAGAGAATATGCCCGAATTTACTTCTGTAATAGAGGAGTTTTTTGAAAACAAGGTAGAGTATCAGCTTTATAAAAAAGTAGATACTATTTGGGAAGAGTCTGAACTAGATGAGTTTAATTTAGATAGAACTCCCTTTTGGCTTACATTAATAATTGGTATCACCTTGCTTAGTTATTTTATTATTGGTCTTATTCAAACTTCTGCCATATATAATATTTATAATTCAAAATATGAAATATATGGACTGTTTTCAGCAATCGGAGCAGTGGTTACAGCGTATATCCCTCTTTTAGGTTCAATGGTTGCCTATAACTCTGCTATTGAATTATGGAATTGGCATTGGTACAATGCTCTTTTTATTTTTTTTATTTACTACTTACCTCTTATTGCTTTTATTTTTTATTTTATTTGGATTATTTTTGTAGCTCTTTTCTCTGATAGATGGTATCGGTTTTGGTACTCAGAGTTTAATTAAATAATCTAATAAAACTAATTTTTTAATTCAAACTCATTATACTTTCATTATGAATTTAAAAAAATCCCTAAAACCTATAAAAAAAAAGCTTAGTAATAGAGATAAACCATTTATTATTATTCGTCAGCTCTATACTCATCTTTCAGATTTAAGTAATAAAGAGATTTTGGATTACTACAATGTAAAAAATATTAAAGCTTTAGAGCAACATATTGAACATATAAAAAAGATTTTAAAAAATCAAATAGAAAATTATAAGGAGGAGTTAGAAGAGATAAACGGATGTTTCTGTATGGATAGTCGAGGGGAGTTTAAATATCTTTATAATAGAAAAAAAGAGGCAACAGATCAGATAGAGTATAGTCTTAAAACAAAACAGTTAAAACTAATACTCTATCCTTGTCCTTACCATTGTGGATGGCATTTAAGTAGACTTTAAAATTTATAAAATAAGTTGATTAATTATTTTTAAAACTTTTTTTATTTCATTTTTGTTAAGTCTCCCTGCATGTGTATAGATAACTTTGCCTGATCTACCAAAAACTACTATATTGGAGCTATCATCTTTTAATCCCCACTCTTTAACCAAAACCTTTTTTTTATCTTTAACATAGATAGTATTAGGGTACTCTTTCTGCTTGTTTTTTAGTGATGATTCAATAGCAAAATTAGGAAGCCATGTAGCTGCTAAATTTACTATAGCAATAGAGGCAAATTTGCTTCTATCATACTCTTTTGCTTTGAGTGCTTCTGAAAAATCATTATTTGTATCTTTTTCATCAGGATCTACATAAAACATCACATATATTTTATCTTTAATCATTGATGAGTTCCATGTTGTCCCGTCAACACGTCCTCCGTTTTCATTGTCCAATATAACCTTTTTGGGAACTTCTCCTATAGTCAGTGCAAACAGACTTAAAGTACCTAAAAGTAGGGTTGGTAAAATCTTCCTCATTATTTTTCCTTTCTTCTTAGTATATCTTAAAAAGCTAAACAAAACCACCATTTATATCGGTTATACTCTCTTCTTGATTTTAAAAGGAGACAAAAATATGCTAAACGGTTTCTTTGGAAATGAAAATGAATTTAATACAGATATAGAAGAGGAGCTAGTAGCTAAAGAGGTTGAAGATAAAATAACCTATTGGATTCTTAAGATTATTATAGAGATGGGTGGACATAAGAGATTTATTGATTCTGATAATGATTTTGAGTTTGAAGATATGGCAATTTTTTTAGGTTTAGAGAAGTATGTAGAGTTTGATTATGATGATTTTAATAGAACAGAGCCGTTATTGATTCTTAAAAAACGTCTCAATTTTTTAAGAAAAAAACAACCTTTTAGCTCTTCAAATTTATTAAATAAGAATATAGATAGACTCTCAGAGCTTATTACATTAACTTTTTATGAGAAGAAGATTTTAGAGTTTGTAATACTACTTAAACAGTATGATATATTAAGTAATGCATTAAATTTACTAGGCTCTGGATTAAATACATCTAGAACAAAACGAATACTCTCTATTTTACTAGATATACCTATTGAAAAGATAAATGATATTTTTAGTAGCTACTCAACATTTAGTCGTTCTGCACTATTACTACTTGATAGTGATGAAGATTATTCGTTAAGTGCGAAATTACGATTGATTAACTATGAATTTGCAGACAATATGTTAAATCTTGATGAAGATATAACGGCTATGATAAAAGATTCTGTTAGATTGTCAGAGAAAGGGACATTAACTATTCATGATTATGTTTATATTAAAGATAATTTAGAAATTTTAATGCCGTTTTTAAACAAGGTCTTAGAGACTAAACAGAGAGGGGTTAATATTTTGCTTTATGGTTTACCTGGTACAGGTAAAACTGAATTATCTAAAACTATTGCTGAAATATTGGGAACAAAACTTTATGAGATAAGTTATGCAGATAGTGATGGTGATCCAATAGAGGGAGAGGCAAGATTACGTTTATATAAGACTGCTCAAGCACTTTTTTTTAATAACAAAACCATTTTAATGTATGATGAAGCAGAAGATGTTTTTGAGAGTTATGAAGGTGGATTTTTTATGTTACCTAAACAGCAGTCAGATAAAGCATGGATTAATAAGATTTTAGAGAATAATAATGTTCCTACTATATGGATAACTAATAATATAGATAGTATTGATAACGCAATAATTAGACGTTTTGATATGAGTATAGAGCTTCCGATTCCTTCTAAGTCGGTACGAAAAGAGATTATTGAAAAGTATAGTAATAATATTTTAGATCAAGAGAGTATTGAAGAGCTGGCAGAGCATGAAAATATTGCTCCAGCTCTTATATCTACAGCTGTGAAGGTTACTGATAATCTAATAGAATCAGAGAAGAAAAAAGCATTATTACAACTAATAAATAATACTTTAAAGGCACAAGGTTACCCAGAGGTAGTCAGAAATAGAGAAGGTGTGCTTCCTAAAAATTATAAATTGGAGTTTATCAATACAGATAGTAATTTAGAAGAGCTTGTAGATGGTATAAAAGAGAATAAAAGTGCAAGAGTCTGTTTTTATGGAGCATCAGGAACAGGAAAGAGTGCTTTTGCAAAACATATAGCTACAATGTTAGATAGACCTTTTATTATAAAGAGTGGCTCTTCTCTTATAAGTAAGTGGGTTGGTGAAACCGAAAAAAATATAGCTAATGCTTTTAGAGAAGCTACTGAAGAAGATGCTGTGCTTATTTTTGATGAGGTAGATGGATTTTTGGCAGAGAGAGGTCAAGCTAAAGTAAATTGGGAAGTAACTCAAGTTAATGAGATGTTGGTTCAAATGGAAAAGTTTGAGGGTATTTTTGTTGCCACTACAAATTTAATTGACCATTTAGATCAAGCAAGTTTAAGACGTTTTGATTTAAAGTTAGAGTTTAAATTTCTTGAACCTCAACAGTTAGATAAGATATTTATTTCATATTGTTCTGAGTTAAAAATAGAAGCTCCAACAGATCAAGAACTTTATCAGATTAAATTATTTAAAAATATTACTCCAGGGGATTTTGCTACAATAAATAGACAGAGTAAGTTTAGAAAGATTCGTTATGCTAAAGAGTTTATTCAAAGACTTAAAGATGAGATAAAATTGAAAAATCTTAAAGATGGTAAGAGCATGGGATTTATTAGTTATAATTAGAATTAAAAAAAGAGAGAAGATGGCTAAAGAACAAAATTTTACAACAAAGATAATAGGTGGTGATTTCAAAGGAAAAATGATTGAAATTCCTAATATATTTACAACACGTAGCTCGAAAGGGATTTTAAAAGAGTCTCTTTTTAATACTTTACAATTTGATATTATAGATAAGAATTTTGTAGAGGTTTTTTCAGGTTCAGGTTCTATTGGTTTAGAAGCCTTAAGCCGTGGAGCTAGTCAATGTTATTTTATAGAGTATAATAAAATAGCCTATAAGGTGCTACAAGAGAATATAAAGAGATTAAATCCAGCCAAGTGTCAACATCTTTTTGGAGATAGCTTTGAGAAGTTTGACACTATACTCTCTATGGTTGAAAAAAGGGATGAAAAGAGCTATTTTTACTTTGACCCACCATTTGCAACTCGTGATGGAATGGATGATGTCTACGATAAGACTATAGAGCTCATAAAAAAGATAGATGCCTCTAAATGTATGATGGTAATTGTAGAACACATGAGTCAACTAGAGATGCCTAAAGATATAGGAGATTTAGAGCAAGTTAAACGTAAAAAATTTGGACGTTCTACAATGACCTATTATGCTCCAAAAGAGTAGGTTTGAATTTATCAAAATGTTTAATAAAATAGAACCTAGAAGGGAAAATATGAGAAAAGATGATGACCATATAGCTCTTTTTATAGATTGTGATAATATCTCTCATAGAGCTATAGAGGGAATAATAGATGAACTTAGTAAATATGGTGTTGTAAATATACGTCAAGCCTATGGAAACTGGACAAAAGATAACCTAAAAAATTGGGAAGCAAAACTTTTAGAATTTGCTATTAAGCCAATTCAACAGTTTGATTATAGTAAACAGAAAAATGCAACAGATATTTTAATGACAATAGATGCTATGGATTTACTACACACAAAAAAGATAGATGCTTTTGCTTTTGCTACAAGCGATAGTGATTTTACTCCTGTAGTTATGAGAGTTCAACAAGAGGGAATAAAAGTTTTTGGTTTTGGAGAGAAAAAGACTCCTCAAGCATTTATGGTTGCCTGTTCTCAGTTTATATTTACAGAAAAATTAATGAGTAGTAAAGAGATTATAAAAGAGAAGAAAAAAATTACAACAGACTTTAGAAAAGATAAATGGTTATTGAAACTTTTGTCTAATGCACATAATCAGACAATGGATGAGTTTGGATGGTCAAATTTATCAGATATGGGAGCATATATTAATAATAATTCATCCTTTTCTCCTGTAAATTATGGTTTTAAAAAGTTAAGTTCGTTGCTAAGAGCAATAGAAAGTTATGATATTTACATGGATGAAGAGAGCAAACAGATGAGCGTAAGAGAGAAGAGTTATAGAGCGTAAGATAATTGAATAAACAAAAGATGTTATAATATGTAAAAAATATAGATAAAGGATAATCAATGAGACGACTAATCTTTCTAATCGTAATTATAAATATAACAATATTATCAGCAATGAGTAAAAAAGCTGATAAAGAGATTCTTTCTGATGATTGGGAGTATAATACAACCAAAGTAATGAATGACTCAAAACGGATGCTACCAAATGGAGGAGTATTAAGTTCACCTGTGGCAATGTCAGCTCCGAAGATGGTTCGTAGTGTAAAAAAGATAGGAATGAGCGTAGGGGGAGCCAAAGATACTAATAATTTTAAAGAGAATATAGAAAATGGTTATCTACCTAAATTAGAGGCAATTACTTATGAGGGTCAGTTCTATAATCATTATTTTGATACAGGATTAAAAGGGGATGAGTGTAAAGTTCTCTTTTGCCCATCATACTCTACAGCTAAGCGATTAAATCAATTCTCAGAAGAGCAAGAGCTTTTTTTGTCAGTAGGATTAAACTCAGGAATAGATGAGAAAGATTTCAATAGAAAAAAATTAAACCTTGTCGTAGTGCTTGATATTTCAGGTTCTATGAACTCTAACTTTAACGCCTATCACTATGACAATTTAGGGAATAAGATAGAGAATAAAGAGGAGTCTAGTAAACATAAGATGACAATAGCCAATGAGTCTATAGTGGCTATGTTAAAACATCTAAAAAATGATGATCGAGTAGGGGTTGTACTGTTTGATCATAATGCTTATCTTGCAAAACCTTTAAATCTTGTAGGAAAAACAGATAAGAAAGCAATAAGAGATCATATACTAGAATTAAAAGCTCGTGGAGGTACAAATTGGAGTGCAGGGTATAAAGATGGGCTAAAACTATTTGATGAGGTTAAAGAGGACTCCAGTTATGAGAATAGAATTATATTTTTGACTGATGCAATGCCAAATCGAGGAGAGTTAAGCAAAGATAAATTGTTTGGAATGGCAAAAAGTGCATCAGCGAAAGGGATACATACAACATTTATTGGAATAGGTGTAGATTTTAATAATGACTTGGTAGAGTATGTATCCAAAACTAAAGGTGCGAACTATTTTTCAGTACATTCCTCAAAAGAGTTTACTAAACTGTTAGATAAAGAGTTTGACTATATGGTTACACCATTAGTCTATGACTTAGAGTTAAAATTAAATAGTCCTATCTATACAATAGAGGGTGTTTATGGTTCTCCTGATTCGGCATTGGCAACAGGAACAGTAATGAAGATAAATACTCTTTTCCCTTCTCATAATAATGGAGTAGCAACAAAAGGTGGAGTAGTTTTATTAAAGTTAAAAGAGAATCCACAGGTGGCACAAACTCCTGATATATTTTTGAGTGTAAGTTATAAAGATATAGATGGAAAGGAATATCATAATAAACAAAAAGTAAAATTTGATAAAAAAGATATTTATTATGAGAACAGTGGAATAAGAAAAGCAATTTTAGTAAGTGATTATGTAAGCCTAATGAAAAATTGGTTAATAGATACAAGAGCAGGGTGTAATGACGAAGTGAAATGGATTATGGAAGAGCCTGTAGCGATTATGAAACGATGTATGCTTTATCCACCAAAACATCCAGCTCATCCATTTATGAGTGCATGGGAGCGAAAATCATGTCAATTAAAAGTTAGTAAAGGGTATAAAAAGTTATTAAATATATTTAAAAAGAGTTATATGGCAGAACAAACAGTTTTAAAAGATGAATCATTAAAAAAAGAGTTAAATATTATTAATACTCTATTAACTGAGAAAAGCTCTGAAATAGATAAAATAAGAAAAGATGATTGGAAATTTAAAGAGTAAAAATGAATATAGGATTATTATTAGCTGTAGGAACAGGTGGATTTTTTGGAGCAATTACAAGATTATTATTATCAACATGGGTACAAGAGAGATTTAATACAACAGGATTTCCTTTTGGAACATTAACCGTAAATATACTAGGAAGCTTTTTAATGGGTTTTCTATTTATGTATTTTTCTCATATAAATCTAAATATTCATCAAAAACTCATATTTACAACAGGGTTACTAGGAGCTTTAACAACATTTTCAACATTCTCAATGGAGACTATAATTTTGTTAAAAGAGGAACAGTATATAAGTTCTATTTTAAATATATTTTTGAATGTAAGCCTATCTATAGGAGCGACATTTATTGGAATAATAATATTTAAAATTATATATAAGTAAATAGAAAGTTTAAAAGCCAATATAAATAAGAAGATAGTAAAACGGCATACTTTTCTTATCTTTACTAATTAATTTCTAAATTTTTTCTTGTATAGTGTTATAATAGAAAAGGACAAAAATGAA
>Ga0256827_10001976_pt1 | contig 13237 bp, 8 predicted proteins | sample CV84metaG_FD_185977 | JGI IMG/M metagenome (GOLD analysis project Ga0256827, IMG submission 185977) | Hydrothermal vent microbial communities from East Pacific Rise, Pacific Ocean - CV84 | ecosystem: Environmental > Aquatic > Marine > Hydrothermal vents | place: Pacific Ocean: East Pacific Rise... | reverse complement strand
TGTCAAATCCAGTAAATTGTAATCTTGGGGCTACAAAAACACATACATATACAATAAATGATGATGATCCTACTCCTACAATTCAGTTTCATTCAGCTTCATCAAATGGAGATGAATCTGTTGCTAGCAAGGTAATTCAAATTGATCTATCAGCAGCATCAAGTAAAGATGTTAGTGTAAGTATTTCAACATCAGGAACAGCTACTGAAGGTGATGATTATACAAAATCGGCTACAAGTATTACGATTGCGGCAGGAAGCACTTCTGCCAATCTTACCCTAAGTATTACCGATGATGCTCTTGACGAGGACAATGAAACTGCAATAATGACCATTAGTGGACCTACTAATGCTACTTTAGGAACAAATACAAGCCATACTTATACAATAAATGATGATGATCCTACTCCTACAATTCAGTTTCATTCTGCTTCATCAAGTGGAGATGAGTCAGTAGCGAGCAAAGTAATTCAAATTGATTTGTCTGCAGCATCAGGTAAAGATGTAAGTGTAAATATTGGTGTTTCAGGTACTGCTACAGAAACAGATGATTATACAAAATCTGCTGCAAGTATTACAATACCAGCAGGAAGTACTTCTGCCAATCTTACTCTAAGTATAACCGATGATGCTCTTGATGAGGACAATGAAACAGCAATTATGACTATTAGTGGTCCTACTAATGCTACTTTAGGCACTAACACAAGTCATACATATACCATTAATGATAATGATGCAACACCTACTATAGAATTTAATACTACTTCATCAGATGGAGATGAATCGGTAGCGACAAAGAATCTTCAAATAGACTTATCTGCTGTTTCTGGTAGAGATGTGACTGTAAATGTGGCAACTTCAGGTACTGCAACTGAGAATACTGATTATACAATTTCTAATTCAACCATAACGATAACAGCAGGAAATACATCTACAAACTTAACTTTAAGCATTACTGATGATGGTGATACTGAGAGTGATGAAACTGCAAAGATGACTATTAGTGGGCCTACAAATGCTACCTTGGGTACTAATACAAGTCATACATATACTATTAAAGATAACGATAACTCTAGGAAAATAGATTTTGATGTTGCAACTGCAAATAATAATGAAAGTACGACATCTGTAAATGTTGGTTTAACAATTACTAGTGCTGATGCTTCTAATGATACGAAAGTAGATTATACCGTTACCGGCGGAACTGCTTCTGGTAGCGGAACAGATTATACATTAGCTGATGGAACAGTAACTATAGCAGCAGGAACTTCTACAACAGGGAGTTTTACAATAAGTATTAATAATGATGCTTTGGATGAAGATAATGAAACTATTATTATTGAATTATCAAATCCAGTAAATTGTAATTTGGGTACTACAACTACATATACTTATACAATAAATGATGATGATGCTACCCCAACAATTCAGTTTAATTCTACAAGTTCAAGTGGTGCTGAATCAGTTGCAACTAAAAATCTTCAAATTGATTTATCAGCAGCATCAGGTAAGGATGTAAGTGTTAATGTTGCTACTTCAGGTACGGCAGATGAAGGAAGTGATTATTCTATTTCCAATTCAACTATAACAATTACAGCAGGTAATACTTCTGCTAATCTTACTTTAAGCATTACTGACGATGATTATAACGAAGACAACGAAACCGCAATAATGACTATTAGTGGACCAACTAATGCCTCTCTTGGAACAAATACAAGTCATACTTATACAATTAATGATAATGATGACTACGATGGTCCAAATGGTGTTAGTTCAAGAATACGATTATGGGTAAAGGCTGATGCAGGAGTAACAAGTTCTAGTGGAAATATATCGCAATGGGATGATCAAACAGGTGCAGGCCATAATGCTACACAAGGAAACGCTTCTTACCAACCTTCAATTAGTAGTGTACGAACAAATTATCAGCCAGGAATATATTTTGATGGTGGTAATGAAAATCTCAGTCTTTCTGACCTAATTCCTTCTGATAATAGGAAGCTTACTATTATTGCTTTTGGATCTAATGAAACAGGAGGAGATCAGTGGCATACAATGGTATTGGGTCAGGGAAATGGAAGTTGGAATGGTGGAGGTTATGGATTATCAACTCAGAATACTGCTAATACTACTTTTGGTTTTTGGGTTAATAATTATTCTGCTAATGTTGTAAAAACTACTTGGAGTAATAAACCTGAAGAAATATTAATAGGTGTATATAATGGTAGTAATCTGTATTATTATATGAATGCAAAATCAATTGGTACTGATTCATATAGTGGCACTGTTGGAGATAATGGAGGTACTCATATAGGAAGCAGTAATAATGGTACAGATTTTAATCATAAAGGATATATTAATGAGGTGATTATTTATAGTGATGCATTATCATCCTCTGATTTAAAGCAGGTTAATTCGTATTTAGCTATTAAGTATGGAGTTACTTTAGACAGAACTACTATGAGTAGCAATTATTATAATAGTAGTAATACATCTATTTTTACTGATGGTGGTACATATTGGAATGATATAATTGCAATCGGTAGAGATGATGATGGTCCAATAAATCAAAAACAAAGTAAGCAAGCTGATGACAGTACAAAAATCTATATTTCTACTTTAGAAACAAGTAATAGTTCTAATTCCGGTAGTTTTTCAAGTGATAATCAGTTTGTTGTAATAGGAAGTAATGATGGCCAATTATGTGCTACTGACGATAGTCAAGCTGAGGAGCCAACAGGTATAGAATCTCGATTAGAAAGAGAATGGAAAGTGCAAAACACTAGTTTTAGTGGGACTTTCAGTATTGATATTACATTAAACTCAAAAGCAGATGTTGATCATGTAAATACTGCTGATTTAAGATTGTTGGTTGATGATGATGGGGATTTTACCGATGCATCTATTTATGCAGCAGGAGGAGGTCTTTCGTTTTCTTATTCTAAGCCTATTGTTACTATTTCTGGTATATCAACTACTCAAATAGCCTCAAATTCAACTAAATATATTACTCTAGCTTCAACCGATAGCGTTAATACTCCTTTGCCGGTTGAGCTTTTAAGTTTCAATGCAGAGCGAAAGAATAATACTATTGTTCTTAATTGGACTACTGCTACAGAAGAGAATAATGATTATTTTACTATTGAAAAGAGTTCTAATGGTATTGATTTCAATGTGTTGAATAATATTTCTGGAGCAGGTAATAGTAATGATATTACAAAATATAGTGACATTGATTATTTCCCTTTTGACGGTATTAATTATTATAGGTTAAAGCAAACAGATTTTGATGGAAAGTATTCATATTCTAATATTGTAAGTGTTGATTATAGTATGGGAAATAGTGGTATTAAGATTATTCCAAATCCAGCAACTGATAATATTACGGTTAAAGGACTTGAAAGTGAGCTTTCAGAAATACATATTTTTAATATTGTTGGTAATGATTTAAGTTCAGAGGTGTATTTAAAGAGGGAATCTGATAATATTATAAGAATTGATTTGTCGAAATTGAGTAGAGGTATATATTTTATTAAAACCAAATCGAGCATTACTAAATTTACTAAGTTATAGTAAAGCATTTTTTTAAGATATTTGCCCCAATTACTAAAAGTCTATCAATTGAGAATTGCTGTTAATACACGCTTACTTTTAAAATCTCGTTTAGAGGGAATAGGATGGTTTACTTATGAATCTTTAAAAAGGATTTGTATAGCACACCCTGAGCATGAGTTTATTTTTATTTTTGACAGAAAATATGATGAAGAGTTTATTTTTTCAGATAATATAACTCCTGTAGTTGTTGGCCCCCAAGCTCGTCATCCTTTTCTATACTTATTGTGGTTTGAGTTTTCTATTCCTAGAATCCTTAAGAAATATAAAGCTGATATTTTTCTGTCTCCAGATGGATATTTATCATTAACAACAAAAATACCATCAATTTCTGTTATGCATGATCTTAATTTTGAGTTCTATCCTCAGGATTTGTCATTCTTTCATCGATTATATTATAAAAATTTCTTTCCTCTTTTTGCAAGAAAAGCAAAACGTATTATTACCGTTTCAGAGTATTCTAAATATGATATTCATAGACTTTATAGAATAAAGAATAGTAAGATAGATGTAGCTTATAATGGAATAAAAGATGTTTATTGTCCATTATCAGCTGATGATCAAGCAAAAATTAGAGAAGAAGTTAGTGAATCAAATAAGTATTTTGTTTTTGTAGGAGCATTAAATCCACGAAAAAACTTGGTGGGCTTATTTAAAGCCTTTGATATTTACAAACAGAATAATCAATCGAAAACAAAACTCATTATTGTAGGAAATAAAATGCGTTGGACGAAAAAGATACAGCGTACTTATGAGGGTATGAAGTTTAAATCGGAAGTAGTATTTCTTGGTCATTTAAGTCCTCAAAGATTAAATCAGGTTGTAGCTTCATCTATCGCAATGGTATATGTATCATACTTTGAAGGTTTTGGAATACCAATTATTGAGGCTTTTAAAGCTGGAACTGCTGTAATAACCTCAAATGTTACTTCAATGCCTGAGGTTGCCGGTGATTCTGCACTTATTGTTGATCCTTTTAACTATAATGAAATTGCAATGGCAATGCAGAAGTTAGAAGAAGATATTAGCTTAAGGGATTCTTTAATTGAGAAAGGAAAAATCAGAGCTAATGATTTCTCTTGGGATAATACAGCAAAGGTTATTTGGGATAGTATATTGAAAGTGTCTGAATAGCACCTTAAAATTGTGGCATAAAAGCATATTTCAGCTCTGAGAAGTGAATAATACTTGTGTTTTTATAATAATACTTGATGATTTTATGATAATCGATGCCAAGTTCAGCCATTCTTATAGCTCCCTGTTGGCATAAACCCACTCCGTGACCAAAGCCTCTTCCATGAATTAGAATACTATCTTCTTTTGGTTCCATTTCAAAAAATGTTGATCTTAATCCAAACTCTTTCCTAATATACTTTAGATGAATATTATTAACAAAATTCACTTTCCGATGTTCTTGCTTAAAATTTAGAGCACTATCTATTAATAAACTATCATTTATAGGAAAGTTGAAATCTCTAACTAATTTATTAATAAAAGTATCCTTTGGTAATATTACTTCCCATTTAGCTTTTGACATAGAAGTACAGAAGCTATCACTTCTGGATCTTAGATACGACATTGGTAGAGTCCAAACATCTTCAGAATTTACAGTTTCTCCACCACAGTTTGAATGAAATGCTGCGGAAATCATTCTAAAATTTGAATCTACAATTACTTCACCGCTAGTGCGAGCAACAGCCCTAGTAACATCAGAAATCCTACTTCTACCAGTATAGTATTGGCAGTGAACTTCATCGCAGAGGTTATATCCATCTACTGTATGTTTTAGGTAATTAACCAATGCATATGTTCTACAAGTAACGGCCTGAACATAGAAAAACTCCATATCGTCGCTACTGCCTCCGCTTTCTGCTTGCACAACACCTGCAACATAATGTTCTAGATCTATATTATTTATTAATTGTAATTTTCCTTCTACTACTCTAACTTTTAAATGGTCTTCATAGCTCCTTTTAGGAATATTTTCTGCATCATTTCTTAATGAAAAGGAGTTGAGAAAGCCTCTTCCATAAAGAGTAATCTCCTTAAATAAACCAATATTCTCATGATCAATTTGCAGTAGTACAGAATCTCTAAGAGGTGTAATATTTACAATAATTCCTTTGTGAAAAGTATTGAGGATTTTCTCATCTGCTTCTAGTATATATTTCCCTGATATTGGACTGAAATCAATGGAGTTTATTTCAAAAGCATTATAAATATTAATATCAAGAAATACAGAGAAAGCTGATTTAACGACAAAAAGCTGAATAATAAAAAATAGAAGAATTATTTTTCTTTTCATCTAATATTTTTGTTGTTTAGATAATTAATAATTCCTTTGGCTACTCTTTCAGAAGCTCCTTCTTTTCCAACTCTTCTATGTAGTTCTTTATAATCTTTAAGTATAGATTCTCGCTTGTCGCCATTAATAATAATAGAATCAAGCTCTTTTGTTAAACGATCTTTATTATAGTCATTTTGAAGTAGTTCTGATACTGCTGCTTTGTTTAAAATCAAATTTACTAACGACATATATTTTACCTTAACTAGCCTTTTAGCGATCTGATAAGATGCTTCATTAGCTTTATAGCATACCACTTGAGGTATATTAAATAGAGCGGTTTCTAATGTAGCGGTACCGGAAGTAACCATTGCCGCTTCTGCTGATGATAGTATAGAATATGTTTCTCCAAAAATCAATCTATATTCATTCTTCTTAAAAAAATGTGAGTAATACTCTTTATTAAAATTGGGTGCTCCTGCAATAATAAATTCATAGTTATCGTAGGTATCAGCAACTTCAATCATTAGTGGTAGCACCCGTTTTATCTCTTGGTCTCTACTGCCTGGTAGAATTGCAATAATTGGTTTTCCTGTTTCGCTTTTAATTATTGGTTTGTTTTGCTTCTCAAAATCGGCTATTGCATCCATAAGAGGATTGCCAACATAAGTTACATCATAATCAAACTGCTTATAAAACTCTGTTTCAAAAGGAAGTATGGTAAACAGTACGTCGATGTATTTTTTGATTCTAAAAACACGCTTTTGTTTCCAAGCCCACACTTTTGGCGAAATGTAATAGAATGTGTTAATATTATGAAGTTTAGCAAAAGAAGAAATTCGTAAATTGAAACCAGGAAAATCAATCATTATTAGAGCATCCGGTTTAAAATCTAATAACTGACTTTTACAGTCTGAGAAATTCTTTTTTATACTTGCAAGCTTAGCAACAACTTCATAAAACCCCATTATTGCAAGTTTTTTTATGTGCTTTTTAGGATTTTTATTAGCCGCATCTTTCATTAAATCTCCTCCCCAAAACTCAAATACTGCATTTGTGTCCTGTTTTCTTATCGATTTAATTAAGTTTGCACCATGCAAATCTCCAGAAGCTTCTCCTACTATAATGAAGTATCTCATTAATGTTTTTTAATTATGCAATAAAGTCTTTAAATCTCCAACCAAAATAAATAATAGTCATAATAAATGTTACTACCATTACACCTCTTCCGGCCATATCGTATTTGTCTTTATGTATGAATCTATGAAATACAATCATATTTAGAAAAATACTTACTAAAATAATATTATGTTCTCTAATTAGTGGAATTCCATTTGTAAGCACACCACTTAACTCTCCAATTAAAAATGATAAAGAAAAGTAGATGATAATTGGTGAAATCAATGAAAGAGATACACCTAATAATAAAGAGTCTTTTTTGAACCAGTTCATATTATTTCCTCCCATTTTTTTAAATTATTAATTTCATTATAAGCAGTAAAATCAAATTGAATAGGAACCATAGAAACAAAATAGTTATTCAATGCCCATTCATCAGTAGTATCTTCATCTTCGTGAACAGTAAATGTACCTTTTAACCAATAATATGGTTTTCCATTTCTGGGATCCATTCGCTCATCAAAATCTTCTTTCCAATATGCTTTCGCTTGGCGGCAAACCTTTATTCCATTATACTCTTTGCCAATATCCTTTGGAAAATTAACATTTAATGCCATATTGGGAGCTAATCCTTCTTTTAATACCTTTATAACTATTTGTTTTATGTATTTTCTTGCATAATCAAAATTTGCATCTTCGGCATAGTCGAGAATAGAAAATCCAATACCAGGAATTCCTCCCATTGCAGCCTCTGTTGCGGCAGCCATTGTTCCACTATAGATTATGTTTATGGAAGCATTAGAGCCGTGATTAATTCCAGAAACTACTATGTCTGGTTTCCTATCCATCAGTTGATGTATTGCAAATTTAACGCAATCTACAGGAGTGCCATTTAAGCTAAATTCTTTATAAGAATTAGTACTCTCAATACTTTTGAAATGTAAAGGTGTAGTTATGGTTATTGCGTGACTTTTAGCTGATTGTGGGGTTTGAGGCCCTACAACAACTACATCTCCAATTTCTCGCATAATATCTATTAAATATCTTATGCCAGGAGCATCATAGCCATCGTCATTTGTTACTAATATTAGTGGTTTATTCATTTAATGAATTTTAAAATTCATGCAAAGGTAATTTATTTTTTTTGTTTAAAAATCATAGAAAATGTGATGTGTATAGCTATAACAATAATTAACTAGAATTCAAGAAAATTTGTTAGCATTCTCCTAATAGTAGCGATTAAATAATTATTCTGTATTACTTATTTGGAGATAATGATTTTTTCTACGTGAGTATATTTATTTCCAATTTTTATTTGAAGGAAATAAACGCCAGTTTTAAGGCTTGAAACATCAAGTTTGTAAGTATTTTGTTGAGAGCTATTCTCAATAAACTCACTATTATTAACACCTTCAGACATTACATTTTGTCCTACAATATTATAAATATTAAACTCAAGATTACCTTGACTTTGTGATGCAAAATTTACATTTAGTATTTTATCAGTAGGATTTGGATAAATTTTAAATTGAAGCTCATCTTTCTTTTCTATAGAAGTAACAGAAGATGGACTTATGAATATTTCAACATTTGTAATATCCTGATTGTTGGAACTAACTTCTATTTTAGGAGGATAAATACTATGATTTATAACATCACTATATATATAATAATTCTGAATAGTAAGGCTGTCAAATATGAAGTAACCATCAGAATGACTATAAGTAAAATCTACAATTGTTTTATTTTGGTCTAATAAATAAATTGGCACTTTACTAATTGGATCTCCAGAAATTGCTTTTGAACCTTCATATACATAACCAGAAATAGATGAGCTGCCATTAAGTGGATATATGTGAGTAAGATTAATGGGAATAACAGTACTTACCTTATTTAGTTCAAAATTAAAAGCCTGATTCCAATAAATAGTATTTCCAGAATATGCAGGTGCGTGAGACTGGTAGAATATTGAAGAAGGAGATAGTTTCAAATAACTTACATATTTTCCATAAGGTAGTCCAGTAATTTCATAATAGCTGCCTAGACCATTTGTATCATTATGAAGTATTTTTGCTGAATCGACAAGAGTAAGTTCAATATTTAAATCGTATGAGTAAATATAAACCATGCCGCTATCTATTTGCAAAGAATCTGCAAATACTTGACCCCAAACTCCAGCCGTAGGATTGCCATTTGCTTGTACAGTTTGTTGAGAAAAAGAAAGACAACTATCGAGTGTTTGTGGATGCAATGATACTGTATTAAGTTTTACAGTATAGAGCCCGGGCTGTAAGTATTCGTGTGTAATATTCTTACCATTTCCAGTGTTCCCATCTCCAAAATCCCAATAAAATATTGTTGGATAAAGTCCGGCAACGCTACCATCAAATTTAAACTTTTTACTTGTTAATTTGGTTGATGTAAAACTGTTTGTACAGTTCATTATTGGAGAAACTTTCAGACTGTCGCAATATGTTTGATTGCAGTTGCTGATGGTATCAGTTACATTTAAACAGACATAGTATGTACCATAATTACTATAAACATGTGATGGGCTTTGTAGAAAAGAAAAGTTTCCATCTCCAAAGCTCCATATACAAGATGTAATATTTGAGGAAGATAAATTGTAAAAGTTTATCAGATGATAATTTGACGAATCTGGATATGCTACATAATCAGCTAAACACATATTTAAGCCGCTAGTACAAATATGAAAAAGTGTAGGGGCAGGATAAACAGAGTAAACAGAATCGGTAATAAGATTTTGATTACAGTCGTAAGTTGAAATATAAAATTTGATTAAATAACTTGTTGGAGGGAATAGGGTGTCAATAAAATAACCCTGCCCATCTGTTTGTATTGTATCAGCGAAAAAATATCCCTGCTGGGTTAAAGTGTCAGTACTGATAAATACAGTATGTGCTGGAACTCCAATTGAAGTATTTATATCTACTATATTGCCAGATAGATATATCTGAGCGTTACTATTATTACTAAAAGAAAGGAATAATAAAGTAATTAATACTTTATAATATTGAAGAATATGTTTTGTCATTAAGATTATAGTTTAACATTAATACCAAAACGCATAGTAATGCTATGGTACTTTGTAGAATGAGCTGTAATGTCTATTAAGTTAGTCTTATAAGTTGGCTGCAAAATTAATGAAATTTTGTCACCAATTGCATAAGCAATTCCAAGACTTATTATCCCATTAATATTTGAATCAGAATAGGGTGAATATGTTTTGTTAGCTATGTTACTATTGTCGTAATAAGTGTTTTTCTCAGCAACTTTAAACCCATAAGAAGCACCAGCAGCAATATTAAAACTCCAATTTTTAATACCATATTGATATCCTATCATAAATGGTATTTCAATATATCTGTATCTGTTTTCTGATTTTGCACTTTCATTGGTGTAATATGTACTATCCATAGAATTCCATGCAGTAAATACAGTGTCTGTTTCTACATGACTTTCTAAAACAGGAACCAAAGTGCCAGGATTTAGAGGGTCGTCTTCCCAAGATAAAGTATCGTAAGTATAGTTAGTATTAATAATGTATGAAGCAAAACCACCAGTTGTGTCATGCAATTCGTTTGACTTATTATAATTATAGATGTTTCCAAAATTACTATAAGTTAAACCTGACTGAATAAATAGATTGTTATAATGATATTTTAGATTTGCTCCTATGCTATAATCTGTTATATATGAGGAGGTTTTGTGAACTAATATATCATCACCCTCAGTATATATTATGCTATTTGGAGAATGAATATATTCTGGTCCGGCAAATAAATCCAATGAGAAACCTGTTGCTGCTTTAATTGACTTCATTCTTGGTGAAAGTGGCAAGTTCATAGCAATAGTTCTTTCATTATCAGATAGAAATTGATTATTATTTATATCATTTTTGAAAGCCATAGATTCATTAATAGTATTATCAAAATCTACATTTTCAGTATAAGATTCTGATATATTATTAAGGTTTATACTTTCATTTATTAAAACAGTTTCTTGTTCTTCAATTATCTCTTTTTGTGGAGTAATAAGGTTATTATTTTCTTTATTGCTGTTACTAATGTTTACTATTGTTGAATTATCAGCAATAATATTAGTTTTATCAAAACTCTCCTCAGGGATATTGTCCTCGATTATAATATTATCTTTAGTAGTTTTAGCGCTAGAATTAGACGTTATTACATCAGAGTTTGAAGCTATTAATACTTCATTTGATTTGTTAGTTGTGTTATTTTTTAGATTGCTACTTTTATCAACAGTAGATTTTTGAAAGAATACATTTTGCTTTTTACTAGTATTAAAAGTGGGTTGGAATTGAATTGAGAAATATAAAAACATTGCGATGACAGCACTTGCAGCACCAAACCAACCAATAAATCTTTTTCTTTCTGCAATTTTAATAGCATCAATAGCGTCAAGTTCTTTTTCAATATTACTCCAAACATTAGTAGAAGCTTGTGGGTGCATATTATTAATGGAGCTTTCAACTTTAGCGTCAAATTCTTTATTTAGAATATCAAGATTATCTAAATCAGAGCTTATATTATTCCAAGCTTCTGCACTTGGAGTGGCGGTAAAGCCTGCCATTGATGAGGCAACAAGATTATCAAAATGAATTTCAGCAGGAGTTGTTGAGTCGATTTCTTGCTCAATATTATCCCACGACATCTCTTTAGGTTTTTGTTTCAAACCGCCAAGAGACTCTTCAAATAAATCATCTATGTTAAAATTGTCACTCATCTATTATTATAAATTGTTCTTCCTTTGTGCAATTGTTGCTAAAACTTTTTGCAAGTAATTTCTTGCTTTTGACAATTGAGATTTGGAAGTATTTACAGAAATACTTAGCATTTCTGCAATTTCTCTATGCTTATATTTTTCAAAAACATAAAGATTAAAAATAACGCCGTAACCTTCGGGGAGAGCACGAATAGCCTCGAGCATTTCCATTTGTGTAAATGGAAGTTTCTTTGGTGGTAAATCATCAGTATCTAAGATTTTGTTTTCATTAATATCTTCGATGTTTTGATGTAAATTCTTCTGGTTTTTATGATAGTAGTTTAATGCTGTATTTACCATTATTCGTTTAATCCATCCTTCGAAAGAACCCTGGCGTCGAAATGATTCAATATACTTGAAAACTTTAATAAAGCCATCTTGCATAATATCTTCCGCCTCCTCTGAAGATTTACTGTAACGTAAACAAATACCTAACATTGTAGGTGAGTATCTATCGTAGAGAAGTTTTTGAGCTTTTCGGTCTCCAACAATACATCCGTCAATAATTTGCTCTTCAATGCTAAGTATAACCTTCTTCTCCGAGACCAATGATTTCAGAAAGGGTTGCCTTAAATTAATGGATGTAGAGTCTAATGACATATTATTTTATAACCTTATTAACGTTAGAATTACTTAATGTTTAACATTGTAATTTCATTAAGCAAAGATAAGTCTAAGACAGCAGTATTGATAAAAAGGTTGGTAATATATTTGATTTAATTTGTTAAAATTTTGAGTTGTTAATGTAAAACATATATAATCAGCACTATAGGGGTAGAGTTCATTTTGTTGAAAAATTGAATTCTAAACAAGAACGATATATTATTTATTGTTTTATCTCAAACCCTTTACCTTTGAAATGGCTGCAATGAATTCTTTCAAATAGAATGGTTCAAAATATGCTACATCTTCAAACTTTTGCAGTTTGAAAGCTTCGAAAGAAAGGTTTACCATTCCTAAAGCACTTGCTTGGGCTTGGTCGAAATACATAGCGTTCTTATGATTTATTATTTCCATACACTTTTTAGCACCATCACCAAAAAATATAACTTGCTTATTCTCTAATTCTTCTTTAAAACTTTCCTCATCAACTACTATGGCTTTTACATCATTTAATTCTTCTATGTCGGCATTAAAAGCTTGTGAATAAACTTCCATTCTGCGTGCATCAATCATTGGACGAAAAATACCATCAAAATTGTTGGAGTAAAGATTCTTAGCATGAGCTGCCATGCTCTCTAATGTATTTATGGCAATCAATGGAATATTTAAGCTATAACATAAGCCTTTAGCTGTGGAAGTGCCAATACGCAATCCTGTATATGAACCAGGACCTTTACTAATGGCAATAGCTGAAAGATCTTCGTATTTTATTTTGTTTTGCTTTATTATTTTGTCAATAAAAGGAGCCAAATTA
>Ga0256827_10001975_pt1 | contig 13239 bp, 12 predicted proteins | sample CV84metaG_FD_185977 | JGI IMG/M metagenome (GOLD analysis project Ga0256827, IMG submission 185977) | Hydrothermal vent microbial communities from East Pacific Rise, Pacific Ocean - CV84 | ecosystem: Environmental > Aquatic > Marine > Hydrothermal vents | place: Pacific Ocean: East Pacific Rise... | reverse complement strand
GTATTGGTGAGAATGCTTCTGAAACTCGTGCCAATGTAATGAATGGCCTCGAATTTCTAGGTATTGATTTCGATTATGAGAAAAATGACGGAGTTAGAGGAAAAGAAATTGAGCTTACCAAAGAAGGGTCAAGAGTTAAAGTTTGGATTATTCCAACGGATGAGGAATTAGTTATTGCTCGAGACACTTTTGAAATTGTAAAATAAAATTAATTATTAGCAACGGCTTTAAAGCCGTTGCTAATAATTTTTATTTCTTTCTCATCAGCAACCTATCGTAAGCAAATAAACTAATTGCAGCTATAAATCCTATACCAAGAATTACATACCAAAAGTTATTGGGATGGTATATTTCCCATAGTTGATTTGTTAAATCTGATGCAGTCATATTAGCTTGAGCAGCTATGGACTCAAAAGTCTCTTTTTTACTGAGACCTTTTTGTATTATAATATTATTATTAAAGGCAAAATCTTTTGCTAATTCTGCTTTATCAGATAAAGCTTGATATACAGGTCCAGAAACTATTCCTGCCAATACATTTCCAAAGAAAAGAGGGATAAAAGAGAAACCCATAAATAGGGCTTTCTTATCTGCTGGTGCAATTCTTCCAATATATTCTGTAATCTTAGGACTAGCAGACATCTCTCCTATTGAGAAAATAAATATTGCTGTAATGGTAAACATCACATTTTGAGTATAAACAGTCAGTGCCATACCAATAGTTGCAATAATAAAACCTGTTACCATAGTACTTATTGGTCGTAATTTCATCACTATACTTGAAATCAGAATCTGAAATACAATAATAAACATAGCATCGAAATTGGTAATAAATTCAGCATCCATCTGACCGTTATCGCTATAGTTTGCAGCTATTGATGGAAAATTCTCACTAAAGAATTGGAATAGTACTGAACTATCAACCCATTGTGATATAAATACTGGTAGTGCAAAGAAAAGCTGATTGTACATAGTCCAGAAACCGGAAATAATTAGTAAGAAAAGCATAAATTTAAGGTCAGAAACTACTACACCAATATTCTTAAAAACTTTTGCAACACTTTCATTAATTGGAGTTTTATCTTCTACCCTTCCAGGCTCCTTATAAAATAGAAGTAAAACAAAGTTCAAAGCAATAATTCCCCCAGAAATATAAAATGTACTTTCACGATAAAGTAGAGTAATCATTGGACCAATGAAAGCTCCAAGATTTACCATCATATAGAATATTCCAAAACCAATGGAAGAAGTCTCATCATTGGTTGTTTTAGCAATAGTAGCAGATATTACTGGTTTAAATAGTGCTGCACCAAGAGCAAGGTATAAATACATTATAAATACACCTGTAAAAGAGTGAAATAATGGGAATAAAAAGAATGCAGATATATAAATGCTAAATGCTAATATCAACACTTTTTTATATCCAAACCTATCGGCTATGGCTCCTGTAATAACTGGTAAGAAATATAGAATCCCTGTTCCAACTCCCATAATAGTTCCTTTTTGCGATTGAGTAAACTCCAAACCGCCTAAGTCTGATGATTCCGTTAAGTAATTGGCAAAGAGCATAAAAAAGCCATACCAAGCTGCCCTTTCTATTAGCTCAATACTATTTGCCACCCAAAATGTTCGTGGGTATTTTTTAAATGTATCTAATATCATTACAATGTTTTAATACTTTATTGTGTACTTGTTTCAGAGAGTGCAAAGTAAAGATAAATTTTTTGATATAGGCTATCTGATATTCCTTCTATTTCTAATATTTCTTCTATTTTCCTATAATTTCCCTTTTGATTTCTATATTTAACTATCTCATAAGCTATTTGCTTACTAATATATGGATGTCGTTTTATTGTATAATAATCAGCAGTGTTAATATTAATTCTATTTATAGAATCCGTATTTAATATAAAATTATTCTTAATATTTTCATATTTAGCAGAATCAATATGATAAACCTCCTTAAGCTGCTCTATTTGTACATATCCACCAAGAATATTTCTATATTTTATTATTCCTTTTGATATTGAAGGTCCAATTCCCTTTACTAGTTCTAGATTTCCCTGTGTTGCAGAATTTAATTCAATCTGTAAATATTCTTTCTTATATACATAATTTACATCTTTTTGAATGACAGTGTCTTCAATTACAACATAAGGAATAATCATATCACATTCCCTAGAAGATAAACAATACAACTTTCTAATATCATCAGGTTTATAAAACTTCCCTCCTTTGGATACAAACTTAATAATACTACTTGCTTGTTTGGAAGTTAACCCCATACTAATCCAATCTTCTTTACTTATTGTATTTGGATTAAAACCCTTAAAATGATAAGTTCTTTTTGTTTTAGAATAATCTTTCTTATTTGGTCTCTTTTGATGTTTATTTAACAACGCTATACTATCTTTAACCCTTTCGTATTTTGTAATTCTATTCTCAAATTCTGAAAAATCATTTGTTTTACTATTTCTAAAAGGACCGAAAAAATTATAAAAAAGAAGAAGCACAACTATAGCAGAAAGAATAAAAACACCTCTTCTTTCCGCTTTATTAAAACTTAAAAATTCTTTTAAATCTTCTTTCATGATTCATTTTTCTTCAAAAATACAGAAAAAATCAATTATTGATTGCTGCAAGTTTATAAATATATTATAACACATTGCAATCAACAAACCTTTGTTAAATAAAAACTTAATTATTAAACTCCCTTTTCACACTAATTGCTACTTTTATACAAATTATAATAACATTATTTCAATGGAAAAGAATATTAGCATAGCAAAATTACATCGCTATTTTATGGCATCAACAGGAGTTTCTACAGATACTCGCCAAATTCAAATTGGTCAATTATTCTTCTGTTTAAAAGGAGAAAAATTTAATGGAAATAAATTTGCACAAAAAGCACTTGAAATGGGTGCCGCTTATACTGTTATTGACGAGGAAGAATACTATATAGATGAAAGAACACTGCTTGTAACTGATGTTTTGGAATATCTTCAACAATTAGCCGCTTTTCATCGCCGACAGTTTAATATTACTTTTCTTGGCATTACAGGTACAAATGGGAAAACTACAACTAAAGAACTAATAAATGCAGTGCTTTCAAAGGGATTTGTAACGCATGCTACAGCTGGGAATTTCAACAATCATATTGGAGTGCCTCTTACGATACTTTCTACTCCAAAAGAAACTGAGATTGCTATTATTGAGATGGGAGCAAGCCATCAAGGCGAAATAGCTGAACTTTGTAGGATTGCTGAACCGGATTATGGTATTATTACCTCCATTGGCAAAGCTCATCTTGAAGGTTTTGGAAGTTTGGAAGGAGTAATAAAAACCAAGAAAGAACTTTATGAAGCTGTGGAACAAAAAGCAGGAAAAGTATTTGTGAATACTGATAGTGACGTTATTATGAAGATGTCTGATGGCATTGATAGAATAACTTATGGAGAAAGTGACAAAGCTGATATTAAAGCAAAAAAAATAAATAAAGGAGCCTTTGCTGCCTTAGTTTGGAATGGTATGGAAATAGAATCTCAGCTAGTTGGTGGATATAATTTCTATAATATGTTGGCAGCAATTACCATTGGAAACTATTTTCAAATAGAAAATGAAAAAATTGCAGAAGCTTTACGTGAATATGCACCAAATAATAAACGCTCGCAATGGATGAAGACTGAGAATAATGAAATTATTCTTGATGCTTATAATGCCAATCCCAGTAGTATGGAAGTGGCTTTAGACAGTTTTAAGTCTATAAAAACTGCAAATAAATGGTGCATACTAGGAGATATGCTTGAGCTAGGTGAAGAAAGTGAGAAAGAACATAAAAAACTAATAGAAAGCATTGAGCAGGAACAATTAAAAAAGACAATATTTGTGGGTGCAGAATTTATGAAAGTAGCAAAAGATGTTCTTGTTTTTGAAAATACTGATGACGCTAGAGAATGGCTTTTGGAGAATCCAATAGATACTTCATTAGTATTGATGAAAGGTTCTCGGGGTATTTCCTTGGAGAAGCTTTTGGAGGTGTTGTAGGAAAACATGGAACACAGATGACACTGATTTAAGCGGATATATACGGAATCTATGAATGGAAAGAAATGAAACTATGAAAACTATTATTTTTATAACATTAATCCTTTTATCGTTAACATCATTTGGGCAGAAGAATAATAATTATATTGATTATTATAATCTGTTAAATGAAGGAGATCATCAGATTTACTTAAAGAACGACAGCCTTGCCATTGACTACTATACTAAAGCATTTGAGAAAGTAAATTACGTACATTGTGATTACTTAGTTAATGCAGCAAGGATTTATGCGAGAATTAATGATTATGAAGATGCTTACAAATATTCTCGACAAGCAATAATTCAAGGAGCTAATATCAAATTTAGAAAAGGAAAATCATTCAAAAAATTCAGAAAGACCCCATATTATAAAACCCTAAAAGACAGTACAGCATTCTTTGTACAAACTTATAAAAACAACATTGATTCTAATTATAAATACTTGGTTGATAGTTTGTTTTATTTAGACCAAGTTGTAATTAGAGGAGCAAAGAACTATCACAAACGAAACTACAAGATTGACAAATCAAAATTACCTAAAGATATGGTTGTTTTTGATAGTTTGATTTTTGTAAAATTTCTATCACTAATTAATGAATATGGATTCCCTACTGAAGATAAGATTGGGTATGAAAGTTTTGGTGATGTATGGGTCATATATCATCATAATATTAGACTTAAGAAAAACGCAAAATATATGTCCTTAGCACAAGAAGCTGTTAGGCAAGGGGCATATTTGCCCCGAGATTATGCATGGATGTACGATCAAAGCACAGAAATAAAAAAGGAAGAACCTTATTTCTATTTTGGTGTCTTATTTGACCCTGCTGATAAAATAAAATATAAAGACATAATTAATAAGCGTAGAAAAGAATGGGGTATAAAACCAGTAGAATCAAGTGTAACTAAAAAAATTCTGCAAGGAACAAGAACAAATCAATTGTGGTAGAATAATTAATAAATTAAATCATAAATATAGATAATACATGCCAGTAACAACCGCCATAGGAATAATGTCCGGCACTTCCCTCGATGGAGTGGATTTAACTTATTGTGTTTTCGATAAAAAGGAAGGACAATGGCAGTATGAAATAATCAAAGCTATCACAGTAGAATATGATGAAGAGTGGAGAAATAAACTAATAAATGCTCCAAAACTCAGTGCCGAAAACTTAGTAAAGTTTGATTACGAATACGGACATTATCTTGGCAGATTAGTAAGTGTTTTTGCCGAAAGACAGAATCTTAAACCAAACATTATTGCATCTCACGGACACACAATCTTCCATAATCCAAAAGAGAATTATACCCTTCAGATTGGCAATGGTGCTGCATTAAGAAGTCATATTTCTTGTCCTTTGGTATTTGATTTCCGATCTCAAGATATTGCTTTGGGCGGTCAAGGTGCTCCCCTTGTTCCCATTGGAGATAAACTGCTATTTAATAAATACGACGCTTGCATTAATCTTGGAGGTTTTGCAAATATCAGCCTTGATAAAGATGGAGAACGCATTGCTTGGGATATCGGCCCTTTTAATCTAGTGCTTAATTATCTAGCTCAGCAAAAAGGCTTTGAATACGATAAAAATGGAGATATTGCAAAGAGTGGAAATATTAATATTGAACTTTTACAACAATTAAATTCCCTTGAATATTATTCTCAATCACATCCAAAGTCACTTGGTAGAGAATGGCTTGAGAAAAAATTTATTCCAATTATTGAGAGATCAGATTTAAGCACAGAAGACAAAATGCGTACTTGTGCCGAGCATATAAGTTTGCAAATAGCAAAGTCGTTTCCTAAGGAGATCAAAGAAGTATTCTTTACTGGTGGAGGTGCTTTCAATGGATTTATAATGCAGCTAATTGAAGAAAAGACTAATTGTAAAATCACTATTCCTGATGAATTACTTATTAATTATAAAGAAGCACTTATATTTGCATTTCTTGGAGTTTTAAGAATCGGTAATGAGGTAAATGTTCTTTCTTCTGTTACTGGGGCAGCGAGGAATCATTCTAGTGGAAGCTTGATTAATTAATAATTAATAATTAAAAATTAGGAATAGTTAGCAGGAACAAGAAACAAAGAACACTTTAACATTCAAATAACCGAATAAACAAATCACCAACTCAACAAATAAACGATTTTTCTCATGAAAATAATATCATATAACGTAAATGGAATAAGAGCAGCAGTAAAAAAAGGATTTTTGGATTGGCTCAAAGATAGCAATGCAGATGTAGTTTGCTTACAAGAAACCAAGGCTCAGGAGGAACAAATTCCTGTAATGGATTTTTCAATGCTTGGCTACGAAACTTACTCTTTCTCAGCTCAAAAAAAAGGATACAGCGGGGTAGCAATTCTATGCAAGAAAACTCCTGATAAGGTAGTTCGTGGAATGGGAATTAAAAAATACGATTTTGAAGGAAGATTTATTAGAGCAGATTTTGGAGAGGTTAGCGTTATAAGTGTTTATCATCCATCAGGTTCGTCAGGTGATTTACGTCAAGAGTTTAAGATGCAATGGCTAGTTGATTTTCAAGATTATATTTTAGAATTAAGAAAAGAAAGACCAAATCTTGTTATCAGTGGCGATTACAATATTTGTCACGAAGCAATAGATATTCACGACCCTATAAGAAATAAAAAGAGTTCTGGTTTTTTACCAGAAGAAAGAGAATGGATGAGTGGTTTTCTTGCTGAAGGATTTGTTGATACTTTTAGAGATTTGAATAAAGAACCACACAATTATTCTTGGTGGAGTTATAGAGCCAATGCAAGGGCAAACAATAAGGGCTGGCGTATAGATTATCATATGATTACTGAGAGTTTAAAAGCTAACCTTAAATCAGTAGCTATTCAACCTGATGCTTTTCAATCTGACCATTGTCCTATTATTGTTGAATTAGATTTATAGCAAAAATTAATCATTAGCTCCGCCATTTATGGCAGAGCTAATGATGTATTGCTTAAATTATTCTAATCTACATTAAGAAATCAAGGAAATTTTCCTGATTGATGGTTTGATATTCTGCATGACCATATACTTCTTTCCAGGTTTGAGGAGCCTTTGCTAATTTTTTACCGTATTTAATCTCAAAACCCCACATTTTTTTACCTAAGGTTTCCACTAAATCTACTTCTCCTCCAGTATAAACTCGCCAAAAATAAAACTTATTTCTACCGCCCTTATTTCGAATGTATTTTAGTCGTTCTGCAATGATAAAATTTTCCCACATACCACCAATATCTTGACGTTTATCTATTGGCTTAAAATCTTCAATGAGCATATTTCTAATTCCAAGGTCATAGAAATAATACTTATCCATTTTCTTTACTTCCTTGCTTAAATTTCTACTATACCCTTGAAGTCTAAATATTACAAACGACTTTTCTAGCAGGTCCAAATAGTGCATTACAGCATCTCTGCTCATACTTAACTCTTGACTCAATTTATTAATGGATATTTCAGACCCTATTCTATAAGCCAATAATTCTAATAGTTGATGAATTTTAACCGAGTTTCTTATGTTTGAAAGTTCCAATACATCTTTGTATAAATATGAACTAGTAATTTCTTCAAGAATTTCTAACTTATCATTAATATCATCAGTAGTATATACTTCTGGATAAAAGCCATATAACAATAAATCTTCTAATTTTTCTCTAATATCATATTCTGACATGGTAGATGCTAATTCAGCAATGCTCAATGGATACATGGTGTATGACACTTTCCTTCCTGAAAGTGAATCACTAATTTTATATGCTAAATCAAAAGATGAAGAGCCTGTAGCTAATACTCTAATATTAGGTATTTCTTCATGAATTATTTTCAAATTAATGCCTAGTTGATCTATTCTTTGTGCTTCATCTATAAAAAGTAAGTCATAACCATTTGTCAAGCTAGAAAGCTTTTTTATATCTCGAGAAGACAAAACAGCATGATGTTTTAATAAATCTGCATTTACATATCTTGTTTTATATCCTAATTCATCAATTACTTGCCTTGCAATAGTTGTTTTTCCAACCTGTCTTGCGCCATAAAGCACAACAATCTTTTTACCTTGCTGTATCTTAGTTTTAATATTATTATATAATCCTCTATTAATCATAATGATAAACTTATATTTAACTGCAAACATACTAAATAATTAATAGCAAAACAAATACTAACGTTAATTTTGCTGATTCATATTACAATATTAACGCTATTTCTAATGTTTTGCATTAAGTATTTAACGTTATTATTGTATACTATTTATAAATTATAACGTTAATTTTGCTGGTTCACAGTGCAATATTAACGCTAAATATGTCAATTAGCACTAATTATATATCGCTAATTATGTAGACAGATTATGAACTATAACGTTAATTTTGCATATTGCTAGTACAATATTAACGTTAATTTTGCATATTGCTATTGTGCTTTTATAGATAATTGTGCGATATTTAGTATAAATATATACCTAATAATGGAAATAGAAAAATTAGTAATTTTTAAGATTTCCAACTATAATATCCCAAATAACCAAGCGTTTGTTTATGTCTAATATCAACAAATAGATGTTAGCATTTTAGATATTCAGTTTAATATATAACAAAGAGATATAATATCTTTGATACAATGGATTTATTGAGTTGTAGTTCTAGTTCAGATATATTATAGCTCTAATAATCAATAATTTAAATAATCATATTATGAAAATATTTAATTTAAAAACCTTAGGAATTCTTCTATTAGGAAGTATGCTATTGAGTAGCTGCGTAACATCAAAAAAATATAAAGAGTTACAAGGAAAACGAGATTTAACAGATAAGGAAAACCTACAATTAAAAGAAGAGAATAGAAATTTGCAAACTAGCAATAATGAATATAGTGCTGAGATAGCAAAATTCAAAAAGCAAGTTGAAAATCTTAGCGAAGACACTACTAATATTGGTCGCAAATATAGAATGATGGCAGGTAATTATAAAAGCTTGAATAAAAACTATCAAGATCTATTAGCTCAAAACCAAGCCCTAATTAAGGGAAACCATTCTGAAACCAAGAAGATTCTTGCTCAATTGCAAAAATCGCAAGCTGATTTGATTAAGAGAGAAGATTCTTTGGCTGTTTTGGAAAGAGAATTTGTTACAAGAAAGAATGAGCTTAATGCAATGGGTGAAAAACTAGCTGCCCTTCAAGAATCGCTTGCTGAGAAAGAAATTGCATACAACAAACTCAGCAATGAGGTTCATCAAAAGGATAGCTTAATGCAAGCACTTAAAAATAGTGTGGCAGATGCCCTTGTCGGTTTCGAGAAAGATGGACTTACTGTTTCAAATAGAAATGGAAGAGTTTATGTTTCTATGGATAATAAATTAATGTTTGCCAGTGGTAGTTTTAAAGTAAATCCAAAAGGACAAGATGCACTGAAAAAATTGGCAGACGTTTTAAAAGACAAACAAGATATTAGTATTCTAGTGGAAGGACATACTGATAGCATTCCTTATAGTGGCTCAGGCAAATTAAAAGATAACTGGGATTTGAGTGCAAAAAGAGCAACTTCAATTGTTAGAATTCTTACTAAGAATGCTGAACTTAATCCTTCAAGAATTACTGCAGCTGGTCGTGGAGAATTTAATCCAATAGCATCAAATAAAACATCTGAAGGCAGAGCTAAAAACCGCCGTACAGAGATAATTCTAATGCCAGACTTGAATAAATTATACAAAATTATTAGTGAGTAGATATTTGTTGAGATATTTTTTAAGGCCTTAAAGCCAAAGATTATGGAGAATAGAATAATAAATGGAATACAGCAAATAGGAATTGGTGTAGAAGACGTTCATCAAGCATGGGCATGGTATCGTAAGAATCTCGGCATGGATATTAAAGCTTTTGAAGAGGCTGCTATTGCGGAGCTTATGCTACCATATACTGAAGGAGAAAAGCGCCCTCGACATGCCGTTCTTGCAATGAATTTACAAGCTGGTGGTGGTTTTGAAGTATGGCAACATACAGGTAAAACTCCTGAGAGACCAAAATTCCAGATTCAACTAGGAGATTTGGGAATTTTTGTTGCCAAGCAGAAGACTAAAGATATCAACAGAGCTTACACAATGATGAAAGCAAATGGAGTTGATATTCTTGGTGAAATAGTAAAAGCCCCAAATCAAAATCCTCATTTCTTTATTCGTGATCCATTTGGAAACATTTTTCAGATAGTAGAGAATGACTATTTACTTTTTGAAACCCCTGCTCCAACAGGTGGAGTCTTAGGTGCTATAATTGGCGTTAGTGATATTGATGCTTCATTGAAGGTTTATTCTGATATCCTAAATTATACAGAAGTAGTTTATGATAAAACAAATGTATTTAGCGATTTCTCAGCAATACCAGGAGGTGCTTTAAAAGCTAGAAGAGTATTGCTACGCTCAAACAGTACAGAGAAAGGTGGTTTTAGTCCTCTTTATGGTCCTTCGGAGATAGAGTTAGTTCAAGTATTAGACGCTCCTGTACGTAAAATATATGAAAATAGGATTTGGGGAGACCCTGGCTTTATTCATCTTTGCTTTGATGTATTCAATATTGGATTATTGAGAAAAGAGTGTAGTGAGAAAAAATTTCCTTTTACTGTTGATTCTGAAAACTCATTCGATATGGGAGAAGCTGCTGGACAGTTTGCTTATATCTCTGACCCTGATGGTACTCCAATTGAATTTGTAGAAACTCACAAACTTCCAATCATAAAAGCTATAGGCTGGGTAATTAACCTTCAAAAGCGAGATCCAAGAAAACCATTATCTAAGTTTATTCTGAGATTGATGAGTTTTAAGAGAGTAAAGAATTAATTAAGCTATTAGTAAATTAAATAGAAGGTTATATCAAGAATTAATTGGTATAACCTCTTTTTTTGTCTTTTTGCGATATTTATACTAAATAATATTTCCTATCTTTGCCTTTAATAGGGATTGAAAAATAAAAAAGATGAAAAAGTTACTAATTACTATTATCACAACATTTGTTTTTTCTACAAGTTTACTAGCACAAGTTGAGGTAAAGTTTAATTTTCTAGGACTAGCTGCTAAAAATTATGGAGGAAGTATAGGGTACCAAATTAATGATAAATTTTCAGCAGATATCAATGTAAATATAAATAACTACTATTCTTTGGATATGATTGATTATCACGATTTAATGACTGATGAGTCTTCTTATTCCTCTTTCTCAATAACTCCTGAACTTAATTTTTATCTTAATCCAAAAGAAGATGCAGTTAATAGCTATCTGTCCGTTTATTTAAGAAGTCAGAACTCTACAATTTATGATTTGCATCAAATAATTTATAATAGTTCAAACAATAGTCTATCGAATGCAACTTACAATATAAACAAGCAGTGTCTAATATTTGGTTTAGGATTTGGTGAGAAAAAGGTTTTCAAATCAGGAATATTTATTGATGGATATTTAGGGCTTGGATATGTAATGATTAGTAATACTAAATATACGGATGCTCGAGTTGAGGAGCTATTTATTGATATGCATACTACATTTCCTTCGTATATGAACTTTAGAGCAGAGTTTAGTATTGGCTACAGATTTGGTAAGAAAAAATAATAATAAGTGATAAATATTGCGGCTTTGCCTACCTGTAGGTAGATAGGCGAGAGATAAAATATTATTAAATTTTGCCTAAAACAACCTTCTCAATAATCTCAGGAAAGTACTTATACTCCAAAGCATGTACTTTCTCTGCAATATCATCAGCACTATCGTTTATTAGCACCTCACATTTAGCTTGGAATACAACTTCTCCATCGTCAAAACATTCGTTTACATAGTGAATTGTGATGCCACTTTCTTTTTCTCCAGCTTCTTTTACCGCTTGATGTACTCTATCGCCATACATTCCTTTGCCACCAAACTTAGGTAATAATGCAGGGTGAATATTCAATATTTTATTAGGATATTTTTGAATAATATTCTCAGGGACTTTCAACAAAAATCCTGCTAATACAATAAAATCTACACCTCTTTCTTCTAATTCACCTAACACAATATTTCCTTCTCTAAAATCACTATTCTTATAATATAAACAGTGAATCCCCAAATTCTTTGCTCTCTCAATTACGTAAGCATCAACTTTATTAGTGTAGAAGCTATCGATAATAATAGATTCATTATTTTCAAAATATTTAGCAATATTCTCAGCATTAGAACCATTTCCTGAGGCAAAAATTGCCACTTTTATGGGAGTATTCATATTATAATATTTATTTTAATAGAATTATGTGGCAAAGGTAGAAAGATAAACTCATTCAATCAAAATCAATTTGTTTTTATTTATTTCAGTTTTGTTAATAAGAAGAAATAAATTTCAAGATTATATAAAAATCATTCTCCTATCTTTGCTCGATAAAAATATTGCTCATGATTAGTCGACTAAAGAAACTCAGAAAATTCAATTTAATTCTTGCTTCAAGATCTCCTAGACGTCAAATGCTAATGGACGGACTTGACTTAAGTTTTGAAATAAAGGTAAAAAATGTAAAGGAAATATATCCAGAAGACATGCATTATGAGGAAGTTCCAATCTTTCTTAGCAAACTTAAGGCAGAATCATTTGATAGATCAAAACTTACAAAAACAGATATTGTAATTACTGCCGACACCATTGTTGTACTTGGTGAAAAGATAATTGGAAAGCCAAAATCAAAAGCAGAGGCAAAACGTATTATAAAATCATTATCTGGAAATAAACATAAAGTAATAACCGGGGTTACACTTACATCTGCAAGTAAACAAAAATCATTCTCATCAGTTTCGGAAGTCTACTTTAGAGAAATAAATTCACAAGACATAGACTACTATGTAGAAGAATATATGCCCCTTGATAAAGCGGGTGCGTATGGCATTCAAGAGTGGATTGGATATATTGGAATAGAGAAAATAGAAGGTAGTTTTTATAATGTTATGGGGCTACCAACACAGCTTCTATATGAAGAACTTTTAAGTTTTACATCCTAATTTCCTGTGCTTTAGCATTAAATTATGTTAAAAGGCATAATCAGCTAATAAAGGCAGCGTTTTTTTCCTAAATTCGTGGCTTCAAAATATGGTAATTTTTATTTGCCATTATTAAAATACAATTGTTTGAAAAATC
>Ga0256827_10001974_pt1 | contig 13242 bp, 12 predicted proteins | sample CV84metaG_FD_185977 | JGI IMG/M metagenome (GOLD analysis project Ga0256827, IMG submission 185977) | Hydrothermal vent microbial communities from East Pacific Rise, Pacific Ocean - CV84 | ecosystem: Environmental > Aquatic > Marine > Hydrothermal vents | place: Pacific Ocean: East Pacific Rise... | reverse complement strand
TTATATCAGTTTCTCTCTCAAATGAGATAAGATAGAATCTATTATCTTGAGATAAATCTATTAAATATTCTAAAACTTGTGAACGACCTAGTGGTTCTGTCATACCTGTTAGGGAGATGTATAGTATATTTTTCATTATTACTCTATAATAAATAAATATTCGTTAATAAAATGAATATTTTCATATTTTTTATTATTCAATGAAAAAGCTTTATCTATTTTAAATCTTAGAGTATTTCTATCATACACTTCATATTTTTTTTTCATTGAAATATATAATTTATATCTTTCTTTATATAATAATTTTCTTATTATATTTTTAATCTTTCTTTTTTGATCAATTAAATTATAATAAAATTTAAATTTTTTCATATTTAAATGAACTTTATTCTGTTGATTTAATTGTGTATCTACTAAATTAACAATGGCTGAAAATGTATCTAAATTAAGATTAACATTAGCAATCATTTTTTTAAAATTTTCATTATTTTCAAGAGATAAAATATCTTTACTAGTATCTAAGTTATTTATATAATCAATTATTTCAGTTATAGTACTATATGTAATTCCTACCATATTTGGTAATTTAATCATATATGTATCATTAACATGTGGTACAAAATTAATTATATGTTTATTTAAAAAATATCCTTCAATTCCACTAGTACTACCATTATGAATAATTAAATCTGCATATTTCATCCAATTTACAGCAGTAGAACTATCATCTATAATAACATTTTTATGATTTTCGAAAGCCCGAAGGTAGAATTGTTTATCTTCTGAGGGATGTGATCTGATAACAATTTTATAACCTTCAATATCTTTACTTAGTTGATATATTAAATCGATGAAATATGAAAATGTAATATTTGAATCTACCCATCTTCCAAATTTATAATTTAAATCATCATTTTTATTTGACATAAATTGATAATCTGAATTTAAATAATAACTGCATCCATGAGCAGATAATGAAAATCCAAAATTTGTATTGATTAATATAAATTTATCTGGGGCATTTATAGGTTTTTCGATTAAAGAAGAATATTTTTGTAACAAACTAAACCTAGGAGTACCTGTTGTCACTATTTTACAGTTATGTTCAGTTTTTTTATAAACATCTTTTTGAAAATCCCCCCAAGTTGTTAAAATATCTTCAGAATCAAGTATAGATGGATCAAATTTATTTTCTAAAATTGTAATCCAATTATTTTCATCACCTGCAAAAACAGCACCCTCTTCATCTATATAACAAATATTAATATTTTTATTTTTTAAATAATTAATATTTGTTAAATCAGTCAATAAATAAGGTGTTATAAAAGATTTACCAACAAAGACTCCATTACTAGTAAATTTAATAGCTTTGTTAATAGCTTCATTCTCACCAATAAATATTCTTTTTTCAGAATCATATATTTCAGCAGCTAATAATATTTTATAATCTAATTCTCTACGACTAATTTCAATGGGTAAATAGATATTATTTTTCAGCATATACTTTTTCCTTTATTTAAAGTAATCATTATAATCTAAAACTTGTGTTTAATTATTCTTAAATTTTCAACTAATTTTTTACCCATATAAATTTTAATAATAAAGTTTATATTTTTTAAGAATGTACTAAAATTAAGTTTTAGTACTTTATTTATAATAGGTTTAGCACTATTAAAATCACCTATATGAAAAAAACTTATTGCATTTGCCATTGTAATTTCTGCTTTAAATTTATCAAGACCATAATTATTTTTAATAAATTCATTATCTTTGTATTTATTAAATATTTGTTCTCTAGCCAAAAACATTTTTTCTAAATCTCTATTCATTCCAGTTTCTACTTGTCTATAAAAATATGTATTTCCTGTTAAATATAGCATCCTATATTTTTGAGTAAGATTTAGAAAGAAATCCCAATCACCAAGAAATATATCGGGATCAAACATAATTTTTTTTACAATTTCCATTTTTAGTGTAGAAGCTGATAAAACAGCTTGATTTCTTCGTTTAACAACATCTAAAAATTGATTATTTTTATTCATCTCTTTTTTTATATTAAAGCTTAATGCTTTGCCTTCTTCATTTACAATTGTATAATCACCATAACAACCAGCAATATTTTCATTATTAATACTTTCAAGAAATTTTACATGGTGTTTAATACTATCAATACTCATATAATCATCGGATGATAAATATACAAAATATTTACCAGTTGCCATATTTATTCCTCTATTTATAGTTTTAGTAGCTCCTTCATTTTTTTGTAAAAGTACCGTCATATTTATAGGACTTTTATTTTTTAGCTCCAATAAAATACTAGGTGTATTATCTTTTGAACCATCATCTATAACAATTAACTCTATATTGCTATAAGCCTGTTCCCATATACTTTCAACAGCTTTTGTAACATATTTTTCATGATTGTAGCTGGGTATTACAATACTAACTAATGGAATATTTTTATTCATTTCTTTCCTTAATAAAATTTATAATTTTTCTTCTGATATTTTGATATGCTATTGCATTTAAGATTATTAAACTTATCCCTAATCCGATTAGTATGCTAAATAATTCAAATCTACTATAATGTTGAAAGTTTATATCTATGACATTTAAAATAAATAAAAATATTAATGTTGTAAAAAATGCAGGTAATATATCTTTAATTAACCAGTCTTTATGTAATCCTTTTGCAAACTTATTATGTATATATGGTGGCCATATAATAAAAGTGACAAATTGGATGATAAACCAAGCTATCCCTGCACCAATAGCACCATAATTATTTACAGCAAAAAAGACTATTGGTAATACTATCAAAGGGAAATAAGTATTAAATTTAATATGATATTTTAGATTTCCATGTGCATATTGCAAATAGTATTGAAATGTTAAAATTGCTAACACTCCATTACCCAATGCATACCAAGATAATATAGGACTTGCCCAAACTGATGCTTGAGTATCACCTGTCCAAGCATATAATAGTTCATAAGAATAAACTGATACTATACCAACTACAGAAAATATTATAATTGATATATATTGTGTACCTTTTTTATATAAACTTAACATACCTTTTTCATTATTGTTTGATAGAAGTGAAGTCATTCTTGGTAAAATCGCTTGACTTATAGGAGATGAAAATTGCAATATTGCAGCTGATAGCGTTACAACTAAAGCAAAATATCCATATTTATCTAATGATATATAATGTGATAATAGCAATTTATCAAGTTGTGTAAAAACTATCCATACTCCAGATGTATAAGCTAAACCAAGTGCAAAGGGAGCTATTTTTTTTATAGATTTTATAGAAGGAAATACAAATTTACTTTTTGGTAAATTTGAATATATTTTATAATTAAGAATAAGTAACTCTATAATAGATACTATGCCCTGATATATAAAAAAATGAAATATATCATCACTTATATATATAATAAGGACTAATCCACCAACAAACTTTATAGTAGATATAAATATTTTATAAGTGTTTAACCATACTTGTTGTTCAAAACCTAATACTAAACCAGTATATAAACTTACATACCATCTCAAAGATATCATTAGCCCCATAAGTATAATACAGTTTTCAACCGTTTCATATTCAAGGAGTTTAACTTGTAACCAATATTCTGAAATCCAATGAGCTGAAAAAAGTATACTAATAAAAATTATTATTGAAAGTATTGAAACCATAGTTTCAACACTTCTTAAGGTAAGTTTTAGCTCAAATAAACCATCTGTTTTATCTTTTAATTTAGCAGTTTCCCGTGCAAGTGCAGAGCTAAATCCCATATCAAGTAACATGAGCCAAGATGTTATCATTGTAAAAAAACCTACCAATCCATAAGCTTCTGCACCTAAATATTTTATATAAAATGGTAGCATGAATATACCTATAAACATAGTATAAAATTGCCCAATATAATTAGCAATAATATTTTTTTTAATAGAAATTTTAGACATTATTTAAATAAACTCCCAATTCTTTCATTTTCTGAAGTATTTAAAAATTTTTTATAATTTTTTAAAACTTCTTTTTTATTCCTCATTCCTACTCTTCTATTACCTATATATATTCCCCATGGTTCTAAATCTTTTGTTATAACTGAATTTGCCCCTATAGTACAACCCTCACCAATAGTTACACCAGGTAGCAATACTGAGTTAGCCCCAATAATACAATAATTTTTAATATTTATAGGCAAACTTTTTATATTCCTATAATGATTTGCAATAGTAGAATTACCAAACCCCCAATCTTTAAAATCGTCTGTTGCTGTCAAAATTCTACAACCTTGAGAAATAGCACTATAATCACCAATATCTAATTTATTTCCACCAGTAATAGAAGTAAAGTTTGCTATATGAACATAATTTCCTATTTTTATTTTTTCTTTTGCATATATTAAAACAAAATCATCAATAATTATATATTTCCCAAAATCAATATTTTCTATTCCTATAATTTTTGTGTATTCAAAGGTTTTTACTCGTGGTATTTTATACTTATCCATTTAAACACTCTTTAATAATATTTATAATTTCTGATTGCATAGGTTTTTCAAGTTCAGGATATAATGGCAAACACAAAATTCTGCAACTTATATCTCTAGAGTTGGGCATAGATTGTTTAGGTTCTATATAGTTTAGAGTATCAAGAGAAGGATAAAAATACCTTCGTGGAAATATATCTTTATCATTTAAAGCTTTTTGTAACTCTAATGTCTGTTTTTCATCTTTTAATATAATAGGAAAATAGCTATAATTTAAAGTTGATTTTTTGTTTTTATCTTGAACTGTTACTATATCTGACAATTCTTTTCTGTATACTTCATAAATCACTTTTCTTTTTTCTTCTATATTTATCATCTCATCTAACATACAAAGTCCCATTGCTGCTTCGAACTCATTCATCTTTGCATTTGTTCCTAGGTTTGGAATAGACTCTGTATTTTCAATTCCAAAATTGATAAGATACCTTGCTTTCTGTACAAGAATATCATCATTTATTATTAATGCACCACCTTCTATTGTATGGAAAAGTTTGGTTGCATGAAAACTTAGTGTAGAGATATCTCCATAATTTAATATACTCGCCCCTTTATATCTAACATTAAAAGCATGTGCTGCATCATATATTACCTTCAAATCATTTTCTTTGGCTATCTTATCTATTTCTTCTACTTCACATGCATTGCCAAAAACATGAACAGGAACTATAGCAGATGTATTTTTAGTGATGGAATTTTTTATATTTTTTGGACTTATATTCAATGTACTTGAGTCTATATCTGCATATATTGGTTTTATTCCATTTGTTACTAATGAACTTGTTGTAGCAACAAAAGAAAAAGGGGTAGTGATAGCATAATTTTTTATATCAAGTGTTCTATATGCTATTTCCAAAGCTACCGTACCATTCGCAACTAAAACTATATTTTTAACACCTAGATAATTTGCTAATTTTTCCTCTAGCTCTTGAACTAATGGTCCACTGTTTGTAATCCATCCATTTTGATAAATTTTATCTACATATGAAAAATATTTCTCTTTATCTGGTAGGTAGGTTTTTGTAACATTAATCATTTTTAAAGACCTTTGTAGTATTAAAATTTTGAAGCATACATTCAACTAAATCAAAATCTATTTTTTCATCTATATCAATTGAGCTATTTCTATCCATTTTATATGCGAAAATACTATTTTTTATAAAAAAAGTATTTTCTTTTAGAAATTTAGATATTTTACAAATATAAATAGCTCCATTAAGTCTATAATAGGTATCCAAATCTTGACTTCGTTTATTTAAAACTTCATCTTTTAGAAAGCTTTCCATATTTAAACTATCATCTAATATATTAGACCAAAGAGGAGAATGTTCCATCTCAGATACAGATACTATAGCATCTGCACCCTTTTTATCTAATAATTCTATAGCCTCATTTATCTGTTTTGAAGTTCTTAAGGGGCTTGTAGGTTGAAGCAATATAATATAATCATATTTTTCTATATTTTCTAGAGTATGTTTTATAGCATCAAAAGAAGTAGCTGTATCACTTGCTAAATAATTTGGTCTGCTTATAATATCTGCACCATATTTTTCTGAAATATTTAATATCTCATTATCATCACTTGTAACTACAACTTTATCAATATATTTGCTTTTTAATCCAGCCTCTATACTATAAGCAATCATTGGTTTCCCATTTAAATCTAAAATATTTTTTCTAGGTAATCTTTTACTCCCACCCCTTGCAGGAATAATTGCTAAAAAACTTTTATCTTTATACATTAAAATACCTCTCCATACTCACGATTAGCCTTATGAAACTCTTCAATTCGACCAATATCAAGCCAATACTCATGAATAGGAAAAGAGATACTATTTAACTTCTCTTTTATAATCTTTTCAAAAAGAGTCGGCATATCATAAAATTTATCATCAGGAATAAACTCTAAAACTTGTGGATTTAATATATAAATACCACCACTTACAAAAAATTTATGTATCGGTTTCTCCTCTATACTTAAAATTTTATTACCATTAATATTAACAACTCCATAAGGCACTTGAAAATCATACTCCCTTACACCCATAGTTGCATATGAGTTATTATCTAAATGGTACTCTAGCATCTGTTCAAAGTTAATATTAGTTAACAAATCCCCATTCATTACAAAAAATGCTTCATCTAACCTATCTCTCATTAGACTCAAAGCCCCTGCTGTCCCCATTCTCTGATTTTCATATATATACTTTATATTAATTCCAAATTCTGCTCCATCTCCAAAATACTCTTTAATTACTTCTGACTTATAATTAACACTCAAAATAATATTACTAAAACCATGTTTTTTGAAATTCATTATAATAGTCTCTAATATAGGCTTATTTCCAACTCTAAGCATTGGCTTTGGAGTATGCTCTGTAAGTGGTCTAAGTCTAGTTCCTAATCCTCCCACCATCAAAACAACTCTATTACTCTTTTGTTTTGGTTTTAAAAGGCTATCTACCTCTTCTATTCCAACTACTTTTCCATTATGGTCAATAATTGGAATTTGATATATTTTTTTAGCTAAAGCTACTTCTAAAATCTTTTTTTTACTATCCGAAACCTTACAAACAGTTGGTGTTCTAAAGATAATACTCTCTATACTATCTGATAAAGAAAGATTATTTAATAATCCTCTGCGTATATCTCCGTCAGAGAGTGTGCCTAAGAGCTTTTCATCTTTATCTACAACAAGTGCTATTCTCATAGCACCACTATCTATAATCTTTAGAGCCTCTTTTATAGTTGAGTTTGGATTAAGAAAAATATCTTTATATCTCATTATATTAACTCCTTAATACTTTTTATTAGGTAATTAAACTCTTCATTACTATAATGTGCAAAAAGAGGAATAGATATAACATTATTATATAAAATATTTTTTTGCGAACTCTTAGACCAATGAATAGCTAAAAAAATATTTTTTTTCATCATTTTTGTTCTAAATTCATTTCTATTTTTTAAATATAAAATAAAGAATGAATAATATGTAGGTTGAATATCAATAGAATTATCGGAAAAAAGTTTTAAAAGTAGTTCATATCTCTCTTTAGCAATAGTTTGAAAACTGTTATATCTCATTAATTTTTCTTGCGAATTATAACTCATTTTGTATATATTCTTTTGTCTATTTAATAATATCTCTGCTTCAACAAACTTATCAAGATAATCACTCTCTATAAATTTATTATTATAAATATAATTATATTTTATATCTTTAGCTTTATATTTAATTTTTACAAAAGGAGATTCCATAGAAAAGATAAGACTCTCTTCTATAGCCAAATTTGTTTTTACTAAACTTCCATCAGCAACATCTGTAATTTTTCTAAAACTATTAAAAGCATACCAATACTTTGCATTATTATGATTATAGAAATCGTAGCTAAAAACATTATCTTCAAGTAAAATCTTATCATCTAATTTTAATATGGATATATCTATCTCTTTACCAAAATAATTTATAATATAAAATACATCATAATTCTTATTAACAATACTTTCAGTATCTATTGTTAAATTCTCTAAAATATTATAAAACTCATACTCTATAGACTCTTCTTTAAATACATCTTCGATAATTTCACAAAAGAAATTGGGAATTAGATATTTTTTTAATCTATTATTATAAGAACGCAAAAAAAGTCTTAACGATGAACGACCAGAATCAGTAAAATAAGCCTTATATGGACTTGATTTACACTCTAATTCTCCTCCTATTGGTCTCATTATTTTATATCCTCAAATTTTTTTCTTATAATATCTTTAAAATCAATTCTTTTTAATATATTTTTGGTTCTCTTAGAGGAATTTCCTTGCCCATAAGGATTTGTAACAAATTCTAAATTTTTTTGAAATTCTATAGTATAAAGTTTTTTAAAAGCATTTTGTAAAGATGCTTTATTTGGCTGACAATTGATTATATTGGTAGCTTGAACTCTTCCTTTTTGTCTATCTCCAATATTAATAGTAGCTAATTTAAAACTAGGAGCTTCTACAATTCCACTAGAAGAGTTTCCCACAATAGCATCAACATATTTTAATGCTGATAAATATCTAAGTTGTCCTAGAGAAGTAAAAACTATAGCTTTATCTTTATGAGACAAAATATATTTATCTATCATACTATTAATTTTTCTACCACCCTCATCAGAATTAGCTTTAGTAAAAATAAGAGTAGTTTCTTCTAAACTATCTAATATATCTAAAATATTATTAAAATCTTTAACAATTTTATTTGAATTATCCAATGTTGTCGGATGATAAGTAATAAGAAGATTTTTCTTTTTAAGTTTAAAATTTATACTTTCTTCAAATTCTTTTTTTGAAAGAAGTGAAAGTTTTGTTATATTGTCTAATCCTGCTTCTCCAAAATTATATACATACTTAGGGTTTTCTCCTAATTGAATTACTCTTTTTTTATACTCCTCTGTCGCTACAAAATGTAAATGACTCATTTTTGTAATACTATGTCGAATAGCATCATCAATAGCTCCTTCGGTTAACTCTCCACCACTTAAATGAGCAATAGGAATCCTAGCTATCATTGCAGAACTAACAGCTGAAAAAATTTCATATCTATCTCCAAGAACTACTATTATGTCAGGCTTTAACTCTTCATAAGCCTCTGCAAAAGAGATTTGAGCTAATCCCATAGATTTAGAGATTCCTATAGAACTATCAGATGATAAAAGCATCTCTATTTTTTTATCTATTTTAAACTCTTTCTCTATCTCTTTATAAGTTAATCCAAATTCTGGACTCAGGTGCATACCTGTGACTATTAATTGAAGTTTTAGTTCACTATCTATTTCTATCTCTTTCATAAGCCAATATAAAAGTCCATATTCGGCACGAGTACCTGTTATAACACATATCTTTTTCATATTAACTCATCTTCACTATAATCTTTAGTAGCCAAAGTTCCAATAACCTCATCCCACCTCATAGGAGAGATACCCCCACTTGGTCGTTTAACAATTAAATTCTTTTCAGAAAATTTTTCACCTTTTTTAATACTACAACTTGCAACTATCGATTTTCTAACTACTTTTATATTAGGAATTTCACTATTAGATGGTTTTTTAATGCTACTACCTAGTGCTATCTCTATATTTCTAATTGCTTTAACCATAGCCTTTAACTCATTAGGCTCTAAACTAGCTTTATGGTCTGGTCCTTCCATATTTTTATCTAAAGTAAAATGTTTTTCTATACAACTAGCACCCATTGCCACAGCTCCTATAGGAACTTCTATTCCTAAAGTATGGTCACTATATCCATAGGCTATATCAAATGTTTTGCCAATAGTTACCATTGCTCTTAGATTTACATCTTCAATAGGTGTAGGATACTCTGTATTTGCATGTAGAATAGTAATATCTTTTTTTTGTGTACCTGCATCCATTAAAATAGATAAAGCATCTTCTATATCTCGTATATCTCCCATACCAGTTGATAATATTACTTTTTTCTTTAATTTTCCAATATGTCTCAAATATGGTAAGTTTGTAAGTTCTCCTGAACCTATCTTAAATATATCTTGTAAATCATATAAAAAATCTGCACTTGTGGACTCATCAGGAGTTGATAGAAATATAATATTTTTACTATCACAATAAGCTTTTAACTCTTTAAATTCTACATAAGAGAGTTCAAGTCGTTTTAACATATCATATTGTGACTCTTCTATTTCTGTATTATCAATTTGATAATCAGCCTGTTTTGCCTCTTTTGTAACCAATAATTCCGTTTTCCAAGTCTGGAATTTAACTGCATCTACCCCTGATTTTACTGCAACATCTATTAGTTTTTTGGCTAAATTAATATCTCCATTATGATTAACTCCTGCCTCTGCAATTATAAATACACTCATGTTATATCCAATCTATATTTTAAAAAATATTTTACTTCTACTTTACTTTGTTCTTCCCAAAGTTCGATATATCTACGATACATCTTTTTATTATAAATTTTCCCTGATATATAAAAAGGTTTTGTCTCTTTTGAAAACTTTTTTTTAAATTTTAAGAGAGAATCATCTGCCAAAGAAGTTGTTCCCCCTCCCAATATAAAATAACTTTTTCCTTCTTTTTTCCCTATCTCTGATAAATTATATAACAGAGCATAATTAGCATTTAAGCTATATGATAATATACTATTTGCTGATAAATGATAATGTATAAAATCTTCACCTTTTATAAAAAATCCCATTGCAATAATTTCATTCTCAAAAACTACTTTGTATAAATCTATATTTTTTATCTTATAAAGATTTTTAAAAATATCTTCGCTAAAAAAATAAAAATCTGTTGCACTATTTCTTTTCATTGTTCCATTATAAAGATTTATAAATTTTATGAGATTATCACTTTTTTGAATAGTTACTTTTTTATCTGCTTTTTTTATAATATTTCTAACTTTTGAACTATATGAGTCTATTATATTTTTATTTAAAGTGATGATAACCACATCTCTATCATAAATGTTAAATTCTAAATAATTATTATATTTTATTGGAAAATTATTAAATGGATGAAATCTAATAAACTCAGCAATAATCTTTTCATTCTCACATTTTTTATAATACTCTTTAAATGCTCTTTTTATAAAATGTTTATCATCTGAATTGGTATAAAAACCACCATAACCATAAGCTGTTTCTAAATCATAATATCCATCATCAATAGCTATATCTCCTATCTGTTTAATAGGTCGTTTAATAGCTTTATTTATAAAAAATAGATTTTCTTCTCTATATTCAAAATCAAATAAAATCTCTCCCTTTTTAAGATATAAAGATATATATTCATTGGAATAATAGATATCTGCTAATAAATTAATATCTTCTTTCATTACAGAATCACCGAACTAGAGATATTTACAACCCTATCCTCTAACCAATCAGCATTAGATAAATCCCCACACTGTGCATCTCTAAACATATCTAATTTATTCATAAGTCGCCAAACAGAACGGGTCATAATCCCATTATCATTGGTATATTTTAAAAACTCATTTCTCTGTTCTCTATCTTTTAAAATAACTCCATTTAACCAATAATTTGATTTAGAATCTTTTGGCTCTTGGATAAAAGTCATTTCACTATCTTCAAAAAATTTAATATACCTACTAGCTAACTCTCTCTGTTTAGCTATAAAAAAATCTAATTTCTCCATCTGTGCTACGCCAAGAGCAGAGTTTAAATTAGTTAACCTATAGTTATACCCTATCTCATCATGAATATACTCATAAGGGTGTGGAACTTTAGCTGTTGTAGTGATGTGTTTGGCTCTTTTTGCCAACTCCTCATCATCGGTCACAATCATACCACCACCACCTGTGGTGATAATCTTGTTACCATTAAAAGAGAAAACTCCAACCTTTCCAAAAGAGCCTGTATGTTGACCTTTGTAATAACTTCCTAATGATTCAGCAGAGTCTTCAACTACAGCGATATTATATCTATCACAAATCTCTACTATCTCATCTATTTTACATGGATGACCAAAAGTGTGCATAGGAATACAAGCTTTTATAACTCTATTTGTTGTCTTATTTATACACTTATTGTCTCTAACTTCACAATTTTCTTCTAAAAACTCTTGAAGTTTTTTAGGGGATAACCCTAACGTATCTCTATCAACATCTACAAATATAGGCTTGGCACAGCAATAAGCAATGGCATTAGCTGTAGCTATAAAAGTCAGTGGTTGTGTAATAACCTCTGTGTTCTCTTCGACCCCTACAAGTTTAAGTCCAATATGCAAAGCACTTGTACCATTTACCGTAGCTACTGCATATTTTACTCCAACAAATTTAGCCATCATCTCTTCAAATTGGGTAACATATCTGCCAACACTTGAGACAAAGGTTGAGTCTATCGCTTCATTAACATATTTTTTTTCATTGCCTATAAATTTAGGCTCATGTAGGGGTAGAAACTCTTTTGTTTTATAGAGTTCTTGAATAAAACTGACTATATCTTTATACATTACATCTTCCCATCAAGATATTTACCTATCTCTTTGTGTCCAAAATCAGGTATCATTTTAAAAAATAATTTAACTATCTCCTCTTTGCTCCACTCTCTTTTATCTAACATCTTATTGATAGAACTTTCAAACTCTTCTAAAAGCAACTTATCAAAGTTAGCTTCATTTTTAATAATTCCAATATTAGAAAATTTTTCCATATCTAAAATCTCACTATCAGTAAAAAACTCTTCAAAATCTTTCTCACCTGTAGTATCACTAGAGGTAAAAAGACAAGGATATTTCCCCTCTTTTGGCAATGTTTTAGCCAAAGCTCTCGCTTCATCTTCATCTTTACATAGATAAGGTTCATAACCCATATTTCTCAGATACTTAACAGCAATATCAGCAAAAGATATTAGATGTAAATTTTCACTTAATTTAGGAAAAAATATGTCTCTATTCTCTCCAAAAACACAAGACATCAAGCATAATTCTCCACTCTCTTGAGGGGTTACAAAATATCGTTTAATATCATTAGGTGCAACAATTGGTTGCTGTTTTTGAATACGTTGATTAAAACCATGAAGTAGAGAACCATCAGAAAAGGCAACATTTGCAAATCGTGCCATAGATACTTTCATCTTATCAGAATTTTTATGAACAAACATCTCCATAATTTTCTTACTTGCACCCATCATATT
>Ga0256827_10001973_pt1 | contig 13247 bp, 6 predicted proteins | sample CV84metaG_FD_185977 | JGI IMG/M metagenome (GOLD analysis project Ga0256827, IMG submission 185977) | Hydrothermal vent microbial communities from East Pacific Rise, Pacific Ocean - CV84 | ecosystem: Environmental > Aquatic > Marine > Hydrothermal vents | place: Pacific Ocean: East Pacific Rise... | reverse complement strand
AATAATAAATTATACCTTGGAGGAGATACACCAATAATTGTGTCACCATCTTGTAATATACTACCTTTTAAAGTAGGGATAATTTGTATAAATGTTAAACCAATAAATTTTCTTCTTGCAATAAATATATAAGCTTTATCTGTAATTATGTCCTGATATTTTTTATTAATTATAACTTCTATTTTAGCTTTGGTTTCTCCTTTATATTTTATATGCTTAATACTTGTTACATGTCCAATTTTAAACCCGCTTACTTCCAGTTGAGTGTTCTTTTGTACTCCGGTTGCATGTTCAAATAATATGCTATATTTTAAATCTCTTTTCTCAAAATGGATGTCAAAAATATTAAAAGAAAATTTTAAAAATATGTATAATGCAAATGAAATTACAACAATTAATCTAATTATAATTCCAAGTAAAGAAGGAGTTTTTTCCATTAATATTCAATTCCTATTCTTGCCATTACACCATCATAATAATAATGTTTATGTAATTTCATTTCAGTAACTAATGTAGCTATATCAATAAAAGATTTTGGTGCATCTCTTCCTGTTAAAATTAATTCTATTGTTTCTGGTTTTGATTTTAATACAGTTAAAACATCTTTTTCTTTTAGCATTCCTAAATTTGTGGTACTATTAATTTCATCACATACAATTAAGTCATAATCTTTAGTCATTAAGTCTTTTAAGATATTTAGGCCTCTGTATGCTTCTTTTATGTCATCTTCAATAACTCCAAATCTAAAATCATTATCGGTTTTACCCATTCTATTCATTCCGGTAACAAAATGTTTTATTTCAAGTTGTTTTAAGACTTTTCTTTCTCCGTAATTAAAACCACCTTTATCAAAATATATAATAGCACATTTTAATCCACGCCCATAAGCTCTTATTAACTGGCCAAGTGCTGCTGTTGATTTACCCTTTGAGTGCCCCATGTATAGCTGAATTTGTCCATTTTTCATTTTTTGCCTCTTTTTTGAGCTCTTAGTTCTCTTATTAATTCAATAAAAGTAAAGTACTTATTATTCATTGGTTTTGTGTGTTTCCAGTTTATAGTTAAAATTTCATTTGCGTATTTTTTTAAAATTTTTGGGTTATTAAAAGCAATTATTTTTTGTTTACCATTTTTATCTTTTGTATAGGCGAAAAAGGCAACAGTTAAATTTATCCACATTTCAGATTTTTTATTTTTAGATTGATAATAATCTGTAACATAGGCTTTTTTTACTTTTGCTTTTAGTAAATTCCAATCATATTTCTCTATATATTTTAACATGTTTTCTATTGATGAAAAGAATATTGTTTTATTTTGAGAGTATCTAAGTTGAACTCCTAAGTTATATGATACTTTTTCTTTAGTTGTAAAATCTATTTGATTTTTAGGTAATCTTACAGAGAAAATATCCTTTTTTTTACATGAAAGTATAAAAAATATAATTATTAGTATTACTAAGTATTTTAAAATAGCTTACCTCTATAAAAGATAATATATTTTAGTATGAGTTAATGCTATTGTCAAGTTATATTTCTTTAGTTACTCATATAAACAGAATATGAATATTCTATTTTCTTTTCTTCATTTGGTTTTAATGTAATATCCCACGACACTTCATTTATAGGGTTAACACTTGATGAATAAACTCCTTTTAGTTTTTTATATGTATTCCATTTACTGCTTGTTTTAAGTAATTTTCCTAAAACAGACCTTTTGATTTCTAGTTTTATAGGTGTTTTCTTGTAGTTTTTAATAATAATTTCAGCTTTTACAGTAACTAAATCATACTTATATGAGTTTCTTTTTAAAGCAGAGCGTTTTCTTGATATTTCTTTGTCTGCATCTGTAACATGAATATCAGTTGAAACCGTTATCTTTAAAAAGGAGTTTCCTGTGACTGGAGTATATTTTATCATATCCTGACTAATTGGTTTGTCTCCACTTTTTTCTTTTTTAACAACCATTGCTGTTCCTGTTGTCCAGGGATATTTTGTTTTATTTGTTAGCTTTAATGAGTGCCATACCTTATTAACTTGAGTAATTAGTCTGTTGTATTTATAGGTATAGTATCCACTTGTTGTTGCATTGGTAGGAAGGTTTAATTCATAAATATGTTCCATAGGCATTACTGCTGTAAAAAGCTGATAACTACCTCTTTCTCCTTTTTTTAATGATATGTTTTTTATGTTATAGAAATATAAATCTTCATAAGAGCGAGCATTTAACCCTGAATATGAATTAGGATTATAATTAAGATTGCTTTGATTATAACTTCTGTGACTTCTATAAGAGTTACCTAATGACTGAGTTGTTATTTGTGCATTAGAATTATCAAAGTTACTGTAATTATTGTAGCTGTTTCCTGATAATGAATCTAAAAAATTATTAATAGTTTCTTTACTTGTTAGAGGAGAGTATACATTGCTGTATTTAAAGTTAGGCACCCCTACAATAAATTCAATATCTGAATTTTTTATATTTTCTGCATCATTTATTAATACTGCCTTTAATGTTATTTGTGCTTTCTTTTCATTTAGAATTTTAATGAAGTAGGTTGGTAACCAGCCAATTCCTTTTTGTAAGTATGATAATTCAATTTGTTTTTTCCCATCTTTTTTAAATTTTAATATGATTTTTCTTCTATCTGTTTTAGAATTATACTTTAATTTAGGTTTTTCGCCTTTAAAATTTACATTTTTTATTTCACTACTTGTTAAAGTAATCCAATCACCTGTATTTGTTTTTAAAACTACTGCAATTCCTTTTATATTTATTATTTTTGCAGTTATTTCCTTGTTGTTATTGAGAGTTATAATTACATATTTATTTTTATTTGCTTTTAATATATCAAATACATTCACTACATCTTTTTTTTCAGTAATATTTTTATTTGAGTTATTTATTGATAATATTTTACCATTTTTAGAGCTAACTTGTAGTGTTCCAAATAAAGCTTTTCCCACTTCATTAATAGTTATTTTTTTATTTTTTACACTAACTTCTCCTGATTTTAAAAAATAGGCAGTTCCATTTTTAAAAACAGAAACTTTTTTTGTTTTAATTTTTGAAGCTATTAAGAATGATGAAATAAGTATTGTGAAAATTAAATATTTATACATGTAAACCTCTTAAAATATTTTTTATCATATATTATAATATTTTCTATTGCAAGTTATTTTATTTTTTAAAATCCATAATTTTTAAGGCGAATCATTTCATTTTCATAGAATTCAAGATGTCTAAAAGCATCGTTTTTGGAATCATTATCAAATATTTGACCAATTTCATCAAAGTGGTCTGCAAATAACATTCTGATATGTTCTCCCCAAATCATAGAATATGTAGGAACAACTCCATCGTTATCTCCATACTTATTTCTTAGTATTATATGGCTTGTAGCAAGTAAAATATTAACTTTTTCTCCATTACTTTCATCTTGGCATGAAAATTTTAATGCTCCACAGGTTCTTGATGAATAAGACCAGTATTTTACATTCTCTATATTTGGATATCTAGGATTAAATATATTTTCTGCATACTCTGGTGAAAAATCCTGAATAGAAAATAAACTCTCTCCTGGTATTCCAATTCCATGATGTGGTGTTCCTATTGTCGTAAGTGAAGCAACTACATCTGCATATCCCAAACCTGATATTAGAACTCGTGAATCCAATCCTCCTTGGCTGTGTGCAATTAAATTTACCTTTATAGCTCCTGTATCTTTTAATATTTCATCTATCTGAGAAGAAAGTTGAATAGCTCTATCTTCTGATTCATCAATAGGATTCGTTTCTGGAGTGAATACTAAATAACCTTTTTCTGTTAAAGTATCTCTAACTTTCCAAAAATAATCTGCAATTCCAAAATAACTATCAGTTCCTGCGTATCCATGAACTAAAACTACTGGATATCTGGTTGAATTAAGAGAGCAGTTTTCAGTACAATTTGCTTTAATTCGATATGAATCTGTAGAAAAGACATTGTTTCTTTCTATTAATATTATATGCTCTCCACTTTGTGAGGCAGTAAAGTTAAAATTAATTAATCCGTTATTTGATATATTGCTTAAAAATAATGGAGTAAAATCTGTTTTACTCAAAAAATGACTGTCATATACAAAAACTCTTGAGTTACTTGGTAAATCATTTATTTCAATATGCCATTTTTGCCCTTTGGGAATTACAAAAATTTGCCCTACTTGTTTACAAGAAGGCATTTCATAAGTTTTAAAATCATTATTTGCTATTAAATCTTCATTATAGAATGTATCCCAGCAATGCTGTTCATTTATACAAATATTATTTTCACTACAAAAAGAAGAGTTTTCTATACATTCTCCTAAAACACAGTTTTCATTTTCTGCACAAGAAATATTTTCACATAAATCAACACATTTTAATTTGTCATTTTCTAAATTTCCATATCCCCAACTACAAATACATTGAGCAGAATTATTTTCATTAAAGCTACAAGAGCCATTTTTACATGCTATATTAAAACATAAATCTTTTTTACACTTTATTCCATTATAGTAATAACCTTCATTACAATTACAAGTTGTATCTCCATTTTTTATTTCACATTTTCCATTTCCACAATAAATACTATCACATAAGTTTTCAGGAATACATCTTAAGCCTGAACGAATAAAACCTTTTGTACATTCGCATATTGGTTTATTATCTTTTACTGAACAATATCCCCCATTATTACAATTAATATCTTTACAAAAATCACTACTAGGCATACATTCTTCACTTTCTGGTTCACAATATTCACCTTTATCACAACCTTTATTGGTTTTACATGTTGTAAATATACATTTAGGGTCATTGTGATTGTAACATTTAGGTGTTTCTGCTGAAATTGAACACGATATAAAAGATATGATAGAAATAGTGAGTAATAAGTATAAAAACTTCATCGTTCCTCTAATAATATACTATAATATATTATATTTATTAAAAATTTACAAGAATTAGGTATATTAAATAATGAAAATTAATAAATATTAATATTACTCCGATAATATATAAATAAGATATTAACTATAATTAACAGGAGGTTACATGAAATTTTTTATTATTTTAAATTTATTTTTAATAAGCATATTATTACTTGCTACACCTATTGGTAAATGGAGTAATTCACAGCAAAAAATATTTATTGACTTTAAAACAAATGGTAGTTTTACCTGGTCAGTAAATGGAAAATCCATTAATGGAAAGTGGAAACTTTTAAATGATAAAATAATTCAAACTTCAACAAATGGAGTAATTGCAAATTATGGTTTTTTAGTAAAAGGTGATAACTTAGGATTACAAGCACAAAATGGTGCTCAACTGTATTTTGTTAAAGTTAAAAATAAAAATAAGAAGAAATTAACATACACGAATAATAAATCTCTTACTGATTCACAGTTTATGTACCTTCTTGAAAATTACCAGAAGATGCATCCAAATACAGTTTACATGTATATGACTAAACTAAGTAAAAATCAAAGAATGTGGATACCTATATTTAAAGCATGGTATTCTATGATTGTTTATATCGTTTGTAATGGAACATTAGCATATCAAACAGAGCCTGAAAGGCGGATGTGTGCAAATAGTAAACGGGAATATCTTCAGCATTTAAAATTAATACAAAATATGCCATCTGCTCTTGCTGACCCATGGAGTTATGGCAAGGAAGAGTCTAATAAATTACTCATTCATTATAAATGTAAGTATGGATTAATTGATAAGGGTAGCTGTAGTGTTTATAGGGGGATTCAGAAAAATATGAATAAAATGACAAATGAGACAACTAAGACAATTATAAAGGGATTTGAGCCTCTTCCATGTACAAAACACTATGAGGAAGGGACAAATGTTTATTTAGGTTGTTATTAATTTATAAAAGGGTAGTAGGGGGATTTGCTCCCCCATTATACTTATTTGTAATGGTGATAGAATGCTCTCATTACATCCATCTTTTCAAGTTCACCTGAATACTGCCAAGGTTGATGTCCACCTTCTTCATACATTTCTCTTACATGCTTAACTAATTCCCATCCAAGATTAAATTCTTTTACTGAATTATCATTAAAGTTATTATACTTCAATGCAAAGTAAGTTCTGTGTGTATTAGGGTCTGTTACAGTAATGTAATCAGCAACATCTTCATTTGTTCCATCATATTTAATTAATGATGCAAAATCAGGTTCATAATCATCACCACTACCTATAACACCAACTCTTCCACTATCATATAGTGATGATGTTAACCAAGTTGTTTGAAACATTGCAGGAATAACCCATCCACTGTATAAACGAGTAGTATACTGAATATCAGGATCAACATATTCTTTTACTTCATTTTCAAAATCTTCTTTTTCCTGGTCTGTTAAAAATACAGCTTTTCTACCTTTAAAAGTTTTTGTTCCATCTTGATTAACAACAAAGTAAGGACCAAATGCTTTTGGAGTTTCACTATATATTCCAGCTAAAACAGTTTGTATTTCATTTGGAAAAATTGTATATAAATTTACAGCATATTCTTTTAATACTCCTGAATAACTTTCGCCTCTTGGAACAAATAAAGGATTACTCATAGCTATCATTGCATATAATTTATCATATAAAACGCCTTGTACTGCAGATTTATAATAATAGTAATAACCTAAATTAGGATCATATAAATCTGATTCATACTTAGCTGATACTCCAGGATAAATTAAAGTATCTGTTCCTCCTTCTAATGGTCTGAAGTCATAAACTGTTTCACGCTGAGTATAAATATTTTTTGCAGCACTGTAATCATAAATACCAGGGTCTGCTGTTTGCATAGTATTTGCAAACAAATTCATGATATTTTTATTACCCATAATAAAATGTTCACCCTTTGTTGAATCAGAGATGAATGTACTATCATTTCTCTTTATATATGATTCATATACAGAATATTTAAATTGAGTATCAAATTGGTTAAATCTACGATATGCACCCATGATATATCCCCAAAGGTTCATTCCGAATAGAGCTCTTCCACTTTTAAAGTTACGAATAAAGTAATAGTTGTTATATAGGTCTATTCTTGCTTTTGTTCTTTCGTAAAAGTCAGCACCTTCAACAAATCTATAACATTTCCAATCTGTTCCAACTTGTTCATCACTACAGAAATCAATTGGAACTTCAAGGTTTTCAATACATTCACCTGTGTCTACTGAACAAAATGGTTTAGATGTATCAGCACAATCTGTATTTACTAAACACTGAACACATTCTCCATGTTTATTGCAAATACCACTATCACATTGATCATTTTGTGTACATAAAACATCTTCATAAGTTGTTAGTTGTGCCCACTTTCTGGATCTCATTGATGTTTTTAAATCTTCCACACCTACTGAACCAGGAATAGATCCTTTTAGTAAGTAAGGTATCTGTGTGTAATGGTAGTCATCAGATTTTAAATTGTTATATGAATCTAAATCATAACCAGAACCGTCAAATACCATTAATTGGTTACCATAACCATAGTGAATTGCAGCATAATCATAAATACCAGGGCCTTTTAAGCTTGAATTAGCTCTCATTAAGTAGTCCATGATAGATGTATATTGATTTTCTCTTAATCCTTTTTCTATCATTTCCTGTGTTGGAGCTCTTTTGTATTCTGGTTCAAGTCTGTTAGAGCCAGATTGTGCAAGTTTTAAGTCCCAGTATTGGTCAAAATAGTTTAATGCATCAGAAGATGAATGATAGTTATGACGAAGACCTATTGTATGACCAACTTCATGTAGAGTTGTTGAGAAGAAAATATTTTTTCTGATATTTGCTTCAAGGGCAACTCTATCTACTGTACCATCTGAACCTGTAAAGTTTTCTTTTAGTTTTTTAGCATAAGAAATAAGTGTTTGATCATGAAAACTACTTAGCATAATTGTATTTTGAGCTAATCTTTTCTTGAACTCTTCTTGAGCATTAAGCTTTTTAATATCAATAATATCTAAAACAGATTGATTCTCGAATGCTTCGTTATCTAAATTTCCATTTTCATCAATAAACTGAGCTTTCATTCCTGATTTTAAAGCATTTGTAGAAAGTAGTTTTTCAATATTTGTTCCTCTTATTCCTTCTAATCTATCTGCTGCAGATATGGTTTTTGTGAAATCACCACTTCTTAAATAAGATGAAATTTTATCATAGTTTTTAAGCATATCTTTTGACATTGTTTTATCATGGTTAATTAAAAGAGATTTTGCTTCAACTGAAACATTCATGTCTTCAATATATTTTTTAAGATATAAACCAGAAGTATATTCAAATAAATCTAAATCACCATTTAATAAGTCAACTAAATCCATTACATAACTAACATAAGTTTCAACTGCATTTCCATAAACAAAAGCATTTGCTTGGAAAATTTCACCAGTTTCTGTATCATCAGCAGCTGGACCATAACCTAATGGAGAACTTAACTGAGGATTTGCAACCCAGTAAATCATACTATATCTTAAATCACCAATTTGAGGGTTAGTTCCTTCTTTTCCACATTCAGCAGGATCACCACTTTTAACAGGGTTATTAGGACATAAGATAAATACATCAGGTAAATCTGTTAAGTAAGGTTTACATATTTCTTCTTTTGTTAATCCAAGAGATGTACTACCATCACCAAAATATGCTCCATCAATTTTTAAGAATTCTGTATTGAAATCAACATCCATTCCTTTTGCTTTTGCTACAGTTGCTTTTAATATTCTATTCCATGAACAAACAACTTTTTCTGCTTCTTCAACTAAATCAGAAGGAAAATCATCATTTAAATAGTATACAATCTTTTTAGTTTCTCTTTCAGCAATAGCTTTATCTGCATCACCTTTTTTCCATATATTCCATCTATTCATAAGGTGCAAGTCTTCTCTTTGACTCATTCCCTTCCAACGATCATATTTATTTCTGTCAGTTCTAAAGAAACCAAATTTAGCAAACTTAACATCATTATAACTATGTGCCTTATAATCATTTTCAAGATCTTTCTTTAGAAAAGATGTTCTGTATTTAATTCTTTGACCTAAACAATCAAGGTGTTGTTGTGAATATAAATAACAATATGGATATTTATGACCACCCCATGTGAAGGTTTCTGGCTCTGAAAAGATCATTCCAACGATATCAATATAATCTTTTGATACTTTTGGAGCTTCTTTTGAAGCTTTATCTGTTTCTGATACATAAAAAGCAACAGAGCTAGAAGGTATTTTAGAAATTGTTCCATATCTAAAATCTTTTACTAAGTTCTTAGACCAATCAACTCTCATAAACTTTCTTTCATACCATGGTTTATCAGAGCTGTTTTCTACAATTACATTTGTTTCTTCACCTGATGTTGGATTATATTGTCTTTGTACATCAAAGTGGGATTTAATTGCATATATTGCAACTGGTGCACCATAATAAATTTTATTTCCATTTTCATCTTCTTGTACTAGATATTCTTCTGAACCATCCACCCAGTCATGAGCTCTGTGAGCATAAAGATAATCTTCTGTAATTCTCCATCTGACTAATTCAGTAGAGCCTTGCTGTCCAATAAATGCAAATCCTGTAGAATAAGGAACATCTATTACAGTATTTCTCATATACCATTCATCTTGCGAGTTAAATAACTCTTTATCAATTCTATCTGGTTGTGTTCTATCAATATCTCCCATATCCTGCGCACAAGATGTGAAAAGTAATATCACAACGAATAATAATAAATATTTCTTCATATTCCTTCCTCCTAGTATTCAGGGTGTTTAAAATAAAACATCATTTTGGTAATTAGATCAATGTAATCTCTCTTTTCCCTTAAAGCTTTACGAGCTTTATCAAATGCTTCATATTTTATACTGTTGTTTGGATCAGCATCATAATCTGCTTTTGTAAGATTATAATTATCACTTAATATTTTGAAGTCTTTTAACAATTCATATCCAATTGATATAACAGGTAAGTCTTCTGGAGTGATGTCACTTGCTGCAAACATATTTACTGCAAAATAAGTTCTTTTACTTAATGGGTCAATAACAACAACAGTACTTTCCTGCCATTTAGCTCTTGCAACAGCCTCATCACCTCCAAATGAATCATTTACATAATTCTTTATTGGCTCTTCAAGGTCATCGTAATCTGTTGGAGTAAATGAATTACCACTTGCTAATACATTAATTTCCATTGATTTCTCAAAATCAAAACGGGTAACATCTGTAAAATATGCAAAACCTAAAACAATCGCATAATATTTAACATAAAATGGATTAGTTGATTTTATATATTGAAAGTTAGCATTGTTCTGTTTATACAGGTCATCATGTGCATCAGTTATATCTGAGCCTAATAAGCCTTGACCTAATGCATTTTTACTGTATAAAAGACCTATTGGATTATGATATTTTCCATCAAAAACAAATGGAGCATAGTATTGAGGTCTTTCTAGAATAATACCCGCAATAACTCTCATTAAGTCTTCTGTGAAAATTGAAGTATATGCAATTGCATATGATAACATATCCGCAGAAGCATCTACACCCATAAAATTTGTATGTTCATCACCTAAGATAAACATTGCAAGAATTTTATCATACCAAACACCCTGAATAACAGGTGTGTAGTAATAACTATAGCCTAATGATGTATCATAATGTGATTCCTGATATTTACCAATTCCTAGAGGGATTTCTATTTCACCTGCTTGAGCTTCCTCATCCCAGTTATTTAAATAATCTTTTTCTCTTGTTAATTCATATTGATTATTTGCATTTAATGTATAAAAACCTGGATCAATACTTCCCATAACTTTTGTAAAGAAATCAAAAGATTCTAAAGCCCCAACAGTTAAGTCTTCTCCATAAAATCTTGAACCATCACCTAATCCCCAGCTTTGTTCTCTTGCAATAAGAGCTTCATATACCCAGTGTTTAAATTGATTTGCAATAAAATCTAGTCTTCCATAGATTCTTCTTTGATAGCCATAACTATTTTCACTAAAGAAACTCTTACCTTTTTTGAAGTTAGTTATAAAGTACCAATTATCAAAATATTCTTCCTGATTTACAATAGATTCATACATATCTACACCAAGTGCAAAACGATAGCATTTATATGTTCCACTATGATATTCGTCAGAGCAGAATGCATAAGGAACTTCAACTAGACCATCTGCACCATTAGCTGTATCATCATTTGCTTTATCTGTTAGATATAAAAGAGGATCATTTGCTGCATTTGCTTCTTCTTTTGTATATAATACTTTATTCCAATCAACCCATTTACGATGTCCAAATAGAGCTTCCTTATTAAGTTCTTTATCTCTTACATAAGCATTTTGGTCACCAAGAATTTGAATCATACCACCTTTAAGATTAGTATCATAAAGGATTCTTGTATAATGTTGGTCTTTATAGATTTCTCTAGCTACATTATCTTTTTTATCACGATATTTCCATTTTTGTGCAGTATCGTTGTCAAAGATTTGTATTTTATTTCCATAAGCAAACATAATTGCTGCCTCATCATATCTTCCAAGACCTTGAAAATCAGTATTAGATCTTCCACCATAATCCATAATAGAAGTATATTGATATTCTAAAATGCCTTTTTCATTTTGTTGCATTATTCTTTCAGGTTTTTCAAGATATCTTGGAAGAATACCTGTTAAAGAACTAATATAGTTTGGATCATCTACATTAGGTGAACCATCACCAATTCTGATATCCCAATATTCTTCAAAAAAGTTAAGACTATCTGTATGAGATGCAAAGTTATGTCTTAAACCAAGGTTATGACCAACTTCATGAATTGTTGTTCCGTAGAATATTTCTCTTTGTATATACTGGAATGCATCTTCTCTCGTCCAGCCTTCATCCGTGATTTTATCAGCAATATATTTAGCAAGAGCTAGCATAGATGCTTCGTTAAAGTCACTCATCATTATTGTTTTCTTAGCTAAAATTCCTCTAAGTTCTTCTTCTTTTTTCAAGTTTTTTGCACTTAACCATGTAAGAGGTGATATGTCAGAATCACCTTCAACAAAGTCCTTAGAAGGATTAATTAATGCTCTTATCTCCTTGCTTTCTAGTGCTTTTTCTATTTCAGTTCCTTTTAAAGAATTAAGTCTATCCTGGAAGTGATTTCCTACCATTTTCTTATCTTTAATTGCAGCTTTAAAACCTTGAAGTCTACTTGATAATTTAGCTTCAGCAAATTTCTTTGCATCTTTAACACTAATTTTTTTATCCAAGAACTTATATCCTGGTTTTGTATTAATTGTTATATTATTAGAATGAATTTCTCCATCTGCCTTTTGTCTTAGGTATTCGGAAATATATCTACCAGAGATATAATCATCAATATCTGTAGTTCCGTTTACTAAGTCAACCAGTTCAAGTACATATTGAGTATACCATTCAAGTTCGTTTCCATAAACAAAAGCATTTGCTGAAATTGTTCTACCTGTTAAAGGGTCTGCAGCAAGTGGCCCATAACCTAAAGGCGAAGATGCTTGAGGATTATTAACCCAGTAAATTAAGTTATATCTTAAGTCACCAATTTTAGGACTAAAACCAATTTCACCACAACGACCATTATCTTCTTTTCTAACAGGGTTATGACAAATAATAAAAATATTATCTTCCTTGCTTTGCCAGTCAAACTTAGGGCCTAGAACTTCTCTTGCAAGATCCATAAATACTTTGTTCCAGCCATCTCTGAGAACTTGGTTACCTGTATAGTAAACATCAGTAGGTTTACCATCTGCAAGCCATTTAGCTGCTACCCATAATTCTTCAGGGAAATCTTTATTTACATAATAGACGATAGGATTAATCTTTCCTGTATATTCTCCATTTTCGTCTTTTTCAAAAATATCAAAGATATTAGCATAGTATTTTTTAGCACCTTCTAAGAATCCTCTGTCTCTATCATAAACATATTTTTCAGTTCTAAAATAACCAAATTTTTGCATTTTATGTTCATCATAATTAACAGGAACTTGAGCATATTGTTTGTTCGTCTTTTTCATGAAATCAGTTTTAACAGTGATTTCCTGACCTAAACAATCTTGGTATCCTCTTGCATTTAGATAGCATGTTGGATATGTTGTTCCATAGTAATCAAAAGTTTCTGGTTGAGCAAGTATTTTAGTTGTAATACTCATATAACCATTTTCTTCATCAAAAATAGGAGACCATCTATCACAATAAGGGTCAACACCTTTTG
>Ga0256827_10001972_pt1 | contig 13251 bp, 15 predicted proteins | sample CV84metaG_FD_185977 | JGI IMG/M metagenome (GOLD analysis project Ga0256827, IMG submission 185977) | Hydrothermal vent microbial communities from East Pacific Rise, Pacific Ocean - CV84 | ecosystem: Environmental > Aquatic > Marine > Hydrothermal vents | place: Pacific Ocean: East Pacific Rise... | reverse complement strand
CTATATATGATTTTATGTTATAATATAATACTAAATAAAAAGGCTAAAGTATGGAACTTGTGTATCTATGGGTAAAAAAATATAAAAATATAAAAAATCAAGGCTTTAACTTTAGTTCTAGGTTTGAGTGTAGTTATGATAATGATACGAAAAAATTAACTATATGTGATAAAGATAATAATTATATAGAAAATTTCTTTGGTGAAGATATAAATATAACTGCTATTGTTGGTAAAAATGGGAGTGGGAAGAGTAATGTTTTAGAATTAATCAAAAATAGAAGCTATGAAAATCCATTGATTAGTTCTTCTTTTATATCATTTTTAGAATCTAAAAAAATAACTATTTATTTTAATAGAAAAGAAAATATACTGAATATTTATACACAAAACATGAATATTACTATAAATAATCAATCTTCTATTAAAGATAAAAAAGAAAAAGAGAGAAATAACAAAAATATTCAAAATATATTGATAAGTTCGACTCCTTCTCATAGTCAAAAAGAATATATATTATTATTAGATTTTCTAAAAAATAATGATATTCATTTTCCTTTTGATATACCAAAAATTATAAAATTTGGTATACATGATGATTCTTTTGACTTATTAAAACTTATAGAAAGTTATGACTTTGATTTTAATATTTATTATAATCCTTTTGATGAAGCGATAGATAAAAGAATAAAAGTATTTCATATACTTTTATTACTTGCTTATTTAAAAAATTACAAAATAGACTTTAAGGTAGAAGCCTCTAAAAATTATAATGACACAATTGTAGAATTAGAGGATAAAGTTGAAGATAAAATTAAAAGTAAAATCAATGTATTTATTGATTCTATTAATATTCATTTAGAAAACTTTAGTAAAAACCCAGACCATTATCTTGATATAAATAAAATTCCTGATAACTTTTTTAAAATATATGCAGAAATTATAAAAAGAAAAAATGATGAAAAACTACTTGATTTTAAAGGTAAAGAGGTATTTGGTTTTGATTTCTTCCCTAACCTAAGTAATGGAGAATATCAGTTTACATATTTGTTTAATATGATATATTCATTGCCTAATAAAAAAAAAATATTATTACTGATAGATGAGGGGGAAACTTTTTTACATCCAAATTGGCAAAAAAAATACATCTCTTATCTAATTCAGTTCATAAAAGATAATTTTCCAAATAGAAAAATTCACATCATTTTAACCTCCCACTCTCCATTTCTCCTCTCTGACATCCCTAAAGAAAACATTATTTTCCTAGATAAAGAAGAAAATGGAAATTGTAAGGTTTTAAATCATGATGAGGTCTTATCAAAAAAACAAACCTTCGGAGCAAACATCCACACTCTATTATCCGACAGCTTCTTCATGGAAGGTGGTTTAATGGGAGAGTTTGCAAAACAAAAAATAAATAAGATAATTGATTTCCATAAAGAAGTAGAGAAAGAAAATAAAAAAGAAAAAAGTAATTTTCATTTATTAAAAATAAGATATGAAGAGCATAAAACAAAATTTTGGCAAATACAATCAATCATAGGAGAAGAGTATCTAAAACAAGTCGTAAAGAATCATCTAGGCGATATTGAAAATATTTTATTGGGACATAACCAAGCAAAAAGAGAAGAGATAAAGCGATTACGAAAAGAAGCTGATAGATTGGAAAATATGTAATGATACAGGTTAGCTATAGTTCTAATATCGAAGATAAGTACTATGAGATAATTGCTCAAAGTAAAATGCAACAGTTCAAAAATAGAACTTTTGAGAGTTATTATAATCAGTTTGGAGAGTATTTGAGTGATGACTTACACAAACGACTATTAAGTAAATTAGTTCGGGATATTTCAGAAGAGCTAGGATTAACATGAAAAGCCTTGTAGGGTGCTGTTTTCAACGCACCACAAAACCAAACACGCATAAAACAACATCTCGCCGAAAGGCTTTTTTGACCCTTATGGCGAAGCCTTATTTTCTGCCAATTTTAATAATGGTGCGTTGGAAAACAGCACCCTACGGGCTTATAATCTTAAAAGGAGGTCTTAATGCTTTTAGCCGACATAGGAAACACAAGAGTTCATATTTATGACGGAGATGAGGTTATTCATTTAACGCATAAAGAGGCAATAGAACAATATAGAGATAAAGAACTTAAATACATAACGGTAAAGCATCAACTAAAAGAAGAGCTTTCTTTGTTATCAAATTGGGAAGATATTTCAGCATTGATGCGAATAGAGAATGAATATTCTACGATGGGGATTGATAGAAAGGCGTTGTGTTTGTCACATAAAAATGGGATTTTTGTGAGTGCTGGTTCGGCGATTACGGTGGATGTTGTTGAAGAGGGTAGGTACATGGGTGGTTTTTTGCTTTTGGGGCTTCGAGCATTTGTTGATGCGTATGCATCTATCTCTCCTGCTTTGGAAATTGAAATAAATCGAGATGTTTTACTAAACGAATTACCACAGACAACAAAAGATGGGATAAGCTATGGTATAATTTCATCGATAAAAATGCTCATAGAAAAACATCAATCAGATAAAAAGCTTTATATATCGGGGGGAGATGGCGAATTTTTAGCCTCTTTTTTTGATAATGCTATTTTTGATGAAACGCTAATCTTTCAGGGCATGAAAAACGCAGTACAAAAGGTATAAATATGTTAACAGTAGCACTTCCAAAGGGAAGAATTGCAGAAGAGACTTTGGCGATATTTTCTGAAATATTTGGTGGAGAGTTCAAGTTTGAGGGGCGTGAGCTTATTATGGAAGTAGGGAACTTTCGTTTTTTAAATGTACGGAATCAAGATGTACCGACTTATGTAGAACATGGTTCTGCTGATATTGGTGTGGTTGGGCTTGATGTCATTACTGAAAAAGAGTTGGACATTGTAAAACTTTTGGACATGCAAATGGGAAAATGTAAAGTTTCTATTGGTATTAAAAATGAAGATGAACTTGATTGGTCAAAACCAAATATTAAAATAGCTACTAAAATGGTTAATATTACCGAACAGTATTTTGCTAAAAAAGCTGTGGGTGTTGAGATTATTAAACTTTATGGTTCTATAGAATTGGCTCCTTTAGTTGGTTTGGCTGATGCTATTGTCGATATTGTAGAGACAGGTGCAACCATGAAAGAGAATGGTTTAAAAGTAGCCGAAGATATTATGGACTCATCGGTGCATTTAATTGCAAATAAGAATTCCTATTATGCAAAAAAAGATGAGGTTCTCTCTTTATATGAAAAAATAAACGCAGTGGTACAGAGCCGTGTCTAGTGGAGGGCTTGATATTTATGCTTCGGCAGAAGATATATTGGACATTCATGAAGTAACGCCTATTTTAAATGAGTACTACTTTGAGACACTCAAAGAGTTAAATTTTAAAACATTGCTTGATGTGGGTTGTGGTTCTGGGGGCTTTTTAAAAGAGTTGAGTTTTAAATACCCTCATATCGAAACCATGGGGATTGATTTAAGCCCTGTGATGGTTAAAAACTCTAAAGCAAAAGGCGTGAATGCTCACTGTATGGACTTGTGTAAAGTAGAACAAAAATTTGATGTGATTACTGCTATTTTTGATATGGTTAATTATCTTGATGAGAAGCAGTTGAAACGGTTTTTGGGCTGTATCGAGAAGCGTTTAGATAAAGGTGGCTATTTTATTTGTGATATAAATACTCTTTATGCTTTTAAAGTGGTGGCATCGGGTTCTTTTATAAAAGATGTAGGAGACCGTTTTTTAACGATTGATTCGGATTATGTAGAAGAAGAGGGTACGTATTATATGGATTTTACACTCTTTGAAGAGAAAGAGGGTTGTTATAAAAAGTCTCAGGACAGTATTACCCAATATTATCATAAAGTGGAAAAGTTGAAAAAGTTAACGAAAATGAAGCTTGTTGTTAAAACGCCCATAGCAATCTATGGGCATGAGACAGAGAAATTTTATTTAGTATTTAAAAAATAACTATTTCTTCTCTTTATCTTTAATAGTAACTTTTGCGTACATACCAGGGAAAACATTTTTGTCTCCTTTGTCAAATGAAATACGCATCTGAATCTTATGGGTCATTGGATTGGCATCAGGGACGATGGCTTTAATTGTTCCAATGGTCTTGTACTTGATTGAAGGAATATTTACTACAAGCTGTTGCCCTACATTAACCATAGCAATAATACTTTCTGAAACAGAGACATGCACTTCTAGAGATTCCGTATCGGTTAACATAATGGTAAGCATTCCTGGCATAACCATGTCGCCTGGTTTAATATTTCTTCTAACAACAACCCCATCGGATGGAGCTTTCATCTTTAGATAATTAAATATGGTTGCCATCTGTTTTGCTTTAATGGATGCTTGCTGGACCAATACTTGTGCTGAGGATAGCATGCTTTCAACATTGGTTGCTTGTGATTCAAGGTCATCCATATCCATCATTGGTATATGCTTACGATGTTTGAGCCGATTTTTACGTTTATTAATATTCTCTAAACGTTTTCGCCAAAATTCAACCACAATTTTTGATTGCTCTAACATTAAATCTGCTTGAGATTTCATAATGTCAAACTCTGCTGATTCCATCTCGTAAAGTTCATCTTCCCGTTTAACTTTATCTCCAACTTTTACAAATACTTTTTTGATGTACCCCATGTATCTGCTACCAATCATCTTTTGACCATCAGAAACGACCGTACCTGTAATAGTGATGTCGTCTGCTTGAAGATTCATGATGAGTAAAAAAGTTACAATTAGTATTTTTTTCATCTATGTCCTTTCCTTTTTTCTCTTAATCTTACCATTTGCGTATGTTAATATGACATTTTAAACATTGTTGAGCAATTTTACTGTATGCTTGAAGTGCTTGCTTTGGATCACCATTTTCAAAACGCTCTTCTATGTCGTTTGCCTTTTGTGCAATTTTCTTTTTTATCTTATTTGTCATTTTCAGACTGTTGTTTAACCACTTCTCATAAATATCTGTATTTTCAACTTCTGATTTGATTGGACGTACCTTTTTTATGGTATCTTTAAGGGTTTTTGTACCATCTTTAACAATATCAATATTGTTATAAAAGAAGCCAGTTTGGATGTCTTGCATCGCTTGAGCCATTTTTTGCATGTCCATGATTCTGTCGGCTTGTGTGTAAGTTGTTGCTGAAGAAAAAGTTGCTACTATTGCAGGTATGATTAGTAATCTTTTCATGTTTATGTATCCTTTTTTTGTAAGTTCTTACTCTTATTGTAACAGATTATCTTTAGATATTATCCTTAAATTACCAATTAAAAATTTATTCATTGCTTTGATAAACATTATACATTTTAATTATTTTTTTTTATATCATTTAAGTATAGTTTCAAATAATACTTGATAAAATCCACTCATAAACCAAATTAAAAGGACTTCCCCTATGAAAAAAATCGTAATTATAAGTGCAATCACAGCAGCAATGTTAACAACAGCGTCAGCAGACTTCTCTTTTGGAGACATGTTTAAAGATATGAAAGATGCAGCAACCTCTATGAGTAAAGATGCTAAAGATTCAGTTGCTTCAATGAAAGATGGTGCTGTTGAGACTTCTAAATCAGCAGAGAGAACCGTTACTAATGTAAGTTCTGATATGAAAGACTCTTCAGTTAAAGTATCTGATGACCTTAAAACATCTGAGCTTGCTACTTCTAAAGATACAAGAGATTCAGTTGTTGAATTGGCAGAAGATACAAAAGATTCTATTACCAATACAACAAAAGATTTAAAAGACTCTTCAACCATCGCTTCTAAAGATATGAAAGATTCTGCAATTTCTGTTTCTAAAGATGTTAATGATGCAACTAAAACAATCTCTAAAGATACAACAACTAATGTAAGTACTGTTTCTAACGATGCAACTGCTTCAGTTAAAACAGTTGCCAACGACACAACTGATTCAGTTAAAACAGTTTCTAAAGATACTACTACAAACGTGACTACTGTTTCTAATGATGCAACTGCTTCTGTTAAAACAACTTCAAATGATGCAACTTCTTCAGTAGCAACTGTTTCTAAAGATACAACTACAAACGTAACAACAGTTTCTAATGATACAAGAGACTCAGTTAAAACAGTTTCAGATGATGCAACAGATACAGCTAAAACAGCTACTAATGATACAAAAGATTCAGTTAAAACAGTTTCTAATGATGCAAAAGATACAACAAAAACAGTTTCTAATGATACAAGAGATTCAGTTAAAACAGTTTCTAATGATACAAACGATGCTGCAAAAACAGTTTCTAATGATGCTTCAGACACAACTAAATCAGTTTCTGATGATGCAAATGATGCTTCTAACACAGCAACTACAAATGCAAGTACAACAACTAGAACAGCAACAACAAATGCTAAAGATGCTGTTGAAGATAATAAATAATTTTATCTTTTAGCTTCTCTCTTTGGGTTGTCTTTTGACAACCCAACCCTCTTTTTTAACTCCCTGATTTTATCTACATTTTATAATTTTTAAGCCTATATAATCTTCTAAATAATTTTTATATAATAATTAATTATCATATTTAATAAATAAATATGATTTTAATTATTAAAAAATAATTATGCATTTTTATTTATTAAAGTTTAAACTTTATATTAGAAAAGTTTATTAATTTTAAGTATCTATTTAAATAGTTAATGGTAAAATCTCTGAATTAAGATTAAAGGAATATGATGAAAAAAATCACACTAATCTCTGCTATTACAGCAGCGATGTTAACAACAGCTACTGCAGACTTCTCTTTTGGAGACATGTTTAAAGATATGAAAGATGCAGCTACTTCAATGAGTAAAGATGCAAAAGATTCTGTTGCTTCGATGAAAGATGGTGCTGTTGAAACTTCTAAGTCAGCAGAGAGAACCATCACTAATGTAAGTTCTGATGTTAAAGATACTTCTGTTAAAGTATCGGATGATTTAAAGACAGCAGAAGTTAATACTACAGGACATCTTTCAGATTCTGTAACAGAACTTGGGGAGGATACTAAGGATTCAATCAAGAGTACAACAACTGACTTGAAAGACTCTGCAACGATTGCTACTAAAGATATGAAAGATTCTACAATAACACTTGCTAATGATGCTACCGATTCAGTAAAAACAGTATCTAAAGATTCAACTACAAATGTTAAAACCATTTCAAATGATGCTACCGATTCAGTAAAAACTGTTTCTAATGATTTGAACTCTTCACTAAAAACAGTTTCTACAGATACTACATCAAATGTTAAAACCATTTCAAATGATGCTACCGATTCAGTGAAAACAGTCTCTAACGATACTACTTCTTCACTAAAAACAGTTTCTACAGATACAACTACTAATGTTAAAACGATTTCAAATGATGCGACAGATTCTGTTAAAACAGTCTCTACTGATGCTTCAGATACAGCTAAGACAGTTTCAAATGATTTGAACTCTTCAGTTAAAACCATTTCAAACGATGCTACGGATTCAGTTAAAACAGTTTCAAATGATTCAAAAGATTCTGTTAAAACCGTATCAAATGATACAACTGACGCAACAAAAACAGTTTCAAATGATAGTAGAGATTCAGTAAAAAAAGTCTCTAATAATGTAAATGATGCAACCAATACAACGACAACCAATGCAAGTACAACAAGCAGAACAATCTCAAATGATTTAAAAGATACTACTGATTCAGTAGATAAAAAATAGACAGTTTTTTTGTCGTAATAATGCCAGAGTTAGCACCTTTTGTGCTGACTCTATCTTCTCTATTAATGTAAGCAGTAACCTTTAGTAGCTTTATTCTTTTCTCTGTAAAAATAACTAATCTATATTTATCATGTTTATCAAAAAATGTTATCATAATTATAATAACACTATAAAGGGATAATAATGGATTTTAAATACAAAATCAGTCTAAAAAGTTCAGTACTGTTTTTTAGTATGATGCTTTTTTTTCTACCTTCATTACTTTTGTCAGAGACAACAAAAAACTTGGCAGTTTTTTATACATTAGACGGAAATGTAGAGGCTAAATACAATAAAATTGTTGCTGAAGAATTACCAAAAATTGGCTTTAATTCAGCCGATCCACACCACAGAGTTAATGACCAATACAAGAGCAAATATGGTTCAACAACATTAGATGTATTGAGCTTCTTACCTGTGGTTAATGATAATAATGTAATGCCTCTCTTTACAATCGACCCACGTTTGGCAGGGTTTGCACCATTTAATATGTTGATTCATAAAAAATTGGATGAAGATGTAACGCATGTTGGTCACTTAACACCAGAGGCTATTTTGGACATTATAGGAATCTCCGATAAAGAGGTAAAAGAGAAATTTATTGCTTCCTTTAAGCCTTTGGATGATTTATTAGATAAAGAGTTTGGAGTGGATAAAAAATCGTACACAACGTATACAACTTTATCAAAAGACACTATGTTAAACTTTGAGTACACCTTTGAACGTCCAGAAGATATGGATGATTTTATTGATGATTTTCAAAATAAATTTGAGATGAGTTTTATCAATAAAGAGTATCTTATTGCAGGTTTTCATGATTTTAAATCAACCGATGAGGGCGAAGAGGCTCTAGAAGAGGTATTTGATATTTTTTGGGGTTATTCACTCTGTCATCTTGAATACTCATACAACATGTTTGATAATAAAGGTGGTCGACCAGATGCAGGACTTTTTGCCCCATGTAGTATGTACATGTATGTAAAAAAAGACAGTAATGTTCTAGTCGTTGGTATGCCAAAACTTGTGAATATTATGGATACTTTAGGGATTAAAGATCCTTCCCGAGTGGCATTGGTTCAAAAGCTTGATAAAGAGATACCTGAAATTTTAACGGCTTTTGGAATGAAAGCTGTAACAAATGTAAATCCTTTTAAAGAGCAACCTCAAGCAAAATTTAATCCATCAGAAATTGCTCTTGCTTTGGCTAAAACAACTGAAACTGTTTTAAAGCCTAAGAAAGAAGAGGCTGTTAAAGTAGCAGAGAAAACAGTGGATATGAAGAGTGTTAACATTATTTTACCAAAAGTTCCAACTGTAGCCAAAGTAAATATACCAAAGCCAATTCAATTAGAGATAAATGGAAAATTAGTAGATGAGAACAGAGCTGATCGTTCTATTAAATTCTCAAAGCGTGTACCACCAAACTACTTGACTTCTGCCGAACGTTATAGTAAAGATGGAAAAGGTGCATCACTTTCTAACTCTACAACTAAAGTGGGCGAAGTGGATAAAGGAAGAATTTCTGCATATTTACGAGCTGATTTAATTGATGTTCCCACAGCTGTTGAGAAATTAAAAAATGCAGGATTTGAGGTGCTTGCTTCTGTTCCATTAGATAAGAAGAAAAAGCTTATTTCTATTGTCTTTACAAATGCTAAATTACAGAAAATGGCGTCTAAAACCAATTGTGGTTTTATAGGAACCTTAAGACTTTTAATTGATCCTAAAAATAAACAGATTAGTATTACAAATCCTCTCTATTTAGGAAAAGCAATGTTGCAGAATGATTTTGATGAAGCAACAGCAAAAGAGATTTTAGCAACACTTGTAAAAGAGTTCCCAAAAGCACGAAACTCTATGGATAAATTAAAATATTCACTACTTCCAAATTATCAGTTTATGGATGGTATGCCTTTCTATAAAGATATGGAAGTTGTTGCTCGTGGAGATGATTTATTAGAGAAGCTCAAAAAGAAAAAGAATAAGAAAAAAGTAGTTTTCCAATTAAAATTAGCAAATGGTTCAACGCTAATTGGTGTAAAACTTGCAAAAAGAACATCCAAATTCCCAAAAAGAATTGGTACTAATAATGCAGGAATGTTACCTTATCCAATTCTTATAGAGAATGGAGAGGCAAAAATCATGGAGCCTAAATACTACTTGGCACTTATGTATCCACAGTTAACTATGGAAGAGTTTATGACCATTGCTACTATACCAGGTGCGATTATAAAAGATTGTACAAAAGTATTTAGATAAGAGAGGGGTGTTTTAGATGGGGTAGAGTTTTATCTCTACCTTTCTATTTTTTAGAGTGTTTCTCTTTTAAAAGAGCAAGTTTCATATCATTAAGAAGTGCTTCTTTTTGATAAAGCTTTACTTTCTCTTCTGCAATCTCTTTTGCTAATTTAGCAAGATTGAGTTCCATATCTTCGATAGTAACTTTGTTTTCTTCTTTTGGTTCTGATGCTGTTACTGATTGCGTTGTTGCTAAGGTTAAAATTATCCCACATGCAATTGTTGTTATCATTTTCTTCATTTATTATTTTCCTTGAATTTTATTTTAAAGTGTTTCTTTGGCTTTTTGTAAAGCTTCAATTACTTGGTCAATGTTTGATTTTGGAATGTGTACTTTCCACTCAGGTTCATCGGCATTCGCTTTTAAACTAATTCCGATACTGGTTATACTTTCACTTTTTGGTCCATAAGGTTGTGCTATGGTTGAAATAGTGATTTTTCCTTTTGTCCCTGCTAAAGTCATTTCATCAATTGGGGTTACTATACCACTCATGATATTCCTTTTTGTTAGATTTATAACATAAGAGTATATCATGATTTAACATAAGATAAAAGTAAATTTTATTTTACTTTTATCATATAAAAATCTTTAGGTCTTTTGTAACTATCACTCTCTCCAACAATAACAACAGCACCATCGCTTGTTCGTGTAATTCCATGTGCAATATCTTTGTTTCTTTCTCCATAAACCTTAGACCAGATGAGTTTTCCTTTAGAGTCAAGAGCCAATAGATAGTTGTCAAAGTCTCCTTTTCCCATTGAGTTGGTTTTTCCTGCTACGAGGTAATTCCCATCTTTGGTCATGGTTACAGCATTTCCTTCATCATAGTATTTGAATCCATAGATTTTGAACCAAATAAGTTTACCACTTTTATTAAAATACATAACTGCTAAATCGGTCTGTTCTGAATAGTAAGAACGTGTAGAACCTGTAGCAACAATACCTCCATCAGGGGTAGGGGTTACGGCATTGAGTACATCATGTTCCTTTTGTCCTAGGGTTTTTGCCCAGATTTTTTTACCATTTTGGTCAAGTTTCATTAAAAAGAAGTCTGAATCTCCTGAACGGCTTACTTCTCTGGCTCCGACCATCATAAAGTTTCCATCAGCCGTTCGGGTCAATGATTTTGCTTCATCATTCAGTTTCCCACCAATGGTTCGTTTTGAAATTTCATTACCATCTTTATCTAAAAGAATAATATAAATATCTTTGTAGCCTCTTTTAGAGAAAGATTCTGTATCCCCAACAATCATTACACCACCGTTTGCCATACCTGCAATGCCACCTGCATATTCATCTCTATCTCCACCAAAAGATTTTTCCCATAAAAGCTCTCCATTAAGTGAGAGTTTTGCGACATAGAGGTCTTTATCGGCATTCTCGTTAAAGGATTTACCTGAACCTAAAATCAGTAGATTCCCATCTTTTGCACGGGTTATTGCTACCCCTTGGTCTTGTTTTTTACCTCCTAACATCTTTCGCCAACGTGTTGAACCATCGGCTGTAATACGTGTGACACAAATATCCGAACGTTGGGCATTAAAAGAACGGCATGTTCCTACAATAGCGTTGTCGCCATTTTCCAACATGACAATACCTTGTGCAACATCATCCTCTTCTCCACCATATATTTTTTGCCATACGGTTTGAAAAGCAGGTTTTGGTTCAACTTTCTTAGTGGCATCTGCAAAGAGAAGAGGGCTTAATAGTAGAGAGCTTAATAGTAGTTTACTATAGGTTTTCATCATAATTTTTCCTTGATTTATGGATTAAGTCATCAAGTTATTATACTCTATATTTAATTGATTTTTTAGATGATTTGTTGTTTATCCCATAAATCTTGGTTATCGTTTATCTATTATGTAACTTAAGATTATCACAAAATAGCGAAAAACCACCTCCTTCAGGTGGTGGATGAAAGCGTAAATTACAAATAAAATAATATTCTTTTTTGTTTGTTTTAGTGTTTTTAGATATAATATTAAACATCAAATCAGAAGGAGCAAAAGTGTTAAATATAGTAAAAGTTCGACTATATCCAAATGAAGAACAGAAAGCTATATTAGAAAAAACATTTGGCTCAGTTCGGTTTGTATATAATCAAATGCTAGATAAGAAAATCAAAGTATATGAAAAAGATAAAACCTCAATAAGCTGTTTTAGTTTAATAAAAGAGCTACCAAAAATGAAAAAAAATAATTTTGAATGGTTAAAAGAGGTTGATAGCACAGCATTACAACAATCAATCAAAAATATGGACAAAGCCTATCAAGGCTTTTTTAAACTAAAAAGAGGCTATCCAAAATTTAAAGACAGACACCATTCAAGACAATCTTATCAAACAACAACAGCACAAATTAAGAATCAAAAACTATTTTTAGCCAAAATTGGATTGATAGAGATAAAAGGTTTTAGAAAATTTGATGGAAAACTAAAAACAGTTACAGTTTCAAAAGAGGCAAATCAATATTATGCTTCACTATTATTTGATGATGAAAAAGAGTTCAAAAAGCCAAAGCATAATGGTAAAAAAGTGGGAATAGATGTTGGTGTGGCTCTCTTTGCAACATTAAGCAATGGAAGAAGATTTAAACCTTTAAAACTTGATAGAGTCATCAAAAAGATGAAAAAAGCTCAAAAGTCTCTTTCAAGAAAAAAGAAAAATTCAAATAATAGAACCAAAGCAAAAGAAAAACTACAAAAAGCACATCTAAAAATAGCCAACAAAAGAAAAGATTTTTTACATAAAGTCTCAAATAAAATCACCAGTGAGAACCAAACAATAGTGATAGAGAAGTTAGAGATAAAAAATATGACAAAAAGTGCAACAGGAACAGTAGAAAAGCCTAAAAAATCAAGTGGAAAACGAGGATTAAATAGAGTAATTACTCAACAATCTTGGGGACTCTTTTTTGAGATGCTTAAATATAAAGCAGAGAGAAAAGGTGGAGAGGTTATTGAAGTTGACCCAAAATTTACTTCTCAAAAATGTTCTTGTTGTGGTCATATATCTAAAGAGAATCGAATGACTCAAAGTAAATTTAAATGTGTTAAGTGTAATTTTAAACTTAATGCAGATTTGAATGCCTCTTTGAATATTCTAAATACCGTGGGACACATGGAGAAAGCTTCTTAAATATCTAAACATTAGTTTGGAGTTCAGAAGAATCCACCTCCTTTAGGGGGTGGAGTTGTCAA
>Ga0256827_10001970_pt1 | contig 13265 bp, 11 predicted proteins | sample CV84metaG_FD_185977 | JGI IMG/M metagenome (GOLD analysis project Ga0256827, IMG submission 185977) | Hydrothermal vent microbial communities from East Pacific Rise, Pacific Ocean - CV84 | ecosystem: Environmental > Aquatic > Marine > Hydrothermal vents | place: Pacific Ocean: East Pacific Rise... | reverse complement strand
AGGAATATGTAAAAATAGTTTATAATTAATAGTGTATAATTAACAATTAAGTTTATCCCTTCTTATATCTAAAATTAGCATAAAAAAAGCTTCTAACACTGGTTAGAAGCTTTTTAAGTTTGTTGTCCTACAAGTAATTGAACTTGATCAACAAAAAACAGGAGAAAAGGTTATAATTCCAATAAAGTCTGAATTGGATGTAATTTAAAAAAAATATGATTACACAATATCTAAAGTTTATGATCAAAAGCTAAATAAATATATAAAAGAAATTGGTAGATTGGCTGGGATAAATGAACTTATAGAAACTAAAAAGGTTAGAGGTGGAAAAACTATTGTAGAAGTTGTTCCAAAATATAAATTAATTACTACACATACAGCAAGAAAAAGTGGTGCAACAAATATGTATTTAGCAGGGATACCGTCTATTGATATTATGAAATTAACGGGTCATACTACAGAGGTGTCATTTCTTAAATATATTAAAGTAACAAAACAAGAAACAGCAGTAAGTTTATCTAATCATCCTTACTTTAAGTAGGGTCTGCTGAGAAACGCATAATAAGTTGTTACAACGCCACTTAATCTAAAACATACTATTGTAAGTGCAAACCTTTTAAAACATATGTGCTTATAAGTTTGCATTTACAAATGTTAAAATCATAGTTTTATGCTTACTCTGAGGCACATCATATTTTTATCTTCTTCAATTTGAGGTATGTATATACATCTGCATTTCAGAATATAAAAATCTAATACACCTCAGAGCTTTTCAGCAGACACTAAGTAGAAGATCTATATTAACAATTTTATTACGTTTACAGGTCGTAAGATTTGTAATATTATACAAAATAGTCTATATTTGTGTAATATATTAAACATTAAGATTATGTTGTTACCTAAATTAGAATCAGTTTTAGAAAATCTAGGAGAGAATATTAAACTAGCAAGATTAAGAAGAAAATACAGTAGTGAGCTTGTCTCAGAGAGGGCAGGTATAAGTAGAAGTACTTTGATTTCAATAGAAAAAGGTAAATCAGGTGTTTCTATAGGTAATTATTTGCAAGTTCTTTTTGTCCTTGGTTTGGAGGACGGTTTTGGGAAAATTGCACTAGATGATGAGTTAGGAAGAAAGTTACAAGATGCAAATCTACAAACAAGAAAAAGAGCACAAAAAAGGAAATAGATTATGGCACAAAAACAAATATATGTATTCGCAGATTGGCAAGAATTAATAAAGCCTACATTAATGGGTGTTTTATATGTTGAGCATATTAGAGGGTCTGAGATATTTTCTTTTGAGTATGATAAAGATTGGTTAAAAGTTCAACAAATGCAGTTGTTAGATCCAGAGCTTGGTTGGTTTAAAGGTAATCAGTATTTAAATAATGATAAAGATAATTTTGGTTTGTTTTTAGATTCTTCACCTGATAGATGGGGGCAGGTTCTAATGAAGAGAAAAGAGGTTATTATTGCAAAAAAAGAAAGCCGTCAGCCAAAACAACTTTTTGCTTCAGATTTTTTATTAGGTGTTTATGATGGGCATAGAATGGGTGCTTTACGATATAAAGAAGAATTATTAGGTGCGTTTTTAGATGATAATAAAAGCTTGGCAACACCAGCTTGGGCATCTTTAAAGGAACTAGAGTTTGCGAGTTTACAAATTGAAAAAGATGATGTAATTGATAATCCAGAATATTTAAAATGGTTAAATATGTTAATTGCTCCGGGGACGTCATTAGGAGGTGCAAGACCAAAAGCAGGAGTTTTAGATGATGAAAATAAATTATGGATTGCAAAATTCCCATCGGCAAACGATGAATATGATACAGGCTTATGGGAGATGTTAGCCTATAAATTGGCAATAGATTCTGGAATTATTATGTCTGAGTCTAAAACTATTAAGTTGACAGGAAAACACCATACTTTTTTAACAAAACGATTTGATAGAACGGAGAAAATGCAGCGTATTCATTTTGCATCAGCAATGACATTATTAGGTAAAAAGGATGGTGATAATTACAAAAATGGAATTAGTTATCTTGATATTGTAGGATTTATTATGCAAAATGGTGATTTGGAACATATAAATTCAGATTTAGAACAATTGTGGAGGCGAATTGTATTTAGTGTTTGTATTAAAAATGTTGATGATCATTTAAGAAATCACGGATTTATTTTAGGAAAAAATGGTTGGCGTTTATCTCCTGCTTATGATATAAATCCAACAGCATATGGAACAGGTTTGTCGTTAAATATTTCTGAAGATGATAATTCTATTGATTTACAATTAGTGCTTGATGTTGCAAGTTTTTTTAGAGTAGCGAAACCGATGGCAAACACAATAATAAATGATATTAAATTAGTTGTATCAAAATGGCAAGATGTTGCAAATGAATTGTCAATACCAAGAGTTCAACAAGAGTTAATGCAAACATCATTTTTGTATTAAAAACAACAAATAACAGTAAGTTTTTCTAGTCATTATTACTTTTAATAATCAAAGATATCTGGAAATATTCAGATATATTCGGATATATTTATAATTATTAGTGGTTTAATGTATTGTAATGTAGTATTATATGTATTTTTGATGATGATAGCAGAATTTGGCTGATATAATATGCAATTTAGTGTGTTTATTCAGAAATATTCGAATATTTGATGAAAAAACAGCTTTGTTATTAGTGCTTTTATAAGCATAAATTAACATAGAAATTATAATAAAAAAATAAAATTAACACGACACATTTTGACATCTTCAATCTATAAATTTGCACTTGTAATAAAAAACTACATAGTGTATGCAATTATTTACGGTTAAAGATATATCAACTAATAAGAATTTACAAGTACCTTTAAAAACAGGTACAGTATTAGATGAATTATTTTCAATTACAAAGGGAATTATGCCATCTGGAATAACTATGATACCTGGCAAATCCGGTATTGGAAAAACAACAGTTTGTATTGAAATATTAAAAACTGTTAAGTTGAAAAATCAAAGCAAGAAAGTGTTATTTATATCTGTAGAAATGAATAAAATTCATCTTTATCGATACTCTAAAAGATTAAATTTTAGTGATATTCCTATTTTTACTTTTGATGTTGAAAATCCAATAACAGAACAACTGCAAGAGGTTATTTTAATGGGTTGGGATTTAATTTTTATAGATAGCTTTCAGCAACTTGTAAATCTAATTTCTGTTTACGATAAAATGTCATCGCGACAAGCAGAAATAAATATTATTAAGCTGATGGATAACTGCAGATTAGGAAACAACGATAGAAATGTAAATACAGCATTTTTATGCACAATGCATATGACTAAGTCTGATAGTTTTGCTGGTTCGGCCTACATAAAATATATGGTTGATGCCATGCTTGAATTAAAACAAGACGAGGATAACGAGTTCTTGTCGTATATGGTATTTACAAAAAACAGAGATGGAAAAATTAATACACGACTATATTTTTCTATAACAGAACATGGAATTGAATATAATTTAGGCAGATATAAAGACGATATAAATGCATATAAAGAAGTTGAAAAGATAGAGCAAGAGCAGAAAAAAACAGAAAACGATTTTGATAATATTTTTAATTTATAGTAATATGGAAGAATATAATAGTAAAAAAGCAGAAGTGATTGATGTTGAACCAATTTATAAAAGAACCGAAATAAAAACTGTACATATACCTCAGTATGGAGCTGTTGATATAAATGGGAAAACATTTAAAGCTAAACAGTCATTTATTAACGAGTTATCAGCAGAGATAGGGATAAGTGAAAATGCAATCAAACAATTACGCAAAAACCTAAATGATAAAGAAATAAATTCAATTTTAAATAAATCTTTTTCTACCTATTTTAGTAGAAATCCTGCAATAACTCGCAATATTATTGGAGAGAGAGAAAGCTCAAATTTGTTTAGATTAAGCAAAGGTGAAATAATTCCTTTTTCTACAATTTTTGATGCGGTAGATAAGATAAAAGCTAAATTTAACGATGTTATGCTAGAATATACTAATTATCAGTTACGATTGATTTTAGTAGGTAATAAAATTAATGTTCTAGATGTTAAGGGAGAAGATTTTCAATCTAATTTGGGTATGCAATATTCTTATGGAAAAGTATTTAATCAAGTTAAGATTATGGAACGTATTTCATGTACAAATCAGATTACATCAAATATTCTTCGTCATCCCGAAAATCAGTTAGCTTCAATAAATTCACCAATAGAATTAATAAAATCTGTTTCTAGTATAAATCACGATATGCTTGAAAAAGAATATATTGCTATGGTGAAGAAAATACAAGATGTTAAGGCGTCTGTTCAAGAATATGAAAGGTTTTATCGCATATTAAGTCGTTATATCAGTAAGGATAATAACTATTTGTATAATAAGTTGCTTAAAAAAGATACTTATGATTTATACAAATCAAGTGAAATTGATTATGATGATGCAGGAAAATTGCCAAAAGAAAAGCAATTTACACCAATAAAATATTGGGATTTAATTAATGGTATGACTGATTTTGCAAGCCATAACTATTATGAATTAACCAACGAAGAAAGAGATGAGTTAAAACGTAAGGCGTTTGTTTTGTTAAAGCGTGTACCAGATATGAACAAATATAGTTTAAATTAAATTTGTAGAATATGGAAAATAATAAATTAACACAAGAACAAATCAATAAGTTAAAAATCGTTTGAAGCTAAGTTTAAAGACTTAAATAAAGAAATAATTGATAATGGCTTTCATGTATATTTTACCTCTATAGGAGGTGCTACAATTAATATAGTTCATGGCAATTATAAAGATCATATTAATGATTTTGATTACAAACTGGCTAGTGATGAAGTAATACATTCTTTTGGAATAGAAGCATGGTTTGCTTCAGATATTGAATAATTATGAATAGAAAAGAAGCTCTTAAAATATTTGCAACTATCGGTATAAGTGCGTTTATCCCTTTTGGTTTTTCATCGTTTTTTAAAGAGAATAAAACAAAATATATTGTTGGTTTTGGTGGGGTAGGTGCTAATTTGTTAAGTGAAAATATAGATGTATTAAAAGGAGAAACTATTGTTGTTAATAATACTTTATATGATAATACTTCTCTTTTTATAGAAACTCCAAATTATAGGCAAGAATTAAGTATGCAAGATTTTGCAAGCAAAATTACTTTGCCAAAACAATTAAAAAAGCTGTTTTTAGATAAAAATAATTTTGTACTTATAGCTGGTTTAGGTGGGGCAACAGGAACTCACTTATTATACAAATCAGCAAAATTTCTTAAAGAGAAGAATAAAGATTTTACTATTATTTGCTCATTACCTTTTACGTTCGAAGGAAAAAGGCGGAATGTATTTGCAAGAAATATTTTTAAGGATTTACAAGAAATACAAAAACCTAAACTCATTGAATTAGATAATATTTATTTGCAAAAAGGAGATATGACAATTGTAAAAGCATTTAAAATTGTTGATAAGCAAATATTGAGTTTAGTTGGCTAACTTCTTATGAAATAATAAGGCTTACACTAACTTAAACTTTTCGGCATATTCCTCAGGGGCTAGAGTATGAATAGGAACTAGCTCTTTAGGTTTAAGAGCATCTACTAAGCGTTTTAGTGTATCTTCATCGGCATGACCGCTTGTGTGAATACTTGTTGATTTAAAATTTCTTTCATTAACTAAAAACTCTAAGAATCGTATATTGTTCTTTGCTTTTTTGTAACCAGACCACATAGAAAAAATATAATTCCCATTTTTCCAATTTGGTAGATGCTTTTGTAAATACGAATAAAAGAACGGGCGAGTAATTAACACAAATTGCTCTGGCTTGTCATTAAGTTCTGATAATTCAATTTTATGTGATGTGAATTTGTATAATTCTTTTACATCTTCTTCTGCAATTACATTTGCCAAACGCTGTGTGTACTTTACTCTAATATTTTTCCATTTATTACCAGGAAACGGAATATTGGGATTTTCTTTATTTAATTTTTCAAGAATATATGCTAAATATAAATCAATAACCAAAGTCTTTTTAGTGTGTAAACAAGCTTTGTAAATAGTAATAATTCTATCAATATTTTGGCTCGATGTATTTACAATAGAAAGCTTGTTTTGAGCAAATAGTTCTTCGAAATGAAATTGAAGTTCTATCTCCGAAATATTTTTATGGTCGCCATTACTTCCTAAAGTAGTTCCTTCCATAAATAAAACATCAACTTTTGGAGGATTAGCTATTAAACGATTAAACAAAGCAGCTTTTCTTCCGTGTGCTCTAAAATCGCCAGAGTAAAAATAAGTTTTTCCTTCTGCTTCTATTAAAAAAGCGTAGGCATCGAAAGCTGAATGATCGACCAAATATGGAGTTATTTTTATATCACCAATTGTAAAAGGAATTTCATTTGAAAAATAATTTACATTATTAATATTATCAGTATTAGGAGTAAACAAACTTGTTATTTTAATTAGTTCGTGTGTTGCTTTCCCTAAATAATACTCTATATTAGGGTTTAAAAACTGAGAAAAACCAAAATGGTCATAATGAGCATGCGAAATAAGAACGCCATTAATAAGATTTTTCTCACCCTCGTAAATGCCTGAAATATTGGGTAATATTTTTTCAGAAATTAATTGCTTAACAGTTTTGTTTTGATGATGCTTAAAATCAAATTCCGAACCATCAGGATTCATTAATGGCATGCCTATATCCACTAATAATCTGGTTTGTTTTGTAGTAATTTCCACACAAGAACCACCTATCTCATTTTCTCCTCTTAATATTCTATATCTCATATATAAATTGTTATGTGTTATTATTAATATACAAAGAAAATGATTAAGTACGACAAAACCTGTCGTTAAGATAAATTATATTGTTTTGGTTATCTTTAATGCTTTCATTAAATCTTCATACAAGCCCAAACTGTTTCCTCCACCCGAAAGATAAACAATTGGCTTTGTTGTATTTTTAGTATTACCAGAAAGATATGATTCAATAAATATATTAATTACTCCATTTGGTATTGTATAAAGTCTATTATCGTAGTCATTTACACTTCCTGTTTCAATGTATTTTTTAATTTTAGATATTACGGTATCTTTTTTGTCTCTTCTTTCTTTTTCTTCTGATGAGCAAAAAATAAGATTAATTGTTTTGGTAAAACCATCAGTATGGGCTTTTGCTAGGTTAAGTTTTGTATTGTCCTTAATAACCTCATAAAGCATATCTTTATTTCGAGCATTAAAAGGATGGATAAATTTTACTTCAATTGCAAAATCTAAATCTGTTTCTAATGCCTTAGCATAGAATATATCATCAGAAAAATCACCATTAGCTTTACAACGCTCTATTGGATATTTAATATCTTTATCAATTATATGCTTAATAGCTTCTGATAATATTTCTCCATCAGAAAGTTTATTTTTTTTTAATAATTTTGCATCAGTAATTATTGGAGATTTTAATTGTTGCTCCACAAATTTTTCAGAAATAATTGATAAATCAAAATTCCCCCTATCGCCAATTTCTGATTTAATCCAAGTTTCTTCTCTATCTTTTGATGCACCTTTTTCAATATCTCTATATCCATCTAAAAGTTTAGCTTTTTTATATCTAAAATTTGTAGGATACTCGTTATGTATAAGAGAAATCTCCATATTGCTTTTTAAATCTCTATATAAAAATATATGAGAATTACCTTCCATTATATCCTTCATTAAGGACGAGTGAATATCAGATTCGGTAAAATAATTTAAAGGTCGTTCTCTAAAACGATTAATTGTTTTTCTTATGCCATGAATTAAGGCATCTTGTATATTTTCTGCCATAATAATTATTCTTTTAGTTTATCGTTTTGTATTTTTTTACTTATGTCGTTCAATTTAGAAATTATGCTATTTTTAATTTTCCCTTTTAGTTTCTTTTTATCTGAATAAATTGTTTTTAAAGGTAATGGTAATTCGTATTCATCAAAGAACTGTTTTCTTTTAATTTCTTCCCATGAAAAAGCTTTTTTAATAGCAATATTTATATAATTATTTTTATCTAAGTTATCTTGTAATGATTTTCGTTTAGATTTTAAATACTCATCACTTAACAAATACAATAAATGAACTTTAACACCTTCGTTATTAATAATTGTTTTAGTAGCTTCAATATCATAATCAAAATCTTTTAATTGATTGCTTGTTAAACCTTCTGCAGCTTTTGCTTCAATTATTATGATATCTTTTGGAAGAAAAAAACATATATCAAATGTCCTTTTAAGAAAATTTTTGATACTTACTTTATCTTTAAATCGACTTTCGGATTCTAATTCATCACGAAAAATCATATCTCTATAAAAGCTAACTTCTGCCGCACCTTCAACATAATCAAATTTTGTTATGCCTAATTTATATTCTGTATTTAGATTTCTTACAAAACTTTCTACTTTATTTTTTTTATTTAATTGATAGATTAGATCAAAACAAAAAGTTCTTTCATCGCGTGTTATTTCTGCCCAACTCTTTCCGTTTAGATATGTAGGGTAATTTTGTTTCTTTTTCATAATATTTTTTTCATAAAGTTTAATACCAATAAAAATAAGTCCATTCTTGTTAAATTCTCAACAATATCATCTGTTTTAAGAAGACATTATTTATGCAACCTCAATATTATAAATACTTTTACCTCCTCCATAATAGTTTGTATAAACATGTTGATAAATCATATTTGTTTTCTCATCAACTTCTTTATCAGGATATGGTTTTTGTGGTAATTCTAACAATTTATCGTAAATAGATGTTTTTACTTGTGCTCTTAACTGAGTACTTTCTCTCCAACGCTCTACTTTTAGTTTTTCTGATTTTAGTGTTTCTAAAGTCTGCTTTGCAACTTTCTTTACTTCTTCTCTTTCTTTTTTTGTTAAGGTTTCTTTTTTAAGCAAATCAAATATTGCAAGAGTTTCTTCATCAAGTCCTTCTTGTATTGCTCTGCTATCTTCTTTAGTAATATCTTGTATAAAATCATTCAAATCAATAAATGCTTTTTCTACTGTTGAAATATCTTTACCCTTGTTATATTCTTTAATAATCTCTTGATATCTTTCATAAAATTCTAAACGTAAAGGATTTTCTTTTACCATTTGTTTTAGTTTTTTATCAATAGCTTTTTGCAAATCAAAAACAAAAGAATTTTTACGTTTTATCTTTTGAAAAGCTGCTTTTAATTTGTCAAAATCAAGATTACTTAAGTCAATATAATCTGGTTCAGATTCTGCAATTTCATTAATAAATACACTTTCATTTACCTCTTCTTGAAGTTGCATCATTACCTCTGTTATGTCTGCTGTTTTTACTTTTTGGTTTAATGCATCATAAATTGCTTCTATAGCATTGAATTGTTTAATAAAAGCTTTTATCTCATCTTCGGGATAAAGTGCTTTATATTTTCTGAAAACATCTCTTGCCATTATTTCAAACTTAGTACGAGTAGTTTCGTTCAATCTTACTTTATCTGTTGCTTCGTTGATTTTTGCCAATTTTTCCATTGGTTTGGCATTCATTAAATCAGAAAGTTTAAAACCAAGTTCTTTTAAATATCCTTTTGTTACTCTAATACTCTCTTTTAATTCATTAGCAAGTTTTTCTAATTTTTCAACAGGGCTCTCATTACCAGAAGTTTTTGCTTTTCCTGAACCGCCTTTATCTCCTTCTCCATAAACAGAATATGCTTTTTCTAATTGTTTGTAAACATTACCATAATCTACAATTAACCCGTTTTCTTTCTCATCATCGTAAACACGGTTTGCTCTAGCAATAGTTTGCATTAATGTATGACCCTTAATTGGTTTATCAAGATAAACAGTTGAAATACTTGGAGCATCAAAACCAGTAATCCACATTGCACAAACAATAGCAAAACGGAATGGGTTTTCTTCGTCTTTAAACTCTTTTTCTAAATCTCGTTCAACCATTTTTTTGCGATGCGGTTCTATATCCAATTTCATTTTACGGAATTTATCCACTTCGTTTTGTTCGCTACTTACTACAACACAAATTTCTGTTTCTTCTACTTTTGCAAGTTTTCGTTTTAGTTGTAGTTCTTCTTGTTGGTCTACTGCATTCTTTATTTTTTCTTTTAATTCTGCAATATAATCAGGCCAATATTTCATCATTAAACCATACATTCTTACTGCTGTTGGTTTATCAATAGTAACGAGCATTGCTTTTCCTTGATAACCTCTTTCGTTAAAATGCCAAACTAAATCTTTTGCAATAGCATCTAAACGCTTTTCAGAAGTTAAGACAGGATAATCGCGCTTAAACTCTCGTTCTAGTTTTCTACGTTGATCATCATCTAAATCTTCATTTTCGATTAGTTCTGCCATTTTTTCATCTAATTGTGGATTTGCTATTCCAAGTTTTTCTCCTTTGTTTAGATATCGTAATGGTAGAGTTGCATTATCTTCTATTGCACGTTTAAAATCGTAGATAGAAACATATTCACCAAAAATATTTTTTGTAAGCTCTAACTCCTCCTTAATTAGTGGTGTGCCTGTAAAACCAAGATATGAAGCATTTGGGATACCATGAAAACGCATGTTTCTAGCAAATGTGCCTGATTGTGTACGGTGTGCTTCATCAGAAATTACAATAATATTTTCTCTTTCGGTGATTAGTGGATATTCGCTTTCTTTTTTCTTATCAACTGAAAATTTATGAATTAATGAAAAAATATAGCGGTGATTTTCTTTAAGCAACTCACGCAAATGATCTCTGCTTTTTGCTTTTACATTTTTTTCTGATACTGCACCAACTCCCGTAAATGTATCGTATAATTGTCGTTCTAATTCTGTTCGGTCTGTTACTAATAAGAAAGTATAGCTGCCTCCAAATTTACGGTGTATTTTTTGAGCTATAAAAACCATTGAGTATGACTTTCCGCTTCCTTGTGTATGCCAAAATACTCCAAGTTTTCCTTTAAGTTCTTCAATGTTCTTAGCTTTATTTAATACTTTGTTAACACCAATAAATTGGTGGTTTTTTGCCATAATTTTTATTAAATCACCTGCAGAATTATCAAAAAGAATGAAATTTTCAAATAAATCCATTAATCTGGTTTTATCGCAAGTTCCGCGAAGCATTGTATCTAAACTTACAATTCCTTCTTCTCCTTCTTCAATTCTTTTCCATTCAGTAAAGAATTTATATGGACTTGTTACAGTTCCAACTCGTGCATCGGTTCCGTTGCTTAAAATAATAAAAGCATTTGAGTGGAAAATATGTGGTATCGTGTCTTTATAATCGGTTAAATTATCGGTGTATGCATTTCGTAAATCAGTATGATGTGCTTTTAGTTCGAAAAATACCAAAGGAATACCATTTACAAAACCTACAATATCGGGCCTACGGTTATATAATTCGCCAACAACTTCTAATTGACGAACAGCCAAAAACTGATTGTTTTCTGCATTTTCGAAATCAAAAACTTTAAGTTTTTTCTTTACAAGTTCGCCTTTTTCGTTTGTAAAACTTACATCAACTCCTTTAGTTAAAATTGTATATTTTTCTTTATTTATTTGTACTAATTTTTTATCAGTTACTTTTTGAATTATTTGATCTATAGCATTTTGATAAGCAGTATTTGGCAAATTAGGATTAAACTGTTGTAATGCTTTCAACAAATAGCGTTTAAGTATTACTTCCGATTTATTATCTCGGCCAAGCAAACCGGTTTCTCCGAAACTTTCTTTATGCCATGCATATTCTACTTGCCAACCCAATTCTTCTAATACTTGCTGGCTAGCGGCTTCTACTAAATTATCTTCTGAATATTCGTTGCTCATAATTATTGCATTTTTATAATTCAATCCATTTATTTATTACAAAATTAGCTATATGCTTTTGCCACTCTACAATAGTATTGTAAGTTTGTAGTTTAATAAGGCTACATTCTTTAACAGACAATTGATTTTCAGTATCTATATCTATTTTTGTTTTAGGTAAATAATATTTTCCAGAAATTATTAAATCTGTATTTGATGGATATAATAAAGCTGCTTTTCTTGCATTAAAATATTCATGATATACATATAATTGCCTTAAATCATCAGGCGAGGGGTTGCTGTTTCCTATATTTTTCCATTTAGTATCTATTACTATATTTTCTGTTACTTCTTTATTTGTATTAATAACAATATCTGGGCGCATATATGAGGTATAACCATTTTTAGGCTCCCAAAAATGTTTTGACCTTTGGGATGTTATTGTCATATTTTCGGGTAAATGTTTTCTTATACTAATAAAGATAAACTTTTCCCATAGTAAATTCATATCAAACATTAAAGCTAACACATTATTTTGCCCTAAGCTTAATTCGGGATGATAATTTAATAAAAGTAATTTAGAAATTTTTATTGCATTATTGTAACTTTCTGTTTTTCTGTTTAAGACAATTCTTTTGAAAGTTTTTTCTGTAACCTTAATATTTTTTACTTCTGGAAAATTTAGTATTAAATTTCCTATTTTACTTTTTAATTTAATATTATTATTAATTACCTTAAGTAAAACAATTGTTTTAAATAAGACTTGATGAATAATATGTTCGTTATCATAAGTTGTATGTTTAATATAAAAACGCTCTTTATGTATTATATTTTCTTGTATTTGTTTTGAAAAAATAATATTTCCTTTTAAAGTAAAACTGTTTGTTTCAGTTTTTCTATATTTTTTAATAAGTCCTTTGTTAATTAAATATTCAATCTCTTTTATAAATAATTCAAAATATAACTCGAGAATTGAGTTTGGTTTTATTTTCAATTCTGAGGAACTTGGTGCATGTATATTGAATTGGTTTACAGATAATAACATTCCTATTAGTAAATTCCGCCATTTTTTTGTATCAGTATCTGTTTTGTCTGCCTTTGGAAGAATTTCAATAGTTAATTTACCCACTAAAATAACGCCAACATATTCTTTAAAACGAATACCATTATGTATTAATGAAAAATAAGGAACACCCTTTGCCCCATAGAATCTTTCAAATTGGATTCTGTGTTGTTCGGTAAATTCAGTTATTCCAAATTTCTCTCCAACTAATATAGATTGATGCTCAAAAACTGTTATGTGGTTTAACTTGTCTTTACACATCATTTTTTATGTTAAGTAATAAATCAATAGCATCTTTAATTATAAATTTACTATTAATATCAACAATCTCGTAAGTTTTCTTTTCAAAGAAATCTTCATGGTTTTCATATC
>Ga0256827_10001969_pt1 | contig 13266 bp, 12 predicted proteins | sample CV84metaG_FD_185977 | JGI IMG/M metagenome (GOLD analysis project Ga0256827, IMG submission 185977) | Hydrothermal vent microbial communities from East Pacific Rise, Pacific Ocean - CV84 | ecosystem: Environmental > Aquatic > Marine > Hydrothermal vents | place: Pacific Ocean: East Pacific Rise... | reverse complement strand
ATTTAACAACTTATGAAAATGAAAACATAAGTGCAAGCATAGCTTCTGGTTCTTTTGGAAGTGATGCTATGATTATTGCACCTTGTTCTATGAATACTTTGGCAAAAATAGCTTGTGGAATATCTGATAACCTCGTTACAAGGTGTGCCTCTGTAATGATTAAAGAGCATAAAAAACTAATTTTAGCTCCTCGTGAGATGCCTTTTTCTGTAATAGCTTTAGAAAATATGCAAAAACTAGCAACATTGGGTGTAATTATTGCACCACCGGTAATGGCATACTATTCTGAACAACAAACACTAGATGAGATGGAAAATTTTATAATTGGCAAGTGGTTTGATTTACTTGATATTGAAAATAACTTATATAAAAGATGGGAATAAATTTTGAATAAAATAGCACTTTACCCTGGAACTTTCGACCCTATTACAAATGGTCATTTTGACATAATTGAGAGAGCACTTGGACTTTTTGATGAACTAATAGTAGCTGTTGCTATTTCAGCTGAGAAAAAACCAATGTTTAGTCTTGATGAGCGAATAAAAATGGTCAATGAATCTGTAAAGCATCTTAAAAATGTAAAAGTAGTTGGCTTTGATAATCTGACGGTTGATTTAGCCGCTACACATAATGCAAGCATAATTATTCGTGGACTTCGAGCAGTTAGTGACTTTGAGTATGAACTTCAGCTAGGATATTTAAATAACTCACTAGATGATACAATTGAAACGCTCTATCTTATGCCAAAATTAAAACATGCTTTTATAAGCTCATCAATAGTTAGAAATTTACTAAAATTCAATGGTAAAACACAACATCTGCTTCCTAGTGAAGTTCAAGAAATCATAGGAAGTATGAAATAATGTACATAACAATAGAGGGCATAGATACAGCTGGAAAAAGCACACAGATACAAGAGATTTCAAAACATTTTCCAAAAGCAATAGTTACAAAAGAACCAGGTGGTACAGAGATTGGAAAAGAGATAAGAGAGATAGTTCTAAGTGCAAAAACAAAAAGTAAAAAAGCAGAATTTTTACTTTTTCTAGCTGATCGTGCTGAGCATATGAGCGAGGTTATTTTACCAAATATTGAAACTAAAATGATAATCTCAGACAGAAGTGTAGTCAGTGGTATAGCCTATGCCTTAATTCAAGGTGAAATAAGTGAAACAGCAATAGTCCATATGAATAGATTTGCTACAAATGGTGTCTATCCAGAAAAAGTTTTTTTACTAAAACTAACAAAAAAAGAGCTAGAGTACAGACTATCTCAAAAAGAACTAGATGGCATAGAACTTCGTGGTGTCGAGTACCTTATGAATATACAAGAAGCTATACAAAAAGCTGCTAAACTCCTAAAACTAGAGCTTATTGAGATTGACGCTACATGTAGCCGTGAAGAGATAACGCAAAAGATATTAGATAATATGAACTAATACTTTTTTCATAAATTGATTTTTAAGTTCTAAAGATTAAGAAACCTGAACTAGCATAAAAAATAAATTCATTATGTTATAATTTCTACAATAAATAAAAGAAAAGCTCAACATGCAAGGAAAACAATGATTAAATCACTACGCGGAATGAATGATATACTAAGCCAAGATTATGAAAGATTTACTTATTTCATAAATACTGCTACAAAAATAGCACAAAATTATGGTTTTCATTTCATTGAAACACCACTTTTAGAAGAAACTGCACTTTTTAAACGCTCTGTTGGTGAGTCTAGTGATATTGTTGGAAAAGAGATGTATCAATTTACAGATAAAGGTGAGAATGATGTTTGTCTTCGTCCTGAGGGTACTGCTGGAGTTGTTCGTGCTTTTATTCAGAAAAAATTAGATAAGGCTGGTGGGACTCATAGATTTTTCTATCATGGAGCTATGTTTCGTTATGAGAGACCGCAAAAAGGTCGTCTAAGACAGTTTCATCAGTTTGGTGTTGAGAGTTTTGGGCAAGATAATGTTTATGAAGATGCTACTATGATTATGATGGTTGCAGATATTTTAGATGAGCTTGGAATCGGTTATAGACTTCAACTAAACTCACTAGGTGACAACAACTGTATGCCTCAATACAAAACTAAATTAGTTGATTTTGTAACAAAATGTAAAGATGAAATTTGTGAAGATTGTGTTAGACGCTTAGACACCAATCCTATTCGCGTTCTTGATTGTAAAAATGCTAAATGTCAAGAGCTTTACACTAATGCACCAAAACTATTACAAAACTTATGCTCTACATGTAGCGATGATTTTGACACACTTAAAAAAGTACTAGATGACAACAATATTAGCTATGAAATAGATACTAACCTTGTTCGTGGGCTTGATTATTACTCAAAAACTGCATTTGAGTTTGTTAGTGATAATATTGGCTCTCAAAGTGCAATTGCTGGTGGTGGTCGTTACGATAGACTTGTAGAATTTTTAGATGGAAAAGCTACACCTGCGGTTGGTTTTGCCATGGGAATAGAGCGACTTATGGAACTTATAGAGATGCCCTCTACATGTAGAGATGGTTACTACATAGGTGCGATGGATGAAGAAGCTATAAGTTTAGTTGTAAAAACTGCGCAAGATAAAAGAAAAACAAATAAAACTATAATAGACTACAAAGCGCGTAACCTCATGAAACACTTAAAAGCAGCAGATAAAGTAAATGCTAAATTTTGTGCTGTAATTGGTTCAAATGAGATGAATAATGGTACTATTTGGGTAAAAGATTTACAAAATAAGACAGAAGAAGTTATTTCGTTAAAGGAGTTTTAATTGGAACAATCAATTGGTGAGAAATTAGAGCATAGTAATATTGACTACACTTGGGAAATATTTACTGAATTTTTAGAGTTTTTTGCATTAGCATTTGCACTTATTATTGTTTTACTTTTTATATATGATAAATATATTCAAAGAAAACATGCGTTACTTATAAATTATCCTGTTATTGGTCGTTTTAGATATTTTTTTGAAGCACTAAGAGAGCCTCTTCGTCAATATTTTGCAGAAGAAACATTTTATGAATCTAAAGACAAAGTTGACTGGGTTTACAAAGCAGCTAAAGATGTTCCAAATTATCAATCATTTTCTGTAAGTCAACCATTTAGTAGTTCTAGGTTTATCATAAAACATTCACCAAATGTACTAAATGAAGATGAAGTAAGTGACGATACAAGTTTAGTTTTTGGTAAAGATAGAGAGATTCCATTTGTCTCTAAAACTCCTATTATTCGCTCTGCCATGAGTGATGGCGCACTTTCACCTGAGGCTGTTCGTGCATTTTCCATTGCTGGAGATGCTACAGATTTGACTATAAATATTGGTGAGGGTTCGCTAACTTCAAACCATCTTTTTACTCATAAACCAGACTTAAACAACTGTGATTATCTTGAAATAGTAAAAAGTACAGCTTATTCAGAACTTTTATATAAAATTGGTAAGACATTGTTTAATCATAAAATGGCTCTTAGATGGTACCGTACAGCCTTACTAAATAAAAAAACACAAAATACTTATATATATGACCACGAGACGCATGTTCTTTTTCGTGTGAATTGGAAAGCACCTCTTGAAGCATTTCCTAAAGAGGTACCAAGCGATATACCAAACATGATTTTTCAAATGAGTTCTGGACTTTATGGAGTTCGTGATGAAAATGGTAAGTTTGATGAAGAGAGATACCAAAAAGTTATGAAGTTTTGTCGCATGACTGAGATTAAAATTGCTCAAGGTGCTAAACAAACTGGTGGTAAACTAGCAGCTAACAAAGTAACAGCCGATATTGCTTACTATCGTGGTGTGCCTGAGGGTAAAAATATCTTTTCACCAAATAGATTTCCATTTGCAGATACAAATAGCCATCTTCTTGATTTTGTAGAAAGATTACAAAAACTATCTAAAAAACCAGTTGGTTTTAAAATAGTGATTTCAGATGCAAAAGCAGTACGAGAATTAGTAGAAAATATTGTCCAAAGAAAAAATGATGGAAAAAATATTCCTGATTTTATTAGTATAGATAGTGGTGAGGGTGGAAGTGCTACTGCACCACTAGAACTTATGGAGTCAGTTGGACTAACAACCAACAATGCTCTTTATGTGATGGATACTATTCTTAGAGAATACGGCATTCGTGATGATATTAAACTTATATTAAGCGGTAAAATTCTCACACCTGATGATGCTATTATTACTATGGCAATGGGTGCTGATGCAGTTGGTATTGCTCGTGGGTTTATGATGAGTGGTGGCTGTATTCGCGCTAGAATGTGTTCTGGTTTTGGTTCACATGTTTGCCCAGTTGGTATGGCTACTCAAGATGAGAAAAAACGAGCATCATATCTTGTAGTTAAAGAGGGTAAAGAGATAGGAAACTACCATCTAAACCTTATAAAAGGTATGAAAGTGGTTCTTGCTGTAATGGGTGTTAAAAGTTTTAAAGATTTAGAAAAATCACAACTTACTTTTAAAAACCATAATGGTGAAATATATTTTGATGTAAATAACTACTTTCATCAAAAACTACATGTCTAATTTTAAAGATTAATTCTTAAAAAAGAAAAAGATGATAAACTTCCACAATTAATAAAGGATTTATTGTGGGACTTTACTCTGATATAAAAGAAGACTTCGCTAACGCTTACCATAACGATCCCGCTCTAACTTCTAAACTAAACTTTTTATTTAACTATCCTGGTGTATGGGCTGTAGCTTGGTATAGAGTTGGACATAAACTATATAATGCAAATTTCAAAAGATTATCTCGTGTTATTATGGGGCTTTCTCAAATGCTTACAAACATTGACCTACACCCTGCTGCACGAATTGGTAAAAGACTTTTTATAGATCATGGGACTGGTGTTGTTATTGGTGAAACTTGTATTATTGAAGATGATGTTTTAATCTATCAAGGTGTTACACTTGGTGGAGTATCACTAATTCAAGGTAAAAGACATCCAACTATTAGAAAAGGTGCTGTAATTGGTGCTGGGGCTAAAGTTCTTGGAAACATTGTAATTGGTGAAAATGCAAAAATAGGTGCAAATTCTGTTGTAGTTAAAGATGTGCCAGATAACGCAACTGCAATTGGGATTCCTGCCCATGTTATAGAAAAAGGCAGATGTAAAGATCCATTTATGCATAATATGCTTCCAGATATTAACAAAGAGATGTTTGAATATATGCTAAAAAGACTTGCTGTATTAGAACATGTCTTGGTAAAAGACAATAAAGAAGTATTAGAAGAAGACTTAGAATTAGAGAGTATTTATCAATCTTTTATTAGTGCAATGAAAAATTAGCGCCAATTAATCTATATAAATTTTTATTTTAGTATAATGTCCCCAATATTTTATTGGAGGGTTTTATGCTAACAAACCGCATTAACACACTATCAGAATCAATCACTATCGCTATTACAACTTTAGCGCAAGAGTTAAAAGCTGAGGGAAAAGACATACTAAGTTTTTCTGCTGGTGAGCCTGACTTTGGCACACCTCAAGTTATAAAAGATGCAGCAATACAAGCTATTAATGATAACTTTACAAAGTATACAGCAGTTGATGGAATTCCAGATTTAAAAGAAGCAGTTGCTAATAAACTAAAAAGAGACAATAATTTAACTTATGCTCCTAATCAGATTATTGTAAATAATGGTGCTAAACATTCATTATTTAATCTTTTTTCTGCAACTATTGACAAGGGTGATGAAGTTATTATTCCTGCTCCATACTGGGTTACTTACCCTGAACTTGTAAAATACTGTGGAGGTACTGTAGTAGAGATACAAACACATGATACAAGTGCATTTAAGATAACTCCTGAGCAATTAAAAGCAGCACTTACACCAAACACTAAGATGCTAGTTTTAACTACACCATCAAACCCTACTGGTAGCGTTTACTCAAAAGAGGAATTAACAGCTTTGGGGAAAGTTTTAGAGGGTACTAAAGTTATAGTTGCATCTGATGAGATGTACGAAAAACTTATTTATGAGGGTACTTTTACTTCAGCTGCCGCAGTAAGTGAAGATATGTACAATAGAACTGTAACTATCAATGGTTTATCTAAATCAGTAGCTATGACTGGTTGGAGATTTGGTTATATGGCTGCTGCAGATACTGAACTAATTAAAGCAACAAAAAAACTACAATCACAAAGTACTTCTAACATAAACTCCATAACTCAAAAAGCAGCTATAGTTGGACTAGACGGTAAAGCTGATGCAGATATAGAGATGATGAGAAAAGCATTTAAAGAGCGTCGTAATGAAGCTGTTGAGTTATTTAATGCTATTGATGGTCTTAGTGTACTTAAACCAGATGGTGCATTTTATCTTTTTGTAAATATTAGTAAATTTAGTAATGATTCACTAATTTTTGCGCAAGATTTACTAGCACAAAAACAAGTAGCTGTTGTTCCAGGTATTGGTTTTGGAAGTGAAGGTTATATTAGATTTTCATTTGCTACAGATATTGAGAGTATTCGTAAAGGTATAAAAAGAATAGAAGAGTTTGTTCGAGGGTTAAAGTAAGTTTATAAAACTAGACCCTGAATCAAGTTCAGGGTGACAATGTCATTCTGAACTTGATTCAGAATCTAAGACATAAACTCTACTTCAACAACTTAGCAATCTTACCTTGAAGTTTAAGCCACTCTCGGTGACCCATTAGTGGGAAGCCTGCAAAAGTTTTCCCACTCTCTTTTATGCTTTTTGTTATTCCACTTCTAGCGGCAAAAGTGTTAAAAGCAGCAATTTCTAAATGTCCTGATGTAGCTGCTTGACCACCCATTACAACATTTCTTCCAAATTTGCTTGATCCTGCTATTCCTGATTGAGCTACCATTACACTATATTCACCAATCTCACAATTATGCCCAATTTGAACAAGGTTGTCAATATGGACACCTTTTTTTATAATTGTACTTCCAAAAACAGCACGGTCTATTGTAGTTGAACTTCCAATCTCTATGTCATCTTCTAAAATAGCGTTACCGTTTTGATAGATTTTTTTATGTTCACCCATTTTATTTGTAGCAAAGCCAAAACCATCACCACCAATAGTACTATTTGCATGAACTATACAATTAGCTCCAATTTTACAATCACGATAAACTACAACATTAGGATAAAGTATAGTATTATCACCAATGACAGTATTTGCACCAATATAAACACCAGCAAGAATTGTACAGTTTTTACCAACAACTGCACCATTTGCTAGTTCTGCTTTAGGTGATACCGTACTACCCTCACCTATTACGGCTACATGTAGAGAGTCATCTTCTATGGCTGGGGCAAAGTATTTAGAAATTATTGCCATATTCCAATATGCATCATCAACAACTAGAGCTATACAGCCATCTGGAACTTCACTTTTAGTTTTTTCATCAACTATAATTGCTCCAGCATTAGAGGCTTTAATATCTTTAATATACTTAACATTTGATACAAAAGAAAGTTCATCTTTGTTTGCATCTTTTAAAGTATTCATAGCTTTTACTTCAAAATCTACACCATCAAAAGTACAGCCCAAAATTGAAGCTATTTGTGATATCTTCATATTAACGCTCAAGTGCTACTGCACCACTTCTTACTATCTCTTTTGGATTGTAGCGTTTTATAAGTTTTAAGAAATTTTCAATTCTTTTTGGTTCATCAGCTATCATAACAATAATAACATTTTCACCAACATTTACTATTTTTCCATTATAAGCCTCACAAAGAGTGCTAATATCTGCAATATTTTCAGATGCTGGAAATTTTACCATTGACATCTCTTTTTCAACTAAATCTTCATGTTCATAAACTTTTAAAACTGGAATGAGTTTATGAAGTTGCTTAGTAATTTGCTCAATAACACGAACACTTCCAGATGTAACAATAGTAAGTCTTGAGTACTTAGACTCAGGAATTGGCGCAACTGTTAAAGATGTAATGTTATATCCACGAGCAGAAAACAAATCAGTTATACGAGATAAAACACTAGACTCATTTATAACAATAACAGAGATAACTCTTCTTTCACTTGTTTCCATTATTTTGCCCCCTTTTTCTCTAATAACATCATATTAAACAGACTTCCACCAGCTGGAACCATTGGCATAACATTTTCCATACGCTCAACAATAACCTCAATAAAAGCAACTATATTCTTTTCAATTGCATCTTTTAATGCTGCATCAAACTCTTCTTTTGTTTTAACTCTGTAACCTATTCCACCAAAAGCTTCTGCTAGTTTTACAAAGTCAGGTTGAACACTTAAATCTGTTTCAGAGTGTCTTTTGTCATAAAATAGTGTTTGCCATTGACGAACCATTCCAAGAAAATTATTATTTAATATAATATTAATAACTGGAATTTTTTTCTCAACCGCTGTCATCAATTCTTGACAATTCATTAAAATTGAGCCATCTCCAGTAAAGTTTATACTTGTTTTCTCTGGAGATGCAGCTTTAACACCCATCGCAGCTGGAAAACCAAAGCCCATAGTTCCAAGTCCACCAGAACTTATAAACTGACGAGGTCTAGTAAATGGATAAAATTGCCCTGACCACATTTGATGCTGTCCAACATCTGTTGAGATATTTGCATCATCACCAAGTAGTTCACCAACACGCTCAATAACCCACTGAGGTTTAATACGATCAGTATCTTCATGATAAGCTAATGGATGTAGTTTTTCAAAGTTATTTATAACATCACGCCATGATGCATACTTTTTAGAATCAATTTTATCTACTTGAGCAAGCATATCATTTACAACATTCTTAACATCACCAACTATTGGATAATCAGCATTTACAAGTTTTGAGATAGATGCAGGATCTATGTCTACATGTATAACTCCAGCATTTTTAGCAAATTCACTAAGTTTACCAGTTACTCTATCATCAAATCTAGCACCAAGTGCTATAACTAAGTCTGTTTCACTCATAGCCATATTTGAAGCATAGCTTCCGTGCATACCAAGCATACCAACTAAAAGTTCATCATCATAACTTAATGTTCCACGAGCCATAAAAGTCTCAACAGCAGGGATTCCTGTTTTATGTACAAAATCTCTAACTTCATAAGCTGCATTTGCATTTATAATACCACCACCAAGGTAAAACAACGGTCTTTTAGCATCTGCTATAGCTTGTATTGCTTTTTTAATTTGGCGAGGATTTCCTTTTACATGTGGCTTATATGTTTCAAGATTTAACTCAATATCATAATTAAACTCAGCTATCTCTGCTGTTACATCTTTAGGAATGTCTACATGTACAGGACCGGGACGACCAGTAGCTGCAATGTGAAAAGCTTCTTTTAAAACTCTTGGTAAATCAGCAGCACATGTTACAAGGTAGTTGTGTTTAGTACATGAACGGCTTATTCCAACTGCATCAATCTCTTGAAATGCATCAGTACCAATAAGACTCATAGGAACTTGACCAGAAATGACAACCATAGGGATAGAATCCATATATGCATCAGCTAAACCAGTTACAGCGTTTGTGAAACCTGGTCCTGATGTAATCATTGCAACACCTACTTTACCGCTAGCTTTTGAATAGCCCTCGGCTGCGTGTATTGCTGCTTGTTCGTGTCTTGTCAAAATATGTTGAAATCCATCTTGTTTGTAAATCTCATCATAGACATTCATTATTGCTCCGCCAGGGTAACCAAATACTGTAGTTACCTCTTCTGCGATTAGGGCTTCAATAACCATTTGTGCGCCAGAAATTTGCATAATAATGTCTCCTTATATAAAAAATTTGCTTATTATACCCTGCTAGTCTATGTTTTAGGTTAAATGAAAGATGTAATTTAATATTTTATTAGTTACCTTGAATCTCTTTTATCATCTCTTTAGCATCATCTTTAAAATCTTCAAATTCTAAGAGTACTTCCAAAAGCTTTAATGCTGAGCGTTTCTCACCTTTTTGCAGCAATTTTTGAGATTGTATATAAATATTGTCTGATTCATTTTGAAGTTGTTGATACTCTTTATATTCTTTTAAAAATGGATGTAATTTTATTAATTTAAAACAAGATTTATATTCTTTATTTGTATATAAAATTTTAAATCTATCGTATAAAGTAGCATTTAACAACAAATCTTTTATAAGTTTTGTTTTTTCACTAACACCACGGTATTTTGCTAAAATCTCTTGAACTTTATCATTTGATTTTGTTTTTAACAATGCTTTTTGAGCAAGTGCAAAATCTTTTCTCCATTGTAACTCCATAAGTTTATATACTTTAGATTCTTTATAAACTGGATATTTATTCGCTAAAGAGTAAGCCAATGAATATTTTCCTTGAGATACATATGAGACAAGTTTACTAAAATCTTTATAATCTTTTAAAAGCTTATCTACATACTGTTTTTTACTTGGTATATATAAAAAAGGTGTAAAAATTTGAAGTGCTTTTTCTTTTTCGTTTTTTCCTAAAAAATCTATTGCAACTTTTAATGTTTTCTCCCAAATCTTTACTAACTCTTGGTATTCTTGAGTATATTTCAAAAGTACTTTCTCTTTTGCAAACTCTTCAATCTCTTTATATTTTTTATTACTCAAAAGTTCTTTAATATGCTTTTGCCCATCATAAATATCATAAAGATATAACTCTCCTGAGTTTGTAGCTACTATAAGATTGTTACTTTGAGTAAAAGATAAAGCTGTTATGGTAGAATTTAATTTTATAAAACGCCGATCGATAAGCTCATAAGTATTTAAATCATAAACTAAAATATATCCAAGTTTAGTACCTAAAAAAAGTAGTGTACCCTCTGTGTTTGTAGTTATTTGAACTACATCATCATGAATACCCTCGACTCTTTTAACAACCTTAGAATCACGCATATTCCATACAATACCAACGCTATCTTTATCTACTGAAAATAGTCGATTTTCACTTAAAAAATGAATTTTTATAACTGGTGCCAGATGGGCTTTTAGTCTAAATTTTAACTTCATCATTGCAATATTATATAGCGATATTTTTTTATCGTATGAAGCAGTAGCTATCCACTGTGAATTTTCTGAAAATGCTATATCGTTTACGGTGTCTACATGTATGGGTAGATTAAAAGCTATTTTATCTGTTTTTATATCTAGTGCGAAAACTTTACCATCATCACCAGCTGTAAAAATATAGCGATTTTTTGGCTCTATTGCTATGCAAGAAATTTCACCATGATGTCGATTTTTAATTTGCTTAGTAGTTTTGTTTTTAACATCTAGCAAACTAAGACTTTTAGAATCTGAACTAATACTTACAAAGTTTAAACCATCAGAAGAAAATCCAACTACATTTGAAGAGTATCGTAAGTGTTGAATATTTGTAGAAAAAGAATCTTTAATCTTAAAACCATCGATATCTACATAAGAAACATTAGTTTTAGAATCAACAACAACCAAAGTAGAATCATCTAAAACTTTTGTAAAAATTATAGGGTTAGGAAAACTACTTTTTGTTAATGCATTCATAACTTAATCTCTTAAATAACCCTCAGATTTAAGTGCAGTTCTAATTTCTCGTTGATGTTCTTCACCCTTAGTTTCCATATGTACAGTAACATTTGCATCACCATAATCAAGTGAAACAGAGGTTCTATCGTAAGATATATGGACAATATTTGCATTTAATTCTTCTAATATCTCTGTAAAACGCTTTAGTGATCCTGGTTTATCTACAAGAGTTACAGTTAGTTTCATCTTACGATGAGATTTTAAAAGACCTTTTTCTATTATAACTGAAAGAAGTGTAACATCCATGTTACCACCACTTAAAACTACTGCTACTTTTTTATTTTTTAAATGTGGAAGTTTATTGTGAAGTAAGGCTGCAACACCTACAGAACCAGCACCTTCAACTACAAGTTTTTGCTTTTCAAGTAAAAACAATATTGCAGATGCTATCTCTTCATCATCTACAGATATAAACTCATCTACACTCTCTAGCATATAAGATAAAGTAATTTCAGAAGTATCTCGAACAGCAATACCATCTGCAATAGTTCTTACACTTGTAGTATCTACTGCTCGTTTTAAATCATATGAATTTTTAAGTGCTGGCGCGCCTAAAGCTGAAACACCAATGACTTTTATATTTGGGTTTGTAGCCTTAATTGCATGTGCCATTCCAGAGATAAGTCCACCCCCACCAACAGGGACAATAACAGCATCTAAGTCTCTACATGTAGAGAGAATATCTAAAGCAAGAGTACCCTGCCCTGCAATAACTTCTTCATCTTCAAAAGGATGAACAAAAGTAAGTTTATGTTTTTGACCATACTCTAATGCATAAGCATATGCCTCATCATAATTAGCACCAGCTAAAATAACTTCAGCACCATAATGCTTAACACCATTAACTTTAGTAAGTGGTGTTGATTCTGGCATAATAATAACTGCTTTTATATCAAACTTAGAAGCAGAAAGAGCTACACCTTGTGCATGATTTCCAGCACTAGCAGCTACAACTCCACAAGAGCGTTGAGCATCACTTAGAGATGCTATTTTATTATAAGCTCCACGAATTTTAAATGCGCCAGTGACTTGAAGATTTTCTTTTTTTAAATAAACTTCACAGTTTGCAACTTTACTAAGTAGTGGTGCAAAAGATAGTGGAGTATCTACTACTACATCTTTTATGCGTTCTTTTGCTTCATATATTTTTTTTATATCTAACAACTACTATCCTATCTATTTTGAAGTTCTATTTTTGGACAGTGATTTTGAACTACTTTCATACCAGCATCTCTAGCTTTTGTAGCTGCTGCATTATTTACAAGACCTAACTGTCCCCAAAATACTTTCACATCACCACGCTCAATACATGCATCAACAATAGCATCAAAAGCAGCAGGTTTACGAAATATATCTACCATATCAATCTCAAATGGAATCTCTAAAAGTGAACGATAAACTTTTTCACCAAGAATAGTATCTTCTTTAGGATAAACTGGCACTATTTTATAGCCTCTTTCTTGCATAAATTTTCCAACCATATTACTAGCTTTAGACTCATCTGGTGACAACCCTAACATAGCTATAGTTTTTACACTATCTAGTATCTCTAAAATCTCTTCATTATTTGAATTAACAGTAGCAAATTCACATTCCATGTCTATATCCTTATTTTATTATATATGTGCTTGTAGTGGAAATCTTTCAGGGTGTTCAATCATTTCTAAACTTAGATCTACATCTAAATTTTCCCAATAAAGATGTCCCTCTCCAAAACTTTCAACTTTTGTTATATCATTAATAGT
>Ga0256827_10001966_pt1 | contig 13285 bp, 10 predicted proteins | sample CV84metaG_FD_185977 | JGI IMG/M metagenome (GOLD analysis project Ga0256827, IMG submission 185977) | Hydrothermal vent microbial communities from East Pacific Rise, Pacific Ocean - CV84 | ecosystem: Environmental > Aquatic > Marine > Hydrothermal vents | place: Pacific Ocean: East Pacific Rise... | reverse complement strand
TTTTCCCGATACACTTGAGAATACAGCAAACTCTGAGGGTGATGATCCTACCACACTCACCGCAGTTGCTGGTGAGACGGTAAGCTCTAACGATGGCTTTGCCCCAAAACCAACCGGTACCATAGCAGGAACTGTCTATGAAGACAGCAATGGTAACGGTGTACAGGATGCAGGTGAGCCAGGGCTTGAAGGTGTGACTGTCACGATTACTGATGCCAACGGAGAGGAGCAGAACCTCACCACGGATGAGAATGGTAACTACGCAGCAACCGTACCGGCAGGGGATACCATCGTAGATATCGATGAGAGTACACTGCCTGGCGGTATGACACAGACAGAGGGTGAGGATCCAACCACAGTGACTGTACCAAACAATGGTGTAGGCTCTGATGTGGATGGCTTCCAGCCTGCTGAAGATACCGGCACTGTAGCCGGAGTTGTCTATGAAGACAGCAATGGTAACGGTACACAAGATGATAATGAGAGTGGTATCGAAGGGGTGACGGTTACTGTGACTGACAGTGAAGGCCATACACAAACACTTACCACAGATGAGAATGGTGAATATGCCACAAGCGTACCAGTAGGTGATACCATCGTAGATATCGATGAGAGTACACTGCCTGGCGGTATGACACAGACAGAGGGTGGGGATCCAACCACACTCACTGTACTGAAAGATGAGACAGTCAAAGATGTAGACGGCTACCAGCCAGCAGATGATGCAGGCACCATAGAAGGTGTCATCTATGAAGATACCAATGGTGATGGTGTACAAAATTCTGGTGAAGAAGGTATCCCTGGTGTAACAGTAGAGATCACCGACAGTGAGGGTAATACCCAGACAGTGGTGACAGATGAGAACGGTACCTATACAGTGACTGTACCAGCAGGGGATACCATCATAGATATCGATGATACTACCTTGCCTGAAGGTGTTACACAGACTGAAGGTACAGACAGTACTACTGTCACAGTACCAGCAGGCGGAACCGCAGAGGATGTAGATGGCTTTAAACCGGCAGATCCGGCAGAGGTAGCCACTGTAGCCGGTGTCATTTATGAAGATACCAATGATAACGGTACACAAGATGCAGGTGAACCTGGTATTGCAGGTGTTGCAGTCACAGTCACAGATGCAGACGGTGATATTCAGACACTGAGCACCGATGAGAACGGTAGCTATGCTACCACTGTGAAGCCGGGTACAGTGCTTGTAGATATTGAGCAGTCGGATATTCCCGATACACTTGAGAATACAGCAAACTCTGAGGGTGATGATCCTACCACACTCACCGCAGTTGCTGGTGAGACGGTAAGCTCTAACGATGGCTTTGCCCCAAAACAAACGCATATTTCTGTAGAGAAAACAGGGACATTCACAGATGAAAATGGTGATGGGTATGTCAATATTGGAGAGACTATTCACTATGACTTTAATGTGACGAATACAGGAGAGACGGTCTTGACCGACGTTACACTGACTGATAACAATGCAGAGATCACTGGCGGCCCGATCGCTGTACTTCCTGTAGATGCAAGCGATACGACGACCTTTGGCGGTACACATGTGATCACAGAACAGGATATTATAGATGGCAATGTAGTCAATCAGGCCACTGTCATAGCAAAAGATCCAAATGGTAATGACGTAAATGATACCTCAGATGATCCTTCGAATCCTGTAAATACAGATATAGACGGCAACGGAGATCCTGATGATACGACAACTACCGGTTTACCGATCAAGGATCCTGTATCAACCAATGATACAGAAGATGCTGCGGCAGGAGAAGATGCTACAGTTGATATTGTCAACAATGATGAAGGTGGTACATTTGCTCTGGATCCGGTTACCGTGACCCTGGACGTACCTACCAATGCAACAGATGTGATGACAGGTGCAGATGGAGATGTGATAGGGTTCACTATTCCTGGTGAAGGTACCTGGTCTGTAGACGAGACAACAGGTGCTGTGACCTTTAGCCCGGAAGATGGCTATGTCGGTGATCCTACACCGGTAGGATATACTATAGAAGATACACAGGGCAACCCTACCAGTGCACTGATCAGCATCAACTATCCGCCGGTAGCAAATGACGACAGCAATACAAGCCTGCCTGCAGGGGAAACAGCAGTGATAGATCCACTTGCTAATGATCAGAAGACATCCGATGATCTTGATCCAAGAAGTGTCAGCCTGATTGCACCGGCAAACGCAACAGATATACAGAGAGACAGTGACGGTGATGTCATAGGTTTCACTGTACCTAGTGAGGGAGTATGGAGTGTAGATGAAGAAAATGGTCGTGTGAGCTTTGAGCCGGATGCTTCATTGGCAGGCGACCCTACACCTGTAGGGTATACAGTCAGAGAAACGAATGGGGCTGATGTTAGCAATGAAGCGGTATTGAGTGTCTCCTATGTTGCACCGGATGATCCTGTTACGCAGTATATAGGCGATACGTTCTGGATCGACAGCAATGGTAACGGAGTGATGGATAGTGGAGAGACACCTATTGCAGGTGCTACAGTAGAGTTGCTGGATGCAAATGGTAATGCCATGCAATGTTCGCTGTCAAGCACAATGCATCATAAGCTAACTACTGGTAGTGTCCCTCGGAGATGTATCGTCACTACCAATGCAGATGGGAAATACGGCTTTGATGTTATACCAGGGAGTTATCAAGTAAGATTCGTGCTTACACAGGAGCTGATCGATGATCAATATGTCTTTGATGCACCACGCAGAGGCAGTGCTACTATCGATGACAATATGATGACATTTGCAGTAGATGTTGCTGCAGGAGAGCAGAATCTCGATATCGATGCGGCAGTCAGCTGTGGCTGTGCAGGCATCACGGGTGATAGTGCTGACACCATGAATATATGGACACTTCTTTTTATGGTTTTTGGCTTGGCCGGTATGCAGCTCTTTTTCAGAAAAGAAGAAGAGTACGCATAGATTTACAGTGATGACATTTTTTTGCCACAATCTTGTGGTATACTAAGGCACCTAAAGTTAAAGGAGTAGAAATGAAGAGGGTACTAATGAAGCTGGCAATTATTGGATCAATGGTTGTGGCAGGTTTTGCGATGACAGGATGTACTGATTTTGAAAGAGGTTTTGTCACGGGTGCAGGTGTAGGTGTAGCCGGAACAGTGATTGCCAATGAAAGTAGCAGAAGACCAAGTCGTAGTAGAAGCTATTACAATAGAGGCTACAATAATGGATGTTCCAGTGCCAGAGGTCGATGGTATAAGAGTAGTTATTACTGGAGAAACTCTACAAGCTATAGAAATGGATGGAGAGCTGGGTATCGCCGATGTCGTTAATGATTAACGTTTAGTTAAACTCATTGGAGTAAACTCCTTAGTAAATATTCCACTATGAGGAGTTACTATTGGAGACCATCCAGAGAATTAAAGAGGAGATTAGTAAGGTTGTCGTCGGTCAGGACAAGATGATCGAGGGCTTGCTTGCAGGTCTACTATGTCGTGGACATATCCTGCTTGAGGGTGTACCGGGACTTGCTAAAACAACGACTGTGAACGCCCTTGCCAAGACGCTTGGCCTTGACTTCAAAAGGGTACAGTTTACCCCAGATTTACTTCCTTCTGATATTATCGGTACAGAAATCTATGACCCTACCAACAATGCGTTTAAGATTAAAAAAGGTCCTGTTTTTACCAATCTTTTACTGGCAGATGAGATCAATCGCGCACCTGCTAAAGTACAATCTGCATTACTGGAGGTGATGCAGGAGCGCCAGGTAACTATCGGAGATGAAACCTTCCATCTGGATCTTCCTTTTTTGACTATGGCGACACAGAACCCAGTGGAACAGGAAGGAGCCTATGAGCTTCCTGAAGCACAACTGGATCGATTTATGATGAAGGTTGTGGTGGGATATAATACCCGTGAAGAAGAGCTGGAGATTGCCAGGCGTGCAGCAAATAACAGCTTTGGTACTATTGAGCAGGTAGCCACGGCAGAAGATCTGGAGCGTATTCGTCAAGAGGCGATGCAGGTACATCTGGACGAGGAGATTGAGAAGTATATTGTAGAGTTGATCTTTGCGACAAGAGAGCCAGAAAAGTATGGTATCGAAGAGATTGGAAATTATATTGAGTTTGGTGCCAGCCCTAGAGCGAGTATTGATATGTATAAGGCCAGCCGAGCAATTGCCTATCTCAAGGGACAGGATTATGTCTCTCCGATCGAGATTGCGTATATCGCTAAGGAGATATTGCGTCACCGCATCATTATGAGCTATGAAGCGCAGGCAGAGGGGATTGATCAGGATTTCATTGTGGAGAAGGTGCTGGGTGCAGTTCCCATTCCATAGACTTGGAAGTTGATGATGAATAAGCAGACCAAAAAGATTATTCTGAAGACCAAAAAACAGGTTTTTGGAGATATGCTTGGCAATAATGCTTCACTGTTTCACGGCGAGGGGTTTGAGTTTGCGGAGCTTAGAGAGTATATCTATGGGGATGATGTCCGAAAGATCGACTGGAAAACCACTGCAAAGCTAGGCAAACCTTTTGTTAAAGTCTATCGAGAAGAGCGAGAACTCAATGTACTGATCTCTACGATGCTTAACGGTTCGACCTATTTTGGTACAGTCAGGCAGAAAAGTGATTATATCGCTGAGCTGGTAGCTATTCTTGGGTTTTCTGCAGTGAGAAACAGTGATCTTTTCAGTTATCTCAATTTTGCGGATAAACTCTACCATCATAGTAAACCTTCCAAAAAGCTTTTTGCAGTGAGCAGAGAGACAGAGTATGCCATGGCATTTAATCCTCTGGGAAAGCAAGGAGACTTCAGGGGTTGGACAGATACGATTTATAGCCGGGTCAAAAAAAAGTCTCTTCTTTTTCTGATCTCAGATTTTGTTGGTGATATTGATCTCAGACTCTTAGCAAAAAAACATGACCTTTTTGTGGTAATGGTCAGAGACAGATTTGAGGAGAATCCATCTGAACTAGGCTATCTTCGTCTGGTGGATACCGAAAATGGAAAAAGTTACGAAGGGGATATTAACAGTGCTACGATTCGTAGCTACCAGAAAGCACTTAAAGAGAATGATCAAAAACTTTATAAGCAGTTTAAAGAGCAGGGCATTAGATATGTAAAGCTTTTTACTGATGAAGATCCCATGATCAAGATTATGAAGAGGATGAGGAGCGTATGATGATTGTGAATAGTTTCACGATCATAGCGACGGAACCGGAATGGTCGGAACGTAGTGTAGCCATGGAGGAGATATAAAAATGGAACCTAATACAAGCTTGCAACTCAGAGATATCAAGCCTTTGGTAGAGATTCCTGATACTTCTCTCTATCTCTATTGGGGACTGGTTTTTCTGGGTATATTCTTGGCTGTAGTGCTTGGATATTTTTTATATAGGCAGATGAATTTCGGTAAAAAAGAAGACAAAGAGAAGCAGTATCTTGAAGCACTCAATGCTATCGACTGGAGCAGCCCTAAAAAAGCAGCCTACAGAGCTACCTACTATGGCAGACTTTTGGCAACAGACGAGAGAAAGAAAGAACTTTTCTCACAACTTCTTTCTTCATTGGAGAGGTATAAATACAAAAAAGAGACCCAAAAAGCAGATGACATAATGATTAAACAGTTTGAGCTTTATCGAAAGGTATGCAATGGATCAGTTTAGTCTTCAGTATCCCTATGCGCTTGCATTGATTGTGCTTTTTTGGGTCTGCGCCAGGTTCTGTGCCGCTAAAGTTGCTGCTATCTATTTCCCCCATATTCATACGCTGTTGGCAGCCAAAGGGAACAAAAGCAGACTGTTGGGGTTGCTCAAATGGTTGGGTATTGTAAGCTTGCTGTTGGCACTCTCTTCACCAGTGGTGACAAAGTCTTACAAAGATACGAAGAAAAAAGGTAGAGATATCATGCTGGTGATTGATTCAAGCGGCTCCATGAACCAAAGGGGCTTTGACAGAGTAGACCCTATGAAAAACAAGTTTGATATTGTCAAAGAGGTTGTCTGGGATTTTATCGACAAGAGAAAAAAAGACAGACTTGGATTGATTACTTTTGCAGATGTGGCATTTGTCGCCTCACCTTTGACATTTGAAAATGCTTTTTTACAGGACATTATCAAGATGCAGGAGCTTGGTATCGCCGGAAGAAAAACGGCTATCAATGATGCCCTTTTGCAAACTTACAGCATCCTCTCTAAAAGTGATGCCAAGAGTAAGATTGCTATTTTACTTACAGATGGGATAGAGAATATGAGCAAGATATCACTTGAGGATATACTGGGTGTGATTAAAAAAAGCACTATTCGTCTCTACACGATAGGCATAGGTAGCTATAGAGATTTTGATGCACGCTATCTACAGAAGCTTGCCAAAGTAGGTAAAGGTAAATTTTTTGCTGCCAATAATAAGGAGGCACTAAAAAAGATATACAGTGAGATTGATACACTGGAGGTGACCAAGATCAAGAGCAAAAAGATCGTACAGCATACTTATCTCTACATCTATCCACTCTTTGTGGCAATCATCTCACTACTTCTATTTCTCTATTTTAGAACGGCAAGAGGAAGTGTCTCATGAGTTTTGTCTATCCCTATTTCTTCTGGGTCATGATTGTACCCTTTATATTGTTTGTTTTTTTGGTATTGACCAACAAGGAAAAAGTTGCCAGAGTTTTTGATGAAAAGGTACTGGAACGACTGAGAGTGGAGAGTGATGCAATTCCTGTCAAACTACGTAATCTGATAGTGTTTAGCGCGATTTTTTTTATGATTGTGTCATTGGCACGTCCTGTGATAGAGAAGGGTGAAAAAAGTGTTTCGATTCAAGGATTGAGTCTTATGGCATCCATTGATATTTCAGGTTCCATGAGAAGCAAAGATATCTACCCCAACAGACTAGAATTTGCCAAGCGAAAACTGATAGGGCTACTCCACGAGATGCCTATGGATGAAGTGGGGTTAACAGCTTTTGCACATATATCGTTCATGCTGGCTCCTTTTAGCAGTGACAAGATCACCCTTGAACAGATCATTGAAGGTGTGGATGAGAGTTATATCAATATGGCATCGACAGACTTTACTGTCTTGGGAAGTTTGGCGGAAAAAATGCTGGAGAAGAAAAGTCCCAAGATTCTGGTGGTTGTCAGCGATGGAGGAGACAAAGAGGCACTCAAGGGTTTTGAAGAGATCCTTAAAAAAGAGAAGATCACACTGTATGCAATTTTAGTGGGTACGCAAAGAGGGGCCCCTGTACTTGATGCCAAAGGAAAACCACTCAAAACCAAAAGTGGTGCCATAGCTATTACCCAGATCAATAAAGAACTAGGGAAGATTGCAGAAAAAAGTGGTGGTGCTTATGTGGTTGCAGCAAATGGAAATGAGGATATAAAAAAACTGGTACAAGCTATGAGAAGCAAATTCCATGATACCAAACGTGGAGAGATCAAGATCAAGGAGAGAATAGAGTTTTTTGTTTACCCTTTGCTATTGTCTGTCTTACTTCTGCTGATAGGATTTAGTTCAATTCCCAGCCGTAGAAAAGCCTTACAAGGAGGTATAAAGTGAAAACTATCCTTATGTTCCTTACGCTTCATGCGGTATTTTTCACGCTTTTGAGTGCAGGAATTACAGACTTTAAAACTATTCAGGCTGCTACGGCAGCATACCACTCCAAAGACTATAATAAAAGTAGTAAGTTATACAAAAGCCTACAGCGTGAAGAGGCGAGTAGAAACTATGATCTGGGAAATGCCTACTACAAAGCAGGCAGATATGATCAGGCAGTCAATATCTTTAAGCGTGCCAAAGGAGAGGGAGTGGATGAACTGCAGAGACTACATAATCTTGGTAATGTCTATTTCAAACAGAAAAAGTTTGATCACGCGATCAAGGCCTACGAAGCTGCATTGAAGTATCGTGAAGATGTGGATACCCGTTTCAATCTTGAGCTGGCTAAAAAACAGAAAAAGAAGCAAGAGCAAAAAAAGAAAGAACAGAAAAAGCAAAAAAAAAAAAAAAATAACAAAAAGAAGAAAGATAAAAAAAAGAATAACAAGAAGAAAAAGCAGGACAAAAATAAGAAAAATAATCAAAAGAGAAAAGATAAGCAAGACAAAAAGAAAAAAGATAAAAATAAAAAAGATCAACAAAAAAAGCAAGATAAAGGTCAGAAAAAGAAGCCCAAAAAAGAGGATCAAAAGCAAGGGAACAAAAAAGAGAACGAAGAGCAACAGAATGATCAATCCAAAAAGAAATCAGGAGAGAAAGAGGGTGAAAAACAAGCGCAGAAAGCCAAACAGAACAAACAAAAAGCAATGAGTGAAAAAGAACTTAGAAAACTGATGAAAAAAATGGGAAACGGAAAAATGCCAACACTGATGTATCGTGCAGGCGGAGGAAAAAAAGCAAAAAGGAATCAAGATGTCAATCCATGGTAAAATAATTTTAAAAACAGTCTTGACAGTACTGGTAATGAGTATTACCCTCTTTGGTGCAGGCGTAAAGCTTAGACTCAGCAGTACGGAAGTGGTAGAGGGTAATGCTCTGGATGTGCAGATCATTGCAGAGGGAAAGGATATTGCTTTCCCAAATATCAATGATGTGGGAGGATTCCCGGTAGAGGGAAGTGCTGTCTCTTCTAAACTGGAATCAAGCTATATTAATGGCACATTTTCATCTAAAAGTCTTAAGACACTCAGGTTCGCATTCTACCCTGAAACTGATATGACGATCCCTGCTTTTAAAGTCACTATTGATGGGAAAAACTACCAGACTAAACCGATTAAAATACGTGTCATCAAACCCTCTGCAGTTACGGCTACAAGTGTAGATGGCTATACTCTACGTGTCAAGAGCAATAAAAAACGTGTCTATGTGGGTGAGCCACTTATTATCACTGTAGACTTCTTTGAACCTCGTAACAGTGCTGTAAGTAAAGTAGAGTATACCCCACCAAAATTCAAAGATTTTTTCTCTCAGGCATTAGGTGACGAAAAGTTGAAGCGCTCTTCCGGTGGTACACTACATCAACTCCAGTATCTAGTGAGCGCCAAAAAGGAAGGCAAACTGACCATTATGCCCCCTAAAGCAAGGGTAGGTATACGCAGTTTCAGTGGCAGAGATAGAGATCCTTGGGGATTTTTTGCCAATGACCTCAAGTGGCAGTCAGTGAGAGCATCTCCCTTGGCTATAGAGGTCAAAGCAGTGCCGGCCAATGTAGATATGATAGGACTCTTTAAGGTGGAGAATAGTGTAGATCATACCCAGGTCAAGCCCAATACTCCTGTGACTTATACCTTGAAGATCTCCGGAGAAGGCAGTCTGGATGATCTGGCAGATCCAAAGTTTGATCTACCAGGAGTCACCGTATATGGCGATGATGCAAAAGTCACTAGTAGAGTGGTAGGGGACAAGGTGGTCAGTCAGTATGAAAGGAAGTATGTTTTTATCTCAGACCGGGATTTTGCAATTCCTTCGCTGAGCTTTAAAAGCTTTGATTATCTTTCAAAAAAAAGTAAAAAACTTGTAACCAAAGCATATCAGATCAGGGTAGACAGCAGCGGAATTTCATCACCAAAGGCAAGATCCAATACTGAGGTCAAGCATGATGAAGTAGTCGGAAACAAGACAAGAATCCATGATGAAAAGCAGAACAGTAGCATACTGGAAGATAGGGAGTATTATAAAGAAAAAGAGGAAAAAGAGCGAGCAGGATATCCACTTTGGATAGCACTCTTGACTTTCTTGGCAGGTATTGTCTTGACACTATTTACTCAAAAAACAGCCTCTTATATCGTACAGAAAAAAGGTACCGGGAGAAAAACCCACTACAGTACCGGGGAGGCACTGAAAATACTTTATCCGCATACCAATCATCACAAAAAAGTAGAAGTGATGGTACGAAAACTCTATGAGAAAGAGAATGGAAACAAAACTGTTTCCATTGATAGAGAGGAGCTGGACAGGATGGTCAGGGAGGTACTTAAGAGCAAAGAGTAGCTATCCTCAGGCAATACTTCTACAGGATATGGTGCAGGGTATTGGCTTTGGACATCCAGTGGTGAAGCTCATCCCACTTCTCTTGCTCTACCAGTGTTCTGCATTTGGCAAGCTCTTCGGCAAACGAATCAATACCATCCAAGAGGTGCATTCTATTTTGTTGAAAGATATCACGCCACATATTGGGTGAGGATTTGGCGATACGGCTCATATCCTTGAAACCACCGCCAGCCAATGCGATGATTGCTTTTGGGTTCTCTTGTTTCATGACAGAATTTGCCAGTGCATAGCTCAGTGCATGCGGCATATGAGAGATATAGGCAGCATGTTTATCATGCCCTTTGGCATCCATATAGAAAAGTTTCATTCCTATGTCAGTAAAGATTTTTTTGGCTAAATTACGCTGTTTTTCTCCACTTTCTTCTATATCGCAAAGCACTACAGCTTTTCCATGATAGAGTCCCCCTATCGCAGCAGAGGGACCTGATCTTTCCGTACCGGTCATAGGATGTGCGGCGACAAAGTTTTGTCGTATCTCTTTCGGAACGGACTGGATAATCTTCTCTTTGGTACTTCCTAGATCAATAATAGCTGTGCTGACCTCTATTTTCGGCAGATTCTTGAGTAGGGCGATGATCCCATCTACCGGTACAGCCAAAAAGAGTGCATCGATACCATAGAAATCCTCCAACGTATCAATTACTTTGTCAACAATGCCAAATTCCAGTGCCTCTATACAGTGCTGATCATTATGATCAAAGCCAATCACTTCCACATCATCATAAATCTTTTTGAGAGTGATCCCAAGCGAACCGCCCATAAGACCCAAACCGATAATTCCTATTTTCAAAACAATCCTTTGAAGTGTAATCCAATAATATTATAACATATGAACACTGTATTCTTATTTTGTCCCAAAAATAGGCTTATAGTCACTGTTTTTTTAGACAAAAAACGGTACACTTAGTACAAATTTATCTATTTTCTGCAAGTGCAGAGAAGTAAGGACATCATATGTTGAAGCGCGTTCTATTGGTTTTACTACTTGGAATGACTTTGTTAGCGGCCAAAACGATCGATTCTATCGAGATCAAAGGATTTGATGGTGACAAGCTGAAACCAATCATTGGTATCAAGGTAGGAGATACGTATACTACTGGGAAAGTAGCAAAAGCCAAAAAAATTATTCGTGAAGCATTAAAGTCTGCTGGATATCAAAAGACCACAGTGCAGAGTCGAGTAAGCAACAAAGGTTCTGCTGTCGGTCTTGTCTTTGATATTAAAAAGGGCAATAAAGTCACTATTAAAAAGATCAATATTATTGGCAATAAGAAGGTTCCTGCTAAAGAGTTGACAGGTAAAGTTATCAACAAAGAAGCAGAATTTATGGGATGGTTTCCGGGAAGGAACAGCGGGACAGCCAATATTACGCAACTTAAATACGATGCGATGAGAGTACAGGATGAGTACTATAAGCGCGGGTATCTGGATGCAAAAGTGGCGACCCCTTCTCTCAAGGTAGACCCTGCAAGCAGTGATGCAACAGTGACATATCGTGTCAAAGAAGGAAGGCAGTATAAGGTCTCTGCAGTAAGTTTGAGTATGGGAAGAGTATCCGGTCTTGATGCAAAAACACTCAGTGCTGATCTTCAACTTAAAAAAGGTAAAGTTTTCGATGTCTCCAAATTAAGAAATGACATCAAGATGATCTCCAAAAAACTTGCAAACATGGGATATGCCTATGTCAAAGTAATGCCAGGCTTTAAGAAAAATGCAAGACGTCTCACTATGTCTGTCAGATATAAGGTAATACCCGGCAAAAAAGTCACTATCGGCAATGTAATTGTCAAGGGCAATAAAAAAACTAAAGATAATGTTGTAAGAAGATATCTCGATCTGGCACCAGGTGACCTTTACAACTATACAACACTTAAAGAGAGTAAAAAAGCACTTTCCCGTACCGGATTCTTTGAAAAAGCAGTCATTAAGCCTAAGAAGGTTTCTTCCACAAAAATGAATCTGGAAGTCGATGTCAAAGAGGCAAAAACTGGGTCATTTACTATTGGTGGAGGCTATGGCAGTGCAGATGGCTGGATGGTTGATGGCAGTGTCAAAGAGAGAAATTTCCTGGGTACAGGTATTGAGGTAGGTGCTTCTATTGACTACTCAAAAGTGACACAGTCTTATAGCCTATCAGTTAAAGACCCGAGACTCTTTGACAGTAAATACAGTTTGTCCGGCGGTATATTTAAAAAAGAAAGCGATTATAGTGAAAGTGACACCTATGATAACTTAGCCTATAAAAAGAAAGATGAAATTGGCGGCTATCTAAGTTTGGGTCGTCAATTCACACATAACTTCTATATGTCGATAGGGTATAGTTATAAAGATGTAGAGTATGATGATTTAAATTGTAGTGCACCGGGAGCTTGTCCAGCTCCCGGTATTGATGGGGATTATGAGAACTATATAAAATCTTCTATCATCGCCTCACTTGTTTACGATAGTACAGATGATTATTATGTACCGAGAGAAGGTATTTATGCTAGAATCGGTTTTGAATATGCAGGACTTGGTAGCGCATCCGGAGTTAAAAAACTAGCTGAATTTATACGGTATGATGGTAAGTTTGCAGCATATTATGGATTTAAAGATCAGATGGATTATGATTTGATCCTGAGAGCCAAGCTTAGAGCAAGCTATATCGATCATGATACGGGGAAATATGTTCCTGTGGCTGAACGGCTTTATCTCGGTGGCGCAAGTAGGGGTATCAGAGGGTTCAAATCAGGAACCATTTCTCCTATGACAGGAGGATTTAGAACAGGGGGATATAAAAGTTATGTGGCAAGTCTTGAGGCCAGTATTCCTCTTTCTGTAGTATCAAAAATGCGTTTGACTTTCTTTGTTGACTATGGACAAATCTGGGGAGAGAGTGATTGGAGTAGTGATGTGGATCATATTACACAAAAATCAGTGGGTGCACAAGTCGAATGGAGATCTCCATTCGGTCCTATCAATCTGATTTTTGCAAAAGCCATTGATGCAGATGAGACACATGGTGATACAGCCAGCTTTGAATTTAATATTGGCGGGAAATTTTAGAGCAGTGATCTTTCGTCATCCTGAGTCAAGTTTAGGATGACGCTAAAAGTATGGTCTCTCTCAAGACCGAAACGTTCCGGCATTCCAGATCCGATTAGAAACCTATACTTCAGATAATTTTATTAGAGAAAGCCAAGAATTCCAAATCAGATCAATATTGCCTAGTAAA
>Ga0256827_10001965_pt1 | contig 13295 bp, 11 predicted proteins | sample CV84metaG_FD_185977 | JGI IMG/M metagenome (GOLD analysis project Ga0256827, IMG submission 185977) | Hydrothermal vent microbial communities from East Pacific Rise, Pacific Ocean - CV84 | ecosystem: Environmental > Aquatic > Marine > Hydrothermal vents | place: Pacific Ocean: East Pacific Rise... | reverse complement strand
TGACAATGTATGGCATAAAAACCTGCTCAACTGTAGGTAAAGCAAGAAAGTTTATGAAAGAGAATGGTATAGAGTTTGATTTTGTAGACTACAAAGTAGAGTCAGTAGACGAAGAGAAAATCCGTGAATGGTTGAAGCAACTGGACATAAATGTACTTTTTAATAACAAAGGTAAAAAGTACCGTGACTTAGGGCTTAAAGAGCTAAACCTAGACGACGATGGAAAAATAGAGTGGATGGCTAAAGAGAATTATCTGCTCAAACGTCCTGTTATAGAGTATGGAGATGGGAAGGTTCATGTGACCTATAATGAAGATGAGTATAAAGAGCTGTTTTTGTAGTTTTAGTAAAGTTGTACCAAATTTTTAATTTTTTTAATTTTTTGGTATAACATAAATATTTTTAGATTTTAGAACTATTAAAGCTTTCTCATTTTAAATCCTTGTGTGGATATATTAACACTTTTTTCTTTATGTATCGTAGTGTAAGGACGGTTCACCGACCATTGATTGGGATGTATGTCAGTTCTTGGTCGATGAATCGACCCTACAGATTTTAAGTTTTTATATCTTTTAGCTATCATTCCCAAAAAATAAAAGGCAACCATTGCTCACCATTGACAAAGCCAAACACAAAAAAATCTTAAGTATTTCACTTCCTGCTGCTTTTAACTCCTTACTTGATATGCTTCAAGTGGTTACTGACCTTATAATGGTGGGGACTATTTCGGCATTTGCTGTGGCTGCTGTGGGGGTTGGGTTGCAGTCGCTTATGCTTATATTTGCTGTTTTAACTCTTTTTCAAGTGGGAACCAATGCTTTGATATCTCGTTTTAAAGGGGCTGGGAAAATGAACCAAGCCTCTTTGGCTCTTTCGACCATTTGGCAGTTTGCTTTTGTCTTGTCTATGATAATTGTTCCTATTTGGTACTTTGGTTCTTCTTGGTTGTATGTTTGGTTTGGGGTTGTGCCTGAGGTTATGGAGCTGGGTTCTGCGTATGTGCAGGTTTTAACTTTTATGATGCCGTTTATATTTATGAAATTGGTCTTTATCACGGCTCTTAATGCAACAGGAGATACCAAGACACCTCTTTATGTGAAGTTGGTCTCTATCATTTTAAATGTTGGCTTGAACTATCTACTTATATTTGGAAACCATGGTTTTCCAGAGCTTGGGGTGGTTGGGGCTGCTGTGGCTACAGTTATAGTAAATATGTTGGAGCTTTTGGTTTATGTGGTACTTTATGTGCGTAAAAAGACACCTTTTAAACCTATGATGCGTTTCTCTAAAAACTTGTTTCGACGAATGTTAAAGGTAGGTTTACCTGCATCATTTGAGAGAACGTTGACCATGGGTTCTTTTACATTTTTTACAGCGACCATTGCCCACTATGGTACGGAAGTTTTGGCTGGGTATCAGATAGGTTTACGTGTTGAGGGAATTGCTTTTATGCCGGGGATTGGGTTTACTATTGCAGCTATGGCACTGATGGGGCAGGGGCTTGGAGCCAAGAAGCCTGAACAGGCACGAGAAGATGTTTTGTTGGTTATGAAGTATGCTATAGGGCTTATGTTTTTTCTCTCATTTTTTATGATTTTTACTCCTGAGATGATAGTGGCACTATTTACAACAGATGCTCAAACTATAAAAGAGGCAAGTTTGTACTTGAAAATAGTGGGGCTTTCACAGATACCGTTAGCTATAAGTTTTGTACTCGCTGGGGCTTTACGTGGAGCAGGAGACAGTAAGCGAACATTACGTATTAGTTTAACCTCTTTATGGTTGGTGAGAATTATTCCTGCTTTTCTTTTAACTTGGTACTTTGAAGATGTTATTTGGGTCTACATAGCGATGATTTCAGATACATTTGTCAAAGCCTTTTTTATGTGGAGAGCATTTAACAAAGGTGAGTGGAAACGTATAAAAGTTTAATTTTATCTTATAAAATAAGAGTCTTATTATTGTTTATAACTTTATTTTAGATATTATATTAATAATTTAATTTAAAATTTATATATTCTAGGAGAACGAATATGTCTTATGATAAAAAAACTTTTATAGTTAACGCTGCATTGGGAACAATGAATGACATAAAATATGAAGACAGAGAGGTGTTAAGTGCCAGACTAAAAGGTGCTATTATCTCTCTTAATAAAATCAACAGTAACAGCATGGTCAACTCACTTTTGGCAAACTTTAGAAGTCAAATAGCTGCAGTAAATGAAGAGGAGTTTGAGTTTGCATTGAACTTTAACAAAGACCTTATTAACGGCTCTTTACGGATTAAAAACTAAGGTAAACGTACTGCCTTTTTTTAGTTCTGACTCTAGCTCTATGTTGATGTTGTTGCTACGACAGATACCCATGACAATATCTAGCCCAATACCAAAGCCTCCAGCCTCTTGTTGTTGGAGACGTTTGTAACGATTGAAAATCTTTTTTTGGTCTTTTTTTGCTATACCCATACCCTCATCTTTAATGGTAAATATGTTTGCTGTGAGTGTTACCTTTATAGTTTTGTCTCTGTATGAATATTTGATGGCATTTGCTATGAGGTTGTTAATAAGCTTTTTTATGCTGTTCTTATCTTTGTGTACTATATATTTATGAAGCTCTGCTTCTATAATAATATTTTTACTTCCAGCAATTTCTCTAAAATAATCTATGGATTTTTGAATCAGCTCTGCGAGGTTAAACTCTTCTATGTTTTCAACGTCAATGTCATGAAACGCCAAGTATGAAATGGAGTTGTATGTCTCTGAAATCATTTTAGAACTCATAAGCATATGCTCTACCATCTCTGGGTCGTAGGTTTTTTTTAGGTAGTTTGCAGACATCATAAGTGCTGTAACAGGGGTGTTTAGTTCATGTGCTGAGTCTTTCATAAAACGGTTGAGTATGGCAAAGTTCTCTTTGACAGGTTTGAGTAGAAGTCTACTTAAAAGGTACCCAATGAGTGCCACAAATATAGAAGCGATGAGCAACATTTTCCATATGAACGACTCTAACTCTACCATCTCTCCTGAGACTTTAGAATCTTCAATAATGACATACTTAATTCCATCAACAGGTTTAATAAATGAACTTATGAAAAAAGCAGAAGATTTTTGAGTGTAGTTTGTCTGGTCAAAGTCTATTTTTTGGGTTGTTAAGTTAGAGACAATAGAGTTGTAGTTTTTATCATAGAGTCCGATTCTTAGACGTTCAGCATCATCAAAAAGAGAGTTTATATTTTCATGGCTTAAAATTTCCATTTTAATCTGCATTGCCATATTTTCCATGCTTACACCACAGTATCGGTCAATGGTTGCAAGTTTCTCTTTATAATAAAGAAAGCCAATGGAACCCAACATAAGAATAGAAGAACTTATATATATAAGTAAAAAACTGATTAAGGCTCTTCGTTCATTATGATACAAGACGATACCCCGTTCCCCTTATGGTTTCTATGGCTGTTTTTCCAATTAATGCTCGGAGATTTCTAATGTAAACACGTAAGGTTGCATCACTGGGCATGTTTTCAAACGACCATAAGTTTTGGGTAAGTTCCTCTTTTGAGATGGTACGGTTACGGTTGATAGCAAGGTAGTTTAAAAATTCACTCTCTTTTTTAGCTAGGGAATAGGTCTTGCCATCTTTAATAATTTTATGATTGAGTGCATCAAAAAAAGTATTTTCTGAAATCTGAATCTCTTGGTTTTGTTCAATATTGAAGATACGTGAGATATTCTCTATACGCATATCCAGTTCATCAAGTTCAAAAGGTTTTTTAATGTAATCATTACAACCATTTGTAAAGGCTTTTTTTAAGTGATTTGTATCTTGATAAGCAGTTATCATAATAATAGGTGTGGTGTCATTGTAGGAACGTAACTCTTTAATAAGTTCTAATCCAGAAATTCCAGGAACATTTGAATCTAAAATTAGTAAATCAAATTTTTTATCTTCAATGGTCTCTAATGCAGAATCACCTGTATAGACAGGGGTGATATTGTAGCTTTGGCTGAGGTGTTTGGTTAAAATTCTTGAAAGGAGGGGGTCATCTTCGAGTAGTAAAATATTCATGAAATTTTTTAACTCCTCATTTTTATTTAATATAATATTTTTAATTATATCGTAATATTAAAATTATATAGAAGCAGTGTTTAGCTCTTGTGTAGAGTAGTTATAAATATTACCTTTAATAATAATATTTATTTCATTACCAAATAGCTCGCTATTCCCCTAAATATGACAACTTTTTCACTATTTATTCGTTTTTGAAACAAGCAGTTGTAACACTTAGTTACAAAGCTTTTTTCTACACTTTAAACACAGTCTATTCACAATTAATTTAATGAATTTTCGATACTATAAATGTACTATTCTTCCGTATGCCTCACAATTAGTGTGATATGGTAATATAGAATAACATCTTTTACAAAGGAGTTCTAATGACTCATGTGATTAATAATCACCCTTATTTAGGTATTTTCTTTTTATTCATCGTGACAGTGGTTGCTTTTAATGCAACACTTATAGCTGCACGATTTGTAAGTAGAAAAATGGCGAAACTCGACACGGAGAAGTTGAAGCTGACCATCTATGAGTGTGGACCAGAGGTTACTAAACAACCCAATACAATTTCGACTCAGTTTTATTTGATAGCTCTTCTATTTATTCTTTTTGATGTGGAGATTATTTTTATGTTTCCTTGGGCTATTGATTTTATTAAACTTGGTTGGTTCGGATTTGTAGAGATGATTTTGTTTATTGTACTTTTAACAATCGGATTTATATATGCATGGAAAAAAGGAGCACTTGAATGGCACAGCATCAAGTAAATTATGCCTCAACTGGAGGCTTACCTGTAGCATTGACTACAGTAGATCATTTGGTTAACTGGGGACGAAGTAACTCACTTTGGCCTTTAACTTACGGACTCGCATGTTGTGCGATTGAGATGATGGCATCGGGTGCATCACGTTATGACTTCGATAGAATGGGAACTATTTTTAGAGCCTCTCCTAGACAGTCTGATGTTATGATATTGGCTGGGACACTATCTAAAAAGCACTCTGAGTTTGCTAGAAGACTTTATGACCAGATGACAGAACCTAAATGGGTTATATCTATGGGGTCATGTGCGAACACAGGTGGTATGTTTAATACCTATGCAACTGTTCAAGGTGTTGACAGAATTATACCTGTAGACATTTACCTTCCTGGTTGTGCACCTCGTCCTGAGACACTTCAGTATGCGATGATGATGCTTCAGAAGAAAATTAGAAGAGAGTCTGCAAACATGAACAACAACACAAAACAAAATTTGAGGTTAATATAATATGAGAAAATATACCCCAAAAGACAATGTACAAGGTAAGTCATACTATACAGACCGTTACCATGTAGTACCATCGGTACCAATATTTGACGTAGCAACAGATGAACTGTTTGCTAAACATCTAGCTGCAATCGAAGCAGCAGTAGAGGTAAAATCAGCAAAAATTATGTTGGGTCAGATGATTGTTGAGATTAACCATGCAGATAACTTTAAAGCCATAGAAGTACTTAAAAATGAGTGTGACTATGCGATTCTTTCGGAGATGTCAGCAGTAGACTACTTGGCGAAAGATGGAAACTTTGAAGTTTTTTATCAGATGCACAACTTAAAAGATGTTAAAAGAATGCGTTTAGTAATGAGAATAGAGCAGGGACTAGCAGTAGAATCAGTTGTACCTCTTTATAAGTCAGCAAACTTTGCAGAGCGTGAGATGTTTGATATGTTTGGGATTGTTTCAAACAATCATCCATTTATGAAAAGAATTCTTATGCCTGACGACTGGGAAGGTCATCCACTTCTTAAAACTTACCCATTACAAGGTGATGAGTTTGCTTCATGGTATGAAGTAGATAAAATATTTGGAAAAGATGCACGTGAGGCAATTGGTCCTGAGATTAGAGACCAAGCACAGATTGATAGATACGATACAAAACGTTTCTCAAGAGTTGGATATGAAGTACCATTTGATGCAGATATATCTGAAGGTGAGACTGAGACTCCTATTGAGTACTCTAAGACATTACTTGTTGATTACCAAAAAGCAGATGGTGTTAAACCAGCTGAGCATAGAAAGTAGAGGGAGAAAATATGCAACAACCAAATAAACTATCCCCATTTTTTGAAAACCTCAATTTTGAGCGTGATGACAACACCATGGTTATTAACTTTGGTCCACAGCACCCTTCAGCTCACGGTCAGTTAAGACTTGTACTAGAGTTAGATGGTGAACAAGTGGTTAAGGCGTATCCAGATATTGGTTACCTTCACCGTGGTATCGAAAAAATGGCAGAGAACATGACTTATAATGAGTTCTTACCAACTACAGATAGACTTGATTATATCGCGTCTACATCTAACAACTATGCTTATGCACTGGCTGTTGAAAAACTTCTTGGTATTGAAGCACCTAGACGTGCTCAGGTTATTAGAACCATGCTTTTAGAGCTTAACAGAATTATCTCTCACCTTTTCTTTGTGGCGACACATGCACTAGATGTTGGAGCTATGTCAGTATTTCTTTATGCTTTCCGTGAGCGTGAGTTCGCAATGGATTTAATGGAAGATTATTGTGGTGCTAGATTGACTCACTCAGCTGTTAGAATTGGTGGAGTGCCTTTGGATATTCCAACTGGTTGGATGGCACAAATGAGACGTTTTTGTGATACTGTTGATTATGAGTTAGAACATACCTATAATGCTCTTTTACAAGAGAACAGAATCTGGAAAATGCGTCTTGAAGATGTAGGTGTACTGACTCCTGAAGATGCAATGTCTTGGGGTTGTTCAGGTCCTATGCTTAGAGGTTCTGGTATCGCTTATGATATTAGAAAAGAAGAGCCATATGAGCTTTACCCAGAGTTAGATTTTGACGTTCCTATAGCAGATACAAACGACTCTTATGGTCGTTATAGACTCTACATGGAAGAGATGAAGCAGTCTACTAGAATTATTAGACAGTTGATTTTAAAATACGATGATACAGAGCCACAGCTTATGGCACACGCTCCACAGTACATCTCTGCTCCAAAAGAAGAAATTATGACACAAAACTATGCATTAATGCAACACTTTGTACTGGTAACTCAAGGGATGAGACCACCAAAAGGTGAAGTTTATGTTCCAACTGAGTCTCCAAAAGGTGAGCTTGGATTCTACATTAAATCAGAAGGTGAGCCATATGCTTACAGACTTAAATGTAGAGCTCCATCGTTCTTCCATACAGGATTACTTCAAGAGATTTTAGTAGGTACTTACATAGCAGATGTTGTTACAATTATTGGTTCTACCAATATTGTATTTGGTGAAGTTGACAGATAGGAATAGGAGAAAAATATGCAAAGATATGACTTAAGACATTTACATGATGACTTCTATGACAGAATGGGTGAACTACTGGTTAGTGGACTCAAAGTTAATGAAGTAGGGATTTTTCTTTTTGAAGTTGGTGATTTTTCATCTATTCAAAAATCTGCTGATTTTATTAAAGAGAGTGGTCATGAGCTTATGAACTCTGTTAAGTTTAATGAAGTGGACTGGACGATAGTGGTTAAAAAGCTTGATGAAAAAACCATTGCTGATAAAAAAGAGGCAGCTGCTAAAGCTGCTGAGAAAGCAGAAGAGAAGAGAATAGAAGCAGAGAAAATAGCTGCCGAAGAAGCAGCAGCAAAAGCAAAAGCAGATGCTGAAAAAGCAGAAGCAGATGCGAAAGCAAAAGAGGAAGCAGATAAAGCAGAGGCTGAAGCAAAAGCTAAAGAAGAAGCCGAGAAAGCTGAAGCTGAAAAAGTTGCTGCCGAAGCGAAAGCCAAAGAAGAAGCTGAGAAAGCTGCTGCTGAAGCGAAAGCTAAAGAAGAGGCTGAAAAAGCTGCTGCTGAAAAGGCACCTGCAAAGCAAACTCCTGCTAAAAAGACACCTGTGAAAAAAGCACCAGCTAAAAAAGCTCCAACAAAGAAAGCACCTGTCAAAAAGGCACCTGCTAAAAAATCTACAGCTAGCAAGCCAAAGGCTAAATAATGGCAAAGCTACTGTTCTCTACTTGGAGGGATGAGTTTATCGACAACCGTGGTAAACCATCTGAGGAGTGGAGTGAGTCGGGATTTAAACTTCCTGAAACTTATCATGGAGAGAGAGAATCTAAAGCATTTATTGGTTGGGATGGTGTTGCCATTTTCGACGAAGATATAGATGCTGTTGTTCTCGCAACTCAATATGCTGCACAGTACCAAGAGTACTCTGAGGCATGTGGACGTTGTGCTCCTGGTCGTTGGGGTGGTAGAATTCTATACGACTTACTTGACAAAATAGCACGAGGTGAGGGGTCACATGATGATATATCTCACCTAAAAGAGATTTCACAAACCATGATGGTAACATCTAAGTGTGAGATTGGGCGTACGGTTCCTAAGCCTATTTTGGACTTGATGGAACACTATAAAGAGCAGTTTGATACCTGTATTGATGCACAGATTCAGTCTATACATTATGAAGGAGACATTTCGTACATTGCTAAAGTAACAGCACCATGTACCGATATGTGTCCTGCTCATGTTGATATTCCTGCATATATTGAGGGTGTAAGAGACATGGTATTTACTGATTCTCTTGCAGCGACGCGTCAAACCATGCCATTGGCACATACTTGTGGGCGTGTTTGTCCTCATCCATGTGAAGATGCGTGTAGACGTATGAATCTTGATGAGCCTATTTCGATTATGGAGCTTAAAAGATTGGGTGCTGATTATGAGACTGACCATGAAATTCCATGGTTACATCCAGTTGAGCCAAAACCTCTTAGAGATGATGGTAAAAAAGTAGCCATTATTGGGGCTGGTCCTGCTGGTCTTACAGCTGCTTATTATTTGGCTTTAGAGGGAATTAAAGTAGATATTTTTGAAGAGTTACCTGTTAATGGTGGAGAAGTTGCTGTGGGTGTTCCAGAGTACAGAATGCCTATTGACAAGTACAACAAAGATATTGATTTGGTTCTTGAGATGGAAGCTGTTTCTATTACCAACAACCATCGTGTTACAGCAGACCGTCTTAAAGAGATAGAAGCTGAATATGATGCGACTATGCTTGGATTTGGTGCGAGACTTTCTAAAAAAGTTAGAGCTACCAATGAAAATCCAGATATGGGTGGTTATTGGGGTGCGATAGAGATGCTTGACAAGGTAAACTTGTGGCATAAATATGACATCGGGTCTCCTGCCTCAAATGAGCTTGAAGGTAAAACTGTGGTTTGTGTTGGTGGTGGATTTACCTCTATGGATGTGGTTCGTTGTTCTATTCGTGAAGGGGCGAAAAAAGTTATTATGCTTTATCGTCGTGATGAGAAGACCATTATACGTAACACAACCTATGAAGAGTATCATGAAGCTGTTGAAGAGGGTGTTGAGTTTATTTTCCACTCTGCTATTGAAGAGATTTTTGATGATGGTGAGAACATAACAAAGCTTAAAGTAAATAAGTTTGAACTTGTACCTGACCCTAATGGTGGACGTGCTCAGTTAGTAAAGATAGAAGGTGGTGACTTTGATATAGAAGCTGATTATCTTATTCCTGCTGTTTCACAAGCACTTGATACGCAAATTCTTCCTGAAGATTGGAACATAGAGATGACCTCTTGGAACTCTATTTTGACCAATGGTAAAGATTATATGACCTCTAAAGAGGGACTTTTTGCTGCTGGCGACTGTGAGTATGGACCAATGACGATTGTGAATGCTGTAGGACAAGCTCGTAGAGCTGCTTCAGTAATTTCTCGTTATATCTATGATGGAAAATGCACACTTCTTGATGATGAGATTATGGAAGACCATTTATCTAGACTTAGAGTTTACGATAAAAAAGAGAAAGTGACAGGTTGGATGCCTGGAATACCTAGAGAAGAGAGTGAAAAACTAGGTGTTGAAGAGCGTAAAACCAACAACAAAGAGGTAAACCTTGGGTTTACTGGTGAAGAGGCGATATCTGAAGCAGAGCGTTGTATGCGATGTTACTACATATCGATGGTGGCTGTATAATGAGCAATATTAGAAATGTAGAGCCAAAAGCCATAAACCTTACAATAGATGGAAAAGCTTGTTCAGCTGTTTTTGGACAAACTATTTTAGAGATTGCCAGAGAGAATGACATTTACATTCCAACCATGTGTTACCTTACCAAAACATTGCCTATCGCATCGTGTCGTATGTGTGTGGTCAATGTTGAGGGTGTTGATGGGATGATTTTATCTTGTCAAGAGAAAGCAACCGATGGTGCTGTGATAAACACCAACAATGATGAGCTTTTTAAAGAGCGTCAAAACATCATGAAACTTTACAACGTAAACCACCCTTTAGAGTGTGGTGTATGTGACAAAAGTGGTGAGTGTGATTTACAGAACAAAACCATGGAGTTTGGTGTTAGTGGTCAGAACTTTACAACAAAAGAGCCACATAGAGCTGTGCAGAACTGGGGAGTTATATCTTATGACCCTTCTTTATGTATTATGTGTGAAAAGTGTGTTCGTGTTTCAACTGAGATTACAGGTGATGAAGCCTTAAAAGTTAAATTTGGAGGTTACTCTTCTACGATTATAAATGTAAAAGAGGATGCCAACTATAAAACTTTGGGTGAAGCAGCAGCTGTTTGTCCTGTTGGAGCGTTGGTTGATACAAGCTTTAAGTATACAGCAAACGCTTGGGAGCTGACACAGATTCCATCTGCTTGTCCACACTGTGGAGCAGGTCATGATGTGAACTATGAAGTAAGAAACGGAAAAGTTTACCGTGTGACCAACCAAGCAGAGTTTTCTACTTTATGTTCAGCTTCTCGTTATGGATTTGATTTTGACAATAAAAATGTTAAAAAAGATGTTTCTTCATTTAATAGTGCTCTGAAAGCCTTTGAAAATGCAGGGACAATTATCTTCTCAAATGAGACTTCAAATGAAGAGGCACTTATCTTCCAAAAGCTAAAAGAGGAGAGAGGTTATAACCTAATCTCTTCTGAGGCAAGAGCGTATCAGAAGTTTATGGCTGCTTATGGTTCTGTAACAGGTAAGTCGTTGGCTTCTGGAACATTAGAAAAGTTAACGAAGTCAAGAGCTATTATAGTTATGGGAACACGTATTAATGATGATGCTCCTATTGTAAAGTATCATATCAATATGGCGAGTAAATGGCAAAGAGCAAGAGTTGCTTACATGCACCCACTGGCAGATGATGAGATATCAAACATAGTAACTCAGTTCATTAAGTATGAAGCTGGCTCAGAAGAGGGTGTGGCTGCACTTTTGGCAGATACATTGCTAAAAGATGTAGAACTACCTGACTCTGTTCGAGCTGTTTTAAATGACTTAGACATAGGTAACTTGTCTGCTGAATCAAATGTTGGGGAAGAGGAGCTTGAGACTTTAAGAAAATCACTTATTAAAAAAGTGGGTTACTCTTTGGTTGTTGGGTCTGATTTGTATGCACACCCAAGAGCTGAAAATATTGCCAAACTTCTTGCACTTTTAGAGAAGTACGCAGGGTTCAATGTTATCTGTGTTCCACCTGCTGGAAATGCAATGGGTATTTCACTTATTTGTGACCTCGACGATGATGTAGAAGGTTCAACCATTGGATATAACGTTCAAGGTGACTTCACACTTTCTGCACTGGGTAATGGTGATTTAGATATGCCAGCACTCAATCAGCAAGAGGGAACATTAACAGCGTTAACCAAACGTGTGGTTCCTATGAATGTGGTGTTGGAGTATGGTGGTTATGTTTTAAATGATATTGCCAATGCTTTAGGGTTGGATGCTGAGTATACTATTAACTATACAAAAGAGCTTCCAACTTCAAAAGGATTTGAGGCAGTAGAGTTTGACGCTTTACCTGACTACTTTGATGCTGTAGGAACAGAACATAGAGGATACCTTTTAAATGAGGTTGAAACGGTTGTAGATGAGAGCATAGAAGAGCCAGCAGAGATGGATGCTTTTGATGGAACGGTTATTTATAATTGTAACCCACAGGAACATTTCTCTGCTTTTACTGCAAAGTCTAAAAATTTAGAGCAAAATGCGTATCTGCAAGGTTCGCAGCAGTTTGCAACAGCTGCAAAATTGAGAGATGGTGATACGGTATGTTACACAATTGATGACGTAAAGTTTGAAAGAGTGTTTAAGATTGATACATCTTTAAAAGGTACCATCGCACTTAACCCTACGTTTGATATGGGATTAAGTAGTGCTTTGATATCCTCTTATAGATTTAATCAAGTAGAGATTGAAAGAGTAGGAAGCTAATATGAGTGAAGTGCAAACAGTAGAAAATATGGTTAGTATTACTATTGACGGTACAGAGTACAAAGCAAAAGAGGGTGAATACATCCTTAATGCTGCTCGTGCCAACGATATATTTATTCCTGCTATCTGTTATTTAACAAGATGTTCACCGACATTGGCATGTCGTATTTGTCTTGTTGAAGCAGATGGGAAACAGGTTTATTCTTGTAATGCTAAAGTTAAAGATGGCATGGAGATTACGGTGAGTACACCAGACATTCTAGCAGAGCGTAGAGCGATGATGGAAGTTTATGATGTTAACCACCCACTACAGTGTGGTGTTTGTGATCAAAGTGGAGAGTGTGAGTTACAAAACTATACACTAGAGTTGGGTGTTGATTCTCAATCATACACCATTCAAGATACAAAGAGAGAAGCTACCAACTGGTCTTCTGTTCTTCATTATGATCCAGGTTTATGTATCGTTTGTGAGCGTTGTACAACCGTCTGTAAAGATATGATTGGTGATGCTGCAATTAAAACAACAAAACGTGGTGGTGAAGCACTTGATAAAGCATGGAAAGATGAGATGCCTAAAGATGCTTACGCAATGTGGAATAAGTTACAAAAGTCTGTTATTGCACCTAGTAATGGTACAGAGCATACTAACTGTTCTGATTGTGGTGAGTGTGTGGCAGTTTGTCCTGTTGGAGCTTTGGTATCAAGAGACTTTGTATACACATCAAATGCGTGGGACTTAAAGAGAATTCCTGCAACTTGTGCCCATTGTAGTTCTGGTTGTCAGATTTATTATGAGACAAAACCAGCTTCTATAGAAGATAGAACAGAGAAAATCTTCCGTGTTACAAACGAATGGAACTATGTTTCACTTTGTGGAGCAGGGCGATTTGGTTATGACTTTGAAAACAAAACAGCTACCAAAGATGCAACAGCATTTGCAGCAGCAGTTGAAGCGTTCAAAAAAGCAGAAGTTATTAA
>Ga0256827_10001964_pt1 | contig 13297 bp, 10 predicted proteins | sample CV84metaG_FD_185977 | JGI IMG/M metagenome (GOLD analysis project Ga0256827, IMG submission 185977) | Hydrothermal vent microbial communities from East Pacific Rise, Pacific Ocean - CV84 | ecosystem: Environmental > Aquatic > Marine > Hydrothermal vents | place: Pacific Ocean: East Pacific Rise... | reverse complement strand
ATTATATAATTATAACTAATATTAGTGGTTTGTATCGTTACGATATGAATGATATTTTAGAAGTAGTTGGCTTTTACAATAAAACTCCTTTATTGAAATTTATTCAAAAAGGAGCAGGGATTGTAAGCTTGATGGGAGAGAAGCTCTCTGAAGAACAAGTTATTACCTCAACACAAGAAACTGCATCGAAAGCAGGTTTGGTAGTTAAAAACTTTTTAATGTTTGGCGATAATAAAAAATTCAAATACGAGTATTTTGTTGAGTTTGAGCAAACGCCTTCTGAAGAAGAAAAGATAGATTTTGTGGAAAATTTTGATAAAAAATTACAAGAATTAAATATTGAATACAGCTCTAAACGACAATCAAAACGCCTTAATACGCCAGAATTAATTACTCTTCCAGAAAATTCTCATCATAAAATAAAACAAAGCTTAGTTGAAAAAGGTTTGGCTAAAGATGGGCAATACAAAGATTTATATCTTTCAGAAAAAGTTTCTACTAGAGAAGTATTGAGCGAAATTATTTAGTACCGCAAAACTATTATTAAAATGCAAAAACAAAATCCATTAATTATTACAATAAATAATTGGTTCGAAAAATTTGGAAAATTTATTGTAAAGAATAAATATGTGTTTATTTTTTTAACACTAATTGTTATTGGTGTTTCGGCTGTAGGACTAAAACACCTGAAAATAGGATTAGATTTAGATAAATATTTCGATAAAAACGATCCTATTATTTTAAATAAAGCAGAGTTTACTAAACAATTTGGTAATAACGATTTTGTTGGCGTACTTGTTGATGCAGATAGTGTTTTTCAACGAGATGTTTTAAAAGCAATAAGAGAAGTAAGTAACGAATTAAAAGATAGTGTTCCGTTTGCAATTGAAGTAATATCGCTAACAAATATTAACTACGTAATGCCTGTTAAATCCTATGGAATGGGAGGGGCTAGGAAGTCGGTTTTTAACACAAGTACAATTGATATTGATTCAATATCTGATTCTCAGTTAAAAAGAATTGTTGGCTTATTTGAAAAACGTGATGGTATAAAAGGTCGTTTATATTCAAATGATTATAAGCAGACTTGGATAGTTCTAAAACTTAGTAGATATCCTAAAAAATCGGATTGGCATAAGAAAAAATCTCCTATTGAGTACGTTGGGCAAATAGCTTCAGGAGTTGTAGATAAATACAATCTGAAATATAAAGATAAGTTAAAAGATTCGCATTTTAAATTAACAGCCGCTGGAAATCCGGTAATAGTTTACAAGAGAAATCATGAATCGATGCAAGAGCTTATTCTTATAATATCTTTTGCCGCATTTATTGCAGTATTACTAATTGTATTAATGACACGCTCGTTTAAAGCTTCGGTTGGAATTGTAATAACAGTTGCTGGAGCATTAATTATAGTGTTTGGAATAAAAGGATATATGCACGAAATGGTAGATTCTGCCTTTATGCTTGTGCCAATTTTGCTTACAATAGCCGTGTCGGTCGCCTATTCCATACATTTTACATCGTATTACGATAAAGCTCTTTCCGAATCAGGTGATAAAAAGAAAGCTGTTATTGAATCGATGAAGAAAAATGGTTGGCCAATTTTCTTCGCAGCATTAACTACTATTATTTCGTTAAGCTCGTTTATTTTTGTGCCAATTACTACAATTAAATGGGCGGGAACAACTGCTGCACTTAGCATTTTTGTTGTGTTTTTATTACTAATGTTTTTTTATCCTGCCGTATTATCGCTCGGAAAATCTACAAAAACAATAAAAAAAGAAAAGAAAACTGATATTTGGGATAGAGTATTATTAGGAATGTCTAATTATGTGGTTACTCATGGAAAAATAATTACAATAGTTTTTACAATAATTGTATTAATAATGATTTGGTTTTCATCTCTTATAGAAGTTAATCTTCATCCTAAAAAAATGTTTGGTACAAAAATGCCACACGCAAAGGATATGGTTTATGTGAGCGAATCGCCAATTGCAACAAATTATTTTTATAATATTCTTTTGGAAAGTAATGAAAAAGATTTTTTTAAAAATCTTGATAATGCCAAAAAGCTTGTTGAGTTAGAAAATATAGTTAAAAAATCGGAATATGTTAATAGTGTATCTGGTTTTTCTAATAAAGTTGGCGAAATGTATCAAGCAATAAAAGGTGATAAACCAGAGTATAATAGGTTACCTAAAAAGCAAGGTTTGTACGAATCAATAATTAGGCGTTTAGAAAAACATACTCCTAAACAAATGCGTAACACTGTATCGGAAGATTATGCAACAACTCAAATATTTGTATCAATGCCTGATTTTGAATCAAAAACATTTGTTCTTCATATTGATAGTGTAAAAGCTGAGTTAAATAAGCTATTTCCTAAGAAAGATTATCCTAAATTTTCATCGTTTTTTACAGGTTTTGCAATACAATTTAGTAAAATGAATCAGTATATTACCATTGGTTTAATTCGTTCATTTGGTATTTCGTTGATACTTATTTTTATTTTGATGTCTATTGCTTTTAGTAGTATTAAGTTAGGCTTTATAGCATTAATACCAAATGTAGCACCTGTTGTAATTGCTGGAGGTATTATGGGTATTTTAGATATGCCACTAGAATTTGTTACTATGACTATTGCTCCAATGATTCTTGGGCTGGCTGTTGATAATACTATTCATCTTATAAATGGCACTAGGTTAGAGTTCTATAAAACTAAGAACTATAATAAAGCCATAGAAAATACTTTTAGAACTATTGGGCAAGCTATTATTAAATCTACATTAATACTCTGTTTTACATTGTTAACTTTTACAATTTCGGATATGAATAATATGGTAAATATGGGTGTTTTAACTGTAATAGCAATATTAAGTGCAAGTATTACCGATTTTATGGTTACTCCTACAATTATTAGATTAATTAAGCCTTTTGGTAAAGAGGCGAATTAGTATCGAATTTAATCTGTTTGGGTTTAATTCCCCGTCACTTGGGACGTATAAAAGAACTGTTTTTAAAATGATACCTCGTTCGCTTGCGGCTAGGAGATTCATTTAAAAAATGTAATAGAGTTACCTGTTCTAATGTCAGACAGGTATTTTTTCATAGATTTAAATAGAATAAGTGTAGAAAACCAGAAAAGCTAAATGGATTGAGTATATATTAATTGATGAGTTTTATCGTGCTTTATAATTGAAATTATTTTTTTATTTGTGCAATAAAGTATTCATATATTGTTATATGTACATGAGTATAAACGCCCAGTTTAGAAACATTATAAATATACACTCAAAGCAAAATATAACATAAATATTTTGATAAATAATTTTTATTTTTTTGCATATTTGTTGACTAATAACTAAAAATGCTAGCTAAAACTGTTATATTTGAGGTTTGTTTGTTATGTGTTAATTATTTCACTTAGCAAAAATTGTTAAGTGCCTTTTAACAAATTAAAATTTTAAATAATGAAATTAGAAAGTTTAAGTTCAGTCAATACTGACGTATTAAAAAAAGAAGAAATGGGTAATGTTTATGGTGGTGCAGTACATTCTGAAGATAACCCAAGTAGTAGAACCGATTCAACAGTAACAACTGATATTATTTGGTATCGAGATACTGTATATCTTGATGATTCTACTAGTAACGATAGAATTGGAAGCAGGATTGTACGTAGATTATATTAAAATACATTATAAACAGGGTTGCATATTTCTGTTTGATAGAGATGCAACTCTGTTTTTGAAATTATGAAAATATACTTAATTGTTTTACTATTTAGTTTTGAATTTGCATTTAATCAAAATTTAATTGTGAATGGAGATTTTGAAATAAATAAGTTAAATGCTTACATTCCAAAGTTTGCTCTTACAAATCGGGGAATGTGTAACACATATAGAATTAATAATTTACCTGATATAGATTGGCGAAATGTTATAGATGATTTTACATATTATAACCCATATACAATTACTGGATTTTGGACAAGTTATCCTGAATTTACATTTTTTATGGATTATAAGATAGCTATACAAACTTATAACAAAAATTTTCCACTAATTGAGCACAATAAAGATAATACGTGTTTGCAAGGGAATAGGATTGCTGAAATTGTAAAACCATATTCAGGTAATTTTTATATAAAAAACGAATTTATTAATAGCGTTGAACTATTCCAAAGTAAATTAACCAAGCCATTAAAAAAAGATAGTGTATATTATTTTGAGATGTATTATTACATTTCTGTATGTAAAGCAAAACTAAAGGATTTTGAAAATGGGAACTTTGGAATATCTTTTTTTACAACTTCGTTAAAAAATAAAAGAGATTATTTACTTTTACTTGATACTTTAAACCACACAATATATGTAGATGGTTATGAAAAGGCACTTAATAAATGGACTAAATTTTCTGCAATATTTTCTGTAAAAGAAAATAGAAACTACATAATAATTGGAAATACAAAACCATTTATTAGAGAGAATAATATTATTGAAGGAAATGCGTGCGGTTATACAAAAAACCAGTTAAATATATACATTGATAAAATAAGTCTGTTTAACTATAAAGATTTTTTTAAACAGGCAACTTTAAAACAAGGCGATAAATTTACATTAGAAAATATTGAGTTTACAGTTAATAGCGATACACTTAAACAAAAGTCGTTTATAACATTAGATTTGCTTGTAAATTATTTAAAAGCAAACAATTTTAATATTGAAATATCAGGGCATACTGATGATACTGGTAATTTTAAATATAATTTACAACTATCAGAGGCACGAGCAAAGGCTGTTTATAATTATCTTATTGAAAAAGGGATAAGTTCGAGCAGAATGTCATATATAGGCTATGGTAGTACAAAGCCTATTGTTGATAATAATACCAAAGAAAATAGAATTAAAAACAGACGAGTTGAAATAGAAATACTTTAAACAAACACAAGATGAACAAATTATTTATTTTACTAATTATTATTACTTTTTTAAAAGTAGATGCACAAGTAACTATAGATGTTATTGATACTCTTAATTACAAACCAGCAAGTGGTTTGCGAGAATATTACACAAATATAAATAATGCTGAACTAGCAATAATTGAAAAGGAATATTTAAAAGCAAGTCAATTGTATTACAAAGCTTTTGAATATAAAGTTCCTTTTATGCAAGACTTACAAAATTCAAATAATATTGACAAAAAATTACCTTTTGATTCTGTTCGTTTTCAAAACCAACTTGTTTTGTGGCGTAGAATTTCAACAAATTATAATTCAACAAAAGAATACCTTAATTTTATTGTGAAATTTTATCCCAATATTGATTCAAATATTATTTTGTCTTATTACCCCGTAATTGATACAGTAAAGAATATTTCTAAACTAAATAAAAAACTTATTGCAAAAGTAGATTCTTTAGAACAAAAAGACCAGTATATTAGAAAGAACAAAGTTACATCTCAAGAATTTAGAAGTACAGATACATCAGATTATTATTCTTTATTAAAATTGTTTTCAGACTATAAAATAAATGAAAATACTATTAAAAAGAAAGGCATATATTCTATTGATTTAATATTATTACACGCAAGTAGATATGGATTTACTGAATGGATACCTATTATATATAAAGAAGTAATGAAAGGCAATTATTCTAATAGAAGGTTTGCTGCTTTACTAGATAGTTATTTACAAAATAATTTTTCGACAAACCTTGATTCATCGGCTTATGCGTATATTTCTGGTTTTGCATTATACGATAAATACGTTATTCCAAAAAATGAATTAACCGCCAAAAATCTCGAAAAAATAAATAAAAGAAGAAATATACTAATGTTAGACAATTATAAAAACCAACAGAAAAAACAAATATGGAATTTTAGAAATAGTAATAAAATAACATTTTATGAGTATTTCTCCTATATTTTTGTTTTTCCTGAAGCATCAGAACAAGAAAAAACTGAAGCAAAAAAAGAACAAGAGCAAATATTAAGTAATATAAAAAAGAAATATAATGATTTATTAATTTTTAATAAAGATTCAGATAATTATGATATTAATCTTTAGTGAGGAAAAAGATATTTCTGCAAAGAAAGTATGTGAATGGTTAAGCTTCTATAATGTTAATTTTTTAAATGTTACAGAAAAGAAAAGTTTTAATATTATTGAAAGAATCAAGATTGATAATAATAAAAGTGAAATATTATTTAGAATAAATGGTATAGATATTAATATTAATGATATTAGTAAAATATGGTTCAGAAGAAATGAAATAAGATATTCAATGCCAAATCTTGATTTTATAAATTATGATTTAAGATTTTCATTATCTTTGTAAAAAAAATACAATGATAGTAATTACAGGTGCAGCAGGTTTTATAGGTAGCAACCTTATATCTAAATTAAATAACGAAGGTTTTAAAGACATTGTAATTGTTGACGATTTCTCTGACACATCGAAAAAAGGCAATTATGAAAATAAGATATTTACTCAAAAAGTTGATAGAAATAATTTTTTCGAGTGGATTGATGAAAACCAGAAACTGATTCAATTTATATTTCATATTGGAGCAAAATCGGCTACTACAGGTTTCCCAAAATCGGTTTACGATGAGCTAAATTTAGAATACTCAAAAAAAGTTTGGCACAAATGTGTTGAATATGGTTTGCCTATGGTTTATGCATCGTCGGCAGCAACTTATGGCGATGGCGAACTTGGTTACGACGATAATCATGAAATACCATTTAAACTAAAACCTCTCAACGATTACGGAGTATCTAAAAATGATTTTGATAAATGGGCATTAACACAAGAAAAACAGCCATATTTTTGGGCAGGATTAAAATATTTTAATGTTTACGGTCCAAATGAGTATCACAAAGGGCGAATGGCATCAGTAATTTTTCATGCTTTTAATCAGATTAATAAAACAGCTGCGATGAAACTATTTAAATCGCACAATCCAGATTATGTTGATGGAGGTCAGATGCGAGATTTTGTTTATGTCAAAGACCTTTCTGATGTAATGTTTTTTTTAATGAACCATCGAAAAAATTCGGGTTTGTACAATATAGGAACAGGAAATGCTGACACCTTTTTAGAACTTGTAAAAAGTACTTTTGATGCAATGGGTATTGAGCAAAATATTTCGTTTATTGATACTCCTGAGGATATTCGCGATAAATACCAGTATTTTACTGAAGCAAATATGGATAAGCTTAGAAGCATTGGTTACGATAAAAAGTTTTACACTTTGCGTGAAGGTGCAACCGATTATGTTAAGAATTATTTACTAACAGGTAAATTTGAATAATTATGGCTGAATCGCAACCAAATAATCCATTACATGGAGTTAAACTAGTAGAAATACTAGAATTTTTAGTTGAAGAACGAGGCTGGGAAAATTTAGCTGAAAAGGTAAATATAAATTGTTTTAAAAGTAACCCGTCAATAAAATCATGTTTAAAGTTTTTGCGTAAAACGCAATGGGCTAGAGATAAAGTTGAGGAATTATATTTACAATCGATAAAGTAAAACCCTATTAAGTTTTAATCGTAATATTTTTGAACATTAAAAAACAAAACAATGAAATTTAACAACTACAATATTTATAACAAGTTTAGTTCAACCGAAATTCAAAAAATAGATTCAAAAGCAAAGCAAATAAAATCTGATTTATACGCTAAAAAAGGAAAAGGTAGCGAATATACAGGTTGGGTTAATTTGCCAACTTCAATAAATGCAGAGTTAATTAATGATATTAACGAAACTGCAAAAAGTTTTAATAGTGTTGAGTTTGTTGTAGTTATTGGTATTGGCGGTTCGTATTTAGGTGCAAAAGCAGTAATAGAAGCTTTGAAAAATAATTTTAGTAGTTTTTCTGAAAATAAAAATCCACATATATTATTTGCAGGTTTTAATATTAGCGAAGATTATATTTACGAATTAAAACAATTGTTAAACGATAAAGATTTTGGTATAGTTGTAGTTTCAAAATCGGGAACAACACTAGAACCTGCTTTAGCTTTTAGAGTATTAAAAGATTTGCTAGAAAAAAATATTGGAACAGAGAAATCGAAGAATAGAATTGTTGCAATTACCGATAAATCACGAGGTGCACTAAAAACTCTTGCTACGCAAAATGGATATAAAACATTTGTAATTCCTGACGATGTAGGAGGTAGATACTCTGTTTTAACACCAGTTGGTTTAATTCCTATTGCAATTGCAGGATTTGATATTCAAAAAATAATAAATGGTGCTATTAGTGCCGAAAAAGATGCTAGAGATTCTAAAATTAGCTTTGATTTAGCAATGCAATATGCTATTACACGTAATTTACTTTATGCAAGCGGTAAAAAAATTGAAATGCTTGTAAATTATAATCCAAAGTTACATTTTTTTGGAGAGTGGTGGAAGCAACTATTTGGCGAAAGCGAAGGAAAAGATGGAAAAGGAATTTTTCCTACTATTGGCGATTTTTCCACCGATTTACACTCAATGGGGCAATATATTCAAGAAGGCGAACGCCATATTTTTGAAACTGTTTTAAGTATTGAGAAACCAAATAATCAATTAATAATACCCTCGTCTGAAGCAAATTTAGACGGACTTAATTATTTAGCAGGTAAGAATGTTCAGTTTGCTAATAAGCAAGCCCAAGAGGGAACTCGTATTGCTCACGAAAGTGGTAATGTGCCAAATTTAACTATTGAAATACCAGTTTTAGATGAATTTAATATTGGGAAATTAATTTATTTCTTTGAAATTGCCTGTGCGTACAGTGCTTATATTATTGATGTAAACCCATTTGACCAACCTGGAGTAGAGGCTTATAAACTTAAAATGTTTGAGTTACTGAAAAAATAATTTATAGTTAATAGTGTATAGTTAAAAATTATTCACTATTAACTATAAATTATACACTAGTTAAAGCTCTTTAAAAATTTCCTTAACTAATTTAGTAAGTATTTTTTCTGATTTTTGAGCTACTTCTTGCACTTCTTCATGGCTAACTTCTACAATTTTACCATCAACACCAAGGTCGGTAATAATAGAGAATGCAAAGCAAGGAATACTCATGTGTCGAGCAACAATTACTTCAGGTACGGTTGACATACCAACAGCATCGCCACCAATTCTACTCATATATTTATACTCAGAAGGAGTTTCAAATGTAGGTCCTGATAATCCAACATAAGTACCTTTTTGTATTTTTATATTGTTCTTTTTTGCAACACTTTCAATTGTACTAATAATATTTAAATCGTAAGCTACGCTCATATCTGGGAAACGAGGACCTAACTCATCGTAATTTTTACCAATTAGCGGATTACCTGGAAATAAATTAATATGGTCGTCTATTATCATAATATCTCCAATTTCAAAATCAGGATGCATTCCACCAGCTGCATTTGATACTAAAAGTTTTTGTATACCTAAAAACTTCATTACTCTTACAGGAAATGTTATTTCTTGCATTGTATATCCTTCGTAAAAATGAAAACGTCCCTGCATAGCAATAACTCTTTTGCCAGATAATTCTCCAATAATTAATTTTCCAGAGTGTCCTTGCACAGTTGATATTGGAAAGTGGGGTATGTCTTGGTATGGAATTGTTACTTCAATATTTATATCTTCGGCTAAACCGCCTAAACCTGTTCCTAAAATTATTCCAATTTCAATTTTTTTGCTCGCTTTACTTTTGATAAAGTCGGTAGCTTCGTTTATTTTTTTTAACATAGTCTACTACTTGTTTTTTAAACTTTTTTTCGTGCTCCAAATCTAAAAAATTTACTGTTATTGGTATATAGTAAATAGGTAAATTTTGAAGAATATCTATTTTTTCATTATCAATAAATCTTACCGAATCTTTTTCCGTTGTTATTATAATTTTATTATTGGCAGAAATATCGTTAAATTCAGTTGTAATTTTCTCAAAATCAGATGAAGTCCATATATGGTGATCTCTAAATTGTAGTTCGTTTACAGAGTTTGCTTTTTCCAATAAATATTTGATTAATGGTTTTGAATTAGCAATTGCAGTAACTACTAAAATACTGGTGTTTGCATTTAATTCAATTTCGCTTTTATCAAAAATATTTATAAGCTTTCCGTAATTAAAATTTGTAAAATAAAGTGATTGATATGGATATAAATTTAAGTCTTTTTCAATTATTCTACGCTTTATAGGTTTAATATCAGTTGGCGTTTTTGTAATAAAAATTATATGAGCTCGGTCTTTTTCTGAGGCTGGTTCGCGTAAATTACCCATAGGTAGTATGTAGTCGTTAGCAATAGGGTTATTATAATCTATAAGTAAAATATTCATTCCAGGATTTACATATCTGTGTTGATAAGCATCATCAAGAATTGCTACATTTAAATTGGTATTTTCCATTAATTTATTAATACCTCTTACTCTATTTTCATCAACAGCAACTGTAATATTATTAAACTTTTGTTTAATTTGTCTTGGTTCGTCCCCAATATCAAATGCTGTTGATTTTTCATCAGCAATTAAAAATCCTTTAGTTTTTCTCCCATAACCTCTACTCAACAAAGCAACCAAAAACTTGTCTTTTAATAAATTAATAATATATTCTGAGTGAGGTGTTTTTCCTGTTCCGCCTATTGAAATATTTCCTATCGAAATAACGGGAATATCAAATGTTATTGATTTAAGAATTTTAAAATCAAACATCTTATTCCTTATCCAAATTATTGGAGTATATATCATTGTCAAAGGAAATAATAATAATCTATATTTCTTTTTGTGTCTACACATTAAGGATATGAAAGTACAAAATATTTTTCATTTTTCAAATATATACTCAATCCATTTAGCTTTTCGGGAATTTACACGGATTTGTTTTTTCTTTTTTAGAGTTTAAAATTTTAAGCATAGCTTGTTACGGTTATAAATTTAAATAAATAAAAAAGGGAAAAGAAAAAGTATAAAAATTGAAAAGTTATTTGGATTGAGTATATACTCAATCCATTTAGCTTTTCGGGAATTTATACGGATTTGTTTTTTCTTTTTTAGAGTTTAAAATTTTAAGCATAGCTTGTTACGGTTATAAATTTAAATAAATAAAAAAGGGAAAAGAAAAAGTATAAAACCCGAAAAGTTATTTGGATTGAGTATACTATTGGTTTAGAGCTCTTTTTTTGATAAAATTCATTTTTTTACGTAAATTCATATTTGTATTAATTCTAAATACAATTTTTTTTTTATCTTTATACCTCAAAAAAATAATGAAATGAAAATAAGGATACTTCTAATATTTATATTTTTAAATGCGGTGGCTTTTTCTCAAGATAAACCTAAAATAGGTCTGGTTCTTAGCGGTGGAGGTGCAAAAGGAATAGCACATATTGGTGTATTAAAAGTTTTGGAAAGTAAAGGTATTAAACCTGATTATATTGTTGGTACAAGTTTTGGTGCATTAGTAGGAGGGCTTTATTCTATAGGCTATACACCAGAGGAAATGGAAGAAATTATTTCAAGTAGTGATTGGGATTATCTAATAAATGATAAAATTAAAAGAGAAAATTTATTAATTGGACAGGGCGATAAAAATAAAAAATCATTGATTAGGTTGCCTTTAGATGGTATAGTTCCTTCTATATCAAGCGGATTGTTCTCAGGGCAAAATATTCTTACTTTTTTTGAGATTAAAACTAGAGAATATAATAGGGATATGAACTTTGATGATTTTCCTATACCATTTAAATGTGTTGCAACCAATATTGAAACAGGAGAGGTTAAGGTGTTTGATAATGGTTATATAGCTGAAGCATTACGTGCAAGTATGTCAATACCTTCTGTTTTTAAACCTTTTGAAATTGACGGCGAATTATATGTTGATGGGGGACTTGTTAATAATTTTCCTACTGATATAGTTAAAGAAATGGGTGCAGATATAATTATAGGTGTTGATGTAGGTGCCGTACTTTATAAAAAAGAAGAGATAACATCAATAATAAAAATTTTAGATCAGACTTCTAGTTTTTATAATTTTAGAGTTGCTAAAGAAAATAAAAAAAACTGTGATATATATATTCGACCTGATATTGATGGGCTAAGTTCAATGGCATTTAATGAAACAAAAGAAATAATACAAAGAGGGATAAAAGCAACTGAATTGCAGATGGACAATATTAATTCAATTTTTGATAAATATAACTTATCACCAATAGTAAACGATACATCTAATTGTAAGAGTAAATATATAAGAATAGATTCAATTGTTGTTTCTGCTAACCTAAAGAATAATAAAAATACACGTGGAGCTGAAAAATTAATTGATGGTAAATTAAATATTAAATTACCAATAACATTAACTGAAGATGAGTTAAGTCAAAAGATTAATAGATTGTATGGTGCTAAGTTTTTTTCTGATATTTCGATGAGTTTTATTCCTAATGATTCGTCTTATGTATTAAAACTTAATACAAAAGAAGATCATATAAATGGTTTTAATATTGGAGCAAGATACGATCAAACTTATGGTGTAAATATTCTTTTAGGGGTACAGTTTCGGAATTTATTTATGTATGGCTCGTTATTGGAAGCTAGTGTTATTGCAGGGGAAAGCCCTCAGGTTAAACTACGTTATACTACTGATAGAGGCTCAAATATTGGTGTTGGTTCATCGTTTGTTTATGATAATTTTTATGCATATTCTTACGATGATAATAGTGCAAGATATGCAACCTATAGTTATAATAGAGCTACTCTTGATCTTTTTATTCATTCATATATAGGTAGTTATAATCGCTTAATATTAGGTGTGCAAGGTTCTGTTTTTGATTTAAGTGCCAAACAATCTATAAGCGATTTAAGCGATCTTAAAGATAATTTTTTTAGTCCTTTTGTAGCTTATATAGTTGATACTTGGGATAGAGCTTACTATCCAAATCATGGTTTTAGAATTAAAACTAGAGCTGATTTAATTTTTGATTCTGATTTTGATAATATGCCAATAGTACGGGCTAAAGGAAGTGTGGTTACATCTATTTCTAAAAAAATTAAAATTATTACCGAAGCTTTTCTTGGTTTTGCCGATGCTAGATTAGATACAACATTATATAGATTTCAAATTGGAGGAATGGAGAATAATAGAATAGAATGGTATAACTCTTTTCCCGGTTTACAATTTTTAGAACATGGTTCCACAAATATTTGGGTAGTGAAAATATCTCCACGTTATGAATTTTATAAAAATAACTTTTTAACTCTTACTTTTGCTGCAACAGGTATGGATGAAAAACCTGAAAGTTTATTTGTGAAT
>Ga0256827_10001963_pt1 | contig 13298 bp, 11 predicted proteins | sample CV84metaG_FD_185977 | JGI IMG/M metagenome (GOLD analysis project Ga0256827, IMG submission 185977) | Hydrothermal vent microbial communities from East Pacific Rise, Pacific Ocean - CV84 | ecosystem: Environmental > Aquatic > Marine > Hydrothermal vents | place: Pacific Ocean: East Pacific Rise... | reverse complement strand
CGAAGGACCATCTTTTGGTGTTGCTCCTTCTGGGAAATGAACATGAATATCCCACTTATCGAAAACCTCATGAGGAATATTTAACTCTTCGGAATGTGCCTTAATATAATTCATTGCCACAGAAACCGACTCTTTCATAACATCACCCAAATTTCCTGTAATCGAAACTTTTCCTTTCCCCTTACTTATACTCGACTCTACATATAAAATAGTTCCCCCAACAGAAGTCCAAGCCAAACCAGTAACTACACCTGCATAGTCGTTTCCTTCGTAAACATCGTTAGAAAACTTTGGATATCCTAGGATATCTTTAAGCTCTTCCTTCGTTAATTTTGTATTATAAGACTCTTCAGAAACAATTCGTTTTGCAATATTTCTAGAAACTTTAGCAATGGTTTTATCCAATAAACGAACTCCACTTTCTCGTGTATAATCTTCTATTATTTTCTTAATAATTGGTTGAGATAAAGACAATAAATCTTTCTGAATGCCATGTTCTTTTAATTGTTTTGGTATTAAATGTTTCTTTGCAATCTCTATTTTCTCTTCCAATAAATAACCACTCACTTCTATCATTTCCATCCTATCACGAAGAGGAGCTGGTATAGCACTCACATTATTTGCTGTTGCAATAAATAACACATTGGACAAATCGTAATCTAAATCTAAGAAATTATCGTGAAATGTATTATTTTGCTCTGGATCTAAAACTTCTAATAATGCAGAAGAAGGATCTCCATGCGCAGATTGACCCAATTTGTCAATCTCGTCTAAAACAAAAACAGGATTATCCGATTTTGCTTTTCTAAGATTCTCTATAATTCGTCCTGGCATAGCACCTATATAAGTTCTTCGATGTCCACGAATCTCACTTTCGTCGTGCAAACCACCCAAAGACATTCTTACATATTTTCTTCCTAAAGACTCTGCAACAGATTTCCCTAAAGATGTCTTACCCACTCCCGGAGGGCCATACAAACAAATAATAGGAGTTTTAAGATTGTTTTTAAGCTTTAACACAGCTAAATATTCAACAATCCTATCTTTCACCTCCTCTAAACCAAAATGATCTCTATTAAGAATCTTTTGTGCACGTTTTAAATCAAAATTATCTTTAGTTTTTTCGTTCCAAGGCAAATCCAACATGACTTGCAAATAATTTAATTGTATTGAATATTCTCCAATCATTGGATTCATTCTCTTCAACTTAGAAAGTTCTTTTTCGAAATGTTTAGCAATCTCCTTAGACCATTTCTTTTTTGTTGCTTTTTCCTTTAATTCTTCAACATCGTGTTCCACAGGACTACCACCCAATTCATCTTGAATGGTTTTCATCTGTTGATTTAAGAAATACTCTCGTTGTTGCTTGTCAATATCTAAACGAACCTTTTGTTGAACCTCGTTTTTCAACTCTAACTCTTGAACTTGTTTTACCAAAATTCCTAAAAGTTTTTCGGCTCTTTTTTGCATGTCATTAACTTCGAGCAAAGATTGCTTAACATCGCTACTAACATCGGAATTAGAACTAATAAAATTAACTAAGAAATTAAGATTCTCAATATTCTTTATAGCAAATGAAGCCTCTTCAGGAATATTAATCGATAACTTAATTATTTTTAACGACAAGTCTTTTAAACTCCCAACTATAGCCTTGTAATTTGCATCTTTTTCTATTGGCTTTACCTCCGACAATGCTTCAACTACAGCTTTATGATATGGTGAATCTTGCACCATCTCTTTAATTTGGAATCTTCTTTTCCCTTGTAAAATTGCAGACGTTGTTCCATCTGGCATTTCTAAAACTTTAACAACTTCAGCAACAGTTCCGATAGAAAATAAACTTTTTATTGTTGGATTCTCATCATCAGGATTTCGTTGTGTTAATGTTCCTATTAAAGTTTTATTTTCGTATGCCTCTTTAATAAGAGCTAAAGATTTTGTTCGCCCTACCGAAATTGGAAAAATAATCCCAGGAAACAAAACTGTATTTCTTAAAGGTAAAATTGGCAGAACTTCAGGAACATTCAAATCATCATCAAATCCATCTTCTGGTCCATCTATAATTGGCAGGAAATCAGACTGTTCATCGCCTCCTGCTAAAACAAACTTAAATGTTTTTTTTATATCTTCTTTCATTATCTTCTATTTATCAATAAGTTACCTTAAATAAGTATCTATTTCATCTTTAATAAAATTATGACAAGATGTCATTTATTCTTACCTGTTAATAACGAATCTTATATTAGTCAAGTTACGTGCCAAGAGTCTATAAAAAACCTCTACACATTAGTTTTTCTGTTATAAAACATTAATACGAATAAAAATATTCTAGTTTATAATAAACTAAATAAAAGTACGTTATAGAAGAAAAATATATAAGAAGCCTATGAATAAAAATTCTACTCTAATTTATCAATTTAACTCATTCAAATCTAAAAATCCTATAGTGTTCGACTTACAAGAGCTACTTAAAGATGAAGATTTACTGAGAAAGGAATTGAGAAATTTCAAACACATCAGATTAAAATCTCCGCAAATTAAGATTTTACAACACAATTAAGTAATAACCAAGGTTGAAATATTTTTCAACCTTTTTTTATGGAATAAAAATCTTCTTTACTAAAAAACCAAATGGATTTTTTACTTTTGTTAGAAATATTTAACAATAAAAAACATGAAAGTTATAGGTCTAATTCCAGCTCGTTATGCTTCGAAACGATTTCCAGGAAAACCCTTAGTCGATATTGCTGGAAAAACTATGATACAAAGAGTTTATGAGCAAACTAGAAAATCTATTGAACATGTTTATGTAGCTACAGACGATAAAAGAATACAAAAAACTGTACTCGATTTTGGAGGAAATGTAATTATGACTTCAAAAAAACATAATTCGGGAACCGACCGCATTGCTGAGGCTATTGAAATAATTAATAAGACAGAAACTGTACCTTTCGATGTTATTGTTAATATTCAAGGCGACGAACCATTTATTTACCCTGAACAAATAGATTCTGTAATTAAATGCTTTAAGAAGAAAAAAACTCAAATTGCAACGCTAGCAAAACATATCATTAATACCGAAGATATTTTCAACGAAAACAAACCTAAAGTTACTTTAAATTATAAAAAAGAAGCTATCAACTTTTCTCGTTCTCCAATTCCTTATTTTCGTGGAAAAAAGAAAACAGAATGGGTTACTTCTCACAAATATTATAAGCATATTGGTTTATATGCCTACAGACTAGATGTCTTAAAGGAAATAACTCAACTTAATGCATCTTCTTTAGAAATAGCAGAATCTTTAGAACAATTGCGTTGGATAGAAAATGGATACAAAATTGTAGTTGAAGAAACTGAATTCGAATCTATAGGAATAGATACTCCTAAAGACTTAAAACGAATCTACGATACTGGCTTATTATAATTCTTACAGGTTTGGCAGACTTAAATTCATATCAAAAAAAAAGTATTGAGCAAACAATTGTGTTTGTAAAAGAGACTCTAAAAAATGCAGAAGGTGGACATGATTGGTGGCATATTTATCGTGTTTGGAACAATGCTAAACTAATTAACAAAACAGAAAAAGCCAATATCTTTATTGTTGAATTAGGTGCTCTATTGCACGATATTGCCGATTCAAAATTTTATAAAGGCGATGAAAACATAGGTCCCCAAAAAGCCCGAGAATTCTTAGAATCTTTAAAAATCGATAACGAAATTATACTTCATATCGAGGAAATAATAAAAAATATTTCATTCAAAGGAGGAAACTTTATTCAAAAATTCAAATCTAAAGAATTAGATATTATTCAAGATGCTGACCGTCTAGATGCTATTGGAGCTATTGGAATTGCAAGAACATTTAACTACGGAGGTTTTAAAAACCGCGAATTGTATAATCCTGAAATCCCCCCCAATTTAAAAATGAGCAGAGACGAATATAAAAATAGTACTGCTCCTACAATAAACCATTTCTACGAAAAACTGTTATTACTGAAAGATAAAATGAATACTCGAACAGGAAAACAACTTGCTTCGGATAGACATCTATTTATGGAACAGTATTTGAAACAATTTTATTCAGAATGGAATGGCGAACTATAAAGTTACTAGAGATGTGTAACTTTTTATTCATCTTTACGTCTAGAAACAGAGAATGACAACGAAAGAATATAATATTAGTGTTGATACTTATGCCGATGGAGTTTATCGATTTGTTTTAAAAAACATTAAAAACGAAGATAAAGCCAAAGATATTGTACAGGACACTTTCGAAAAACTTTGGGTTAAAGCTGAAACAGTCAGTTATTCTAAAGTTAAATCGTATATTTTCACATCTGCTTATCACACAATGATAGATTATATCCGAAAAGATAAGCGTCAGACAATAATGGACGATGGAGCAGAGTTAAAACATTCTCACGAAAAACATTATAGTGATTTAAGTGAAATTTTGCAAGAAGCTATCGATTTATTACCTGCTATTCAGAAATCGGTTATTTTATTAAGAGACTACGAAGGTTATAGTTACAAAGAAATTGCCGACACCACAAAACTCAACGAATCGCAAGTTAAAGTATATATTTTTAGAGCACGAAAATTTTTAAAAAACTACATAGGAACCATTGAAACCGTAATTTAAACCGCAAGTTGAATTAAAATGAACATTACAAGAAACACATATGAAAATTATTTTATCGACTATCTAGATGGGAATTTATCAGATAATGAAATAAAAATTCTTATCGAGTTCTTAGATAAGAATCCTGATTTGGAAGAAGAATTAAAAGATTTAACATCTTTCTCTAAACAACAAGAAACTAATACGATTACTCCTGATTTATCTTTTTCTAATTCTCTTAAAAAAGAACCCATTTTCGATGAAAACGAATCTAATTTCGATGAATTATGTATTTCCTTCTACGAAGGACTATTAAATGAAAAAGAAGAACAACACCTCTTAGAACTTACTGAAAGTAGAAATGATTTACTTCATATCTTTGAGGCTTACTCTTTTACAAAAGTAAAAGCTAACAAAAGCATTACTTTTCCTAATAAATCGGCTCTAAAGAAACACAAAAGAATTCTTTGGCATCAATATGTATCGTATGCAGCATCTATAATCTTTGTTTTAGGATTCATCTTTTATATTCAAAAAGATAAGATTTCTCAACAACAAACAACTCCTAATTCTTATGCTAAAAATTCGTACATGGACTACCCTAAAGTTGAATCTTTCAAGCAAAATTCTTTTGCTCATAACACGAATTCAACAACAGAACTCACAAATCCTACTTTAGAATCATCAACCATAAGAAATCAAAATCCTACTGGAAATTCACACAAGACCATAGCTGTAACATACAACAAAAAACAATTAGAAGATTTTGAAAAAAATAATCCTCTATCCTTTTCTAGAAAAGGAAAACTTTCTTATTCAAATTTAAGCGATTTGGAAAAACATTTAACAGAACTGTTTGCCGAAAAGAAAATAAATGAAGATGATTTCACTCCCATACCTAATAAAAACGTAATAAACAAACAACAAGAAATAATAAATAAACAGTTTAAATTAGCAACAACCATTGATCCTATGATTTATCAAAAACAAATTCTAGGCTCGCAACCTGTAGAATAAACTTATTCTTTATTTAAAAACTTACCTATTATAAACGCCATAATAATAGCAAGGTAAAGTTGTCCAATTACTGAAGATAAAATACTCATAGACCTTGCTACAGCAGATATTGGAAGAATTTCTCCATATCCGATAGTGGTCATGCTTACATAAGTATAATAAACAATATCTCTAATATCTACATCAAGAATTTCTGTTGAAAATTGTATTGAATTAGGATTGTACCAAATAATCATTGAATTAATAAAACTAAAAATAACACCTATTAATAAATAACCATTAATAGTTTCTACAATCAAACTTACATCTACTCTTTTTCTTTTTATAATTTGAATAATCATAGTAATGGTAGTAATAATAAAAATCACTGTGGTTAATGAAAATGCTATATACTTAAAAGCCTCATCTTCCATATAATACATTAACCATATTAAAATTATATCAAATATTATTAGAACATACCCCCATTTTTTCTTGTCTTCAATAATTGAAAATATTGATAGTAGCATTAGTGAATAAACTGAAGAAAAAACTTCTTCTTTTAAGCTACCATAATCAAATATTGGAAGAATAAATGCGAATAAAAAAATACTTAATGATAAGTATAAACCTTTAGGAAGAATTCTTAATAAATGTACCATAATTTTAAAATCCAAGTGAAAAACCTAAAAATACTCCTATCGAAAAAATAGAATAATTTAACGATACTTTTTCTAATTTCTGAACCAAATTATTATTATCCACTATCAAAAAACCTCCATCTTGCGTTTTTGAACCATACGAAGTTTCGAAACCTAAAATAAATGAAGCTCGTTTATAATTAAAATTTGACCCTATTGTAAAGTGATTTAAATCGTTATGTACTTTTGAAAACTCATTCATTTCCTTATACTTCCCTTCGTCAGAAACCTGATAAGCATTAAAATCCGTTCTATAACCTAAAATCAAGTCAAAATTTTCCGATAAAAGTCGCTTATACCCTACTGCAAAATTAACAATATCCTTAGTCCCAAATTTATAACTTGTAGCCAAACTCCCTTCTGGATACTCCTCTGGATAAATAGATTTTTCGCCATTAACTGCAGTATATGTATCAATACCCTTAAAATATTCTACTGTAAAATAGTATTGAGATTTTGCAGACTTCGACGTAAAAACAGTTCCTAAAGCAATAGATAAAGGGTCTTTAAATTCCGATTCTCTATAAAGACTGTTCTCTGTTAACAAATATCTATTTTGAATACCATCCGAATCTGGATATTTAACATAATCTACCTTTCTTTTTACATCTGAATTTCCCATTATTCTTACAGAAGGTAAGGTTACATTTAACCCAAATGCCCAATTATCTAATTTATATTTTACACCTATCTTTGCTAGTATCCTAGCATCGTACATAATTACTCTTTCGTAATCTTCATAACTAACAACATAATAAGGGATCGAATCTGGTAATAAATCTAAATTAGGTTTTACAATTATAAATTTATAATAGTCGTAACTAAAATTCTTTAGAGTACCTAGGATGCTTAATCCTACAGAAAGCTTTGACGAGATTTGATAAGAGCTTCCTATACCACCCCAATAATTATAATAATCATTTCTATAATCGGTATTAATTAATGCTGTTTCTCCCACTCCAGAATGAAATATATCACTCTTATTTTCTTGTTGTACATAAACCGATTTTAATTCATAATCTCTGTTAAAAACTGCAAATTGAAAACTAATTTTAGGATGTTTTCTCGACCTATAAGTATATGAAACAAACCTAGGTTGTACTCGAAATCCTAAATCATCAAACCGATCATACGAATTAGGTCCTGAATTGTCTTGAGAATAAGTTTCAAAATCTAACTTAAATAAATTTGCATTTAACATCAATTTCTTATCTTCAATTTGAGAAATACCTGCTGGATTAAAATAAATTGATGTAATATCTGAATTATCGCCCACAACAGCTCCTGCCAACATAGATGCTTCTGTATTAAAAGTAACAGACCAATACCTATCGGGCTGAGCAAATACATTTTTGTTTATTAATAAGAATACAAAAACGATAATAATATGAATGAAATTAAATTTCAAATTTTGAGTCTTTTTCTTCTAATACAACAAAGGTAAGAAAACATTATCTTACTTTTCTATAACATCGTTCCAAAAATCTCTACTATACTCCGGATCATCATTTATTTTGGTCTGTTCTAAAGAAGATTCTTCATCTTTAAAATAATAAGCTAACAATACTCCCGTAAAGAAACCCAACAAATGACTTTCCCATGAAACATGTAATGCTTGTGGAAAAATCCCCCATATGGTACTTCCATATAAAAACAAGGTAATCAAACTAATTGCCAATAATTTACGCTGTTTTCTTAAAATTCCACTAAATACAAGAAATGCAAAAAACGAATAAACTAATCCACTTGCTCCTATATGATAACTTTCTCTACCTAAAATCCATACCCAAACACCAACAAATAAATAACTACTTATAAAAATTTTCCAAGCTACCTTTTTATAAAAATAAAAAATACTTGTTAATAAAACGAGCAAAGGAAGTGTGTTGGATAAAAGATGTTGAATACTCCCATGAAGTAACGGTGAAAAGAAAATACCCCTTAAGCCAATAAAATGTCTAGGGTAAATACCCCAACTAGACCAGTTCTGATTTAAACCTATTTCACTTAATTTAAGCACCCAAAGTAAAATCAAAAATACAATTGGTAATTTAAAACTTGAAATTAAAGGATTTCTTAATGACATTAAGATTGAATATTAATACATACCCATATTAAGCATTACAAGTGTACAATGCTCAACAATTTCAATTCCTTTGGTTTGAGCCATAGTTTTAAATTCATTGTTTTCTGTACCTGGATTCATTATTATTCGCTTAGGACTTAATGATAAAATATAATCGTAATAATTGACTTGTTTTTGAGGAGAAAGATACAATGTTACAGTATCAACATCTTCTAATTCTATTATATCCTCATGAACCTGAATTCCATTTATTTTACCTTTAATTTGTCCAATAGCAACCACTTCATGACCATAATCCGTCAATAAATTTACAGCTTTATTAGAATACCTATGAGGCTTAAGACTAGCACTAATTACAAGTGTTTTTTTCATTCCAAACAATTTATTATATAAAGATAAACAATCTATACGAGATTATGAAAGCTGTTATTTATAAAGCAAAATAACTGCTTTAGCAGAAATCCCCTCTTCTCGTCCAACAAAACCAAGTTTTTCTGTTGTTGTTGCTTTTATGGATAAGTCATCTACAGGTATTTCCAATACATTTGACAAAGCTATTTTCATACGCTCTATATGATTTTTAAGTTTAGGTTTCTCTAAACAAATAGTCGTATCTATATTTCCAATCTTATAACCTTTTTCTTTGATTAATTCATTAGTTTGCTTAAGTAGATTTTTACTATCAATATTTTTAAAATCTGAAGAAGTATCTGGGAAATGAAACCCTATGTCCCTAAGATTTGCAGCTCCCAACATAGCATCGCAGATAGCATGAATTAAAACATCTCCATCGGAATGGGCTACAGTCCCCTTATAATGTTCCATTCTTACACCTCCTAAAACTAAATCTTCACCCTCTTCTAATTTGTGAACATCATATCCTTGACCTATCCTAAAATTCATTTTCTTGATATTAAAAAAGCCTTAAGTTTATTATCCTTAAGGCTTGATTTATAATTTCTCAATTCTATTTTTCGCCTTCTAAAGCTGCAAAATCGAAACTTAATGTAAATCGTAAGGTATTTGCTAATGGACTTTGATTTCCGTTACTTGGTATTAAATAAGCGAAATCTAAACCAAACACATTATATTTCAAACCAATTCCTGCAGAGAAAAATTTACGATTTCCTTTCATTGTTGATTCATGAAAATAACCTCCACGCAAAGCAAATTGTTTAGCATACCAATACTCTACACCAACTCCCCACATGACTTCTTTAATTTCTTCTTGAAAAACACTTCTACTTCCATCCGATTGAACAATACCTGGAGCATCTGCAAACGACTGAAACATTCCTGTTCCAACCGACACATTAGGACTCTTTCCATAACGAACTTCACCAATTCGATCATCACCTGACAAAACAGTATCTCCTGGTGCAATTACATCACCTTGTTCGTAATAAATCGGAGGTGTTGGAACTAATAATTTACTTGCTTCAGCAGAAACCATAATACTATTATAATCGTCTAAATCTATTGTAAATGCTCCTCCTAATCGTAAAGTTGTTGGAATAAAGTTTTTTTCCACACCACTCGAATAAGACATTTTATTACCTATATCTGTAATACTAAATCCGAAAGCATAATTAGCATCTTTTCCATCAATATTTATATCGTCGGTATAAAACAAACCTATATCTGCAGCAAAAGAATTACCTGCTGTTGATTCTGTTGCTGAATTAGTATACCCTCCTGTTAAATTAGAATACACATAACCCAAAGAAATCCCTAATGATAATTGATCTGTAAGCAAACGACTGTAGCCAAATTTAAAAGCAAATTCGTTAGGCGTATAATCTTTTATAAATGAACCCGCATCGTCTAAAAACTGAATACTTCCTAAAGAAAAATAAGTTAACGATCCAGAAAGGACCTGCTTATCATCTAACTTTGTATAACCCGAAAGAAATAACAAATTAATATCAGAAACTAAACTTCTTAACCAAGGCGTATAAGAAATAGATACTCCATATTCGCTTTCTGAAAACGGATACTTTGCTACGTTATATTTTATCGAATTAATATCTGGCGTTGTTGCTACACCTATATCTCCCATAGCTCCACTTCTCGATTCTGGAGCAATAGTTAAAAATGGAACTGCTGTCGTAATCGGATTGGCATTTTCTGTATCTTGCCCATTTATTTGGGCTTTAACTGATAAACTAAACCCTATTATTAATACTAAAAATGTTATTTTATTCATTATTTAAAGTCTTATTTTTAAATCAATACAAATATAATTAAAAAAGTAGAACGAAATATATTATCGTTTATTATTTAAGAATCACTAATTTTTGAAATTCAGTAGCAACTTGACCATCTTCCGATTTCACTTTCAATTTATATATATAAACACCCTTCCCAATTGGGTCGTTAAAATCATCTTTTCCGTTCCAATTAATAGGGGTACTTCTAAACCCATCTGTTAAAATATTTGTCTCAATTGTTTTAACTAACTTTCCACTAACTGTAAATATTTGAATTAACACATCTAGGTTTTTATTAGCCTGATTATGATCAAAATAAAAATCCGTATTGGTAGTAAATGGATTGGGATAATTAAAAATATTCTTTATTGCTAAATCTACAGACTCTGCTACATAAAATTCTATAGTTTGTTCCGATGAATTATTAAATACATCCCAGGCTTTAAAATATATTGTATTCTTTCCTTTTTCCAATTTAGAATAAGGATAAGATACTTTCCCTGATTGATAACTATCTAAATCTGATTCGTAATAACTATTTAAAACTGATAACTTCCTATTATCATTATTCAATTTTGCTGTTAAATCATGTCCTATACCATTACCAACAGTATTTATTCCATTTTCATCGAATAACGATGCTATAAAAACAGGATTTTCATCTGTTGTCCCTCCAAAAATGAAATTCTCATCATTCATAAACAACTCAATATCTGGACCTTTATTATCTGTGATACTGGTGTCTGAAAGTCCTGATATTCCTATGTTATTATTATAACCCCACGCATCTATATTTTTATTATCGGCATAATAACTTATTCTTCCAAGTCCATTCTTATATGATACATCTTTTGGAACAACAAACGAAAAACTAAAACGACCATCCTTCACACTAACCTTACCTTTGTAAATAATATTCTCACGATCCTTAAAAGGAAACGCCGTAGTACACTCGAACTGACACAAAGTAAGAATAGTATCTGCTTTATCGAAAACTGTTGGATAAACAATACCATTAAAATCTGACATAATCTGATTATTAACATCTCTAAGCTCTCCTGTAATTGTAACTTTTGATAATGGTGTTAAATTAATAGTATCCACATTATCAACTAAAATATCATTAATTTTAATAGTTGTTACTTTCTTTTTAGGAATCGCCATAGACAAAGCAGGATCTCCTATAAGCGTAAATATTCTCATATTTGTACTTGTTGCCCCAATAGAGTTTTTTGTTCTTCTAATTAAATCTCCCATTCTAAACTTATCATCATCAAAAAGATGATTATAAAAAGCTGTATTTATAATTTTATTAGGACCTGCATAAGCAATTCTTGTTGTTGTAAAAAGAGAAATACCACCTCCATTTTCATTAAGAAAAACAAGTTCTCCTGCGGAAACTCTATCTTTATCATCGTACCTAGTAAACTCACAAGTAGCAGTAACAAAAACAGCTAACTTTTTAGAATTATTCCAAGATTGAATATCTTGATTTGTAATTAATTGCTCATGTGCTAAACCTAACTCACCACCATGACCTGTATAATTCAAAATTAGAGTTCCTTTATTAATTGCCATATTAAAATCGCGAGTAGCTTCTGGTACGATATTTCCTCCTGCAGACTCTTCTAAAGGATAAGCATCCATATAGATTTTACTTATATTAAACTCTGGATAACTAGATTCTACAAGACTTGCTAAATAATCAGCATCTCTAATATGAAGATTTCCATCTCCATTATCTGCAACAAAATTAATAAGCGATCTCCAATCTCCATACGATGCATTACTCTTGTTATAATTAATAATCTTATTAACAGCACTTTTTGCTTCTGATATACTTTTTACAACAATTCTACCTATTCCAATATCCAGAAAGCCTGTAATAGCACCCTCATTTTCATCTAATAAACCATAATAATCGTCACTAACAAATGTTCCATTTACCCTAATTGAGCCCGCCGATTGATAAGTTAATATGTAATTTGAATTTGATGAAGATTGTGTTTTATTATCATAAGAACCATCACCAAAAAGCAACAAATATTTCAAGGTATCTGTATTAGATTTATTATGATATAAATGCCTCATAAAGTTTTTTGTTGCCGTAATATCAGGAGTTCCTGATGAAAATTCATTATACACTTCCTCATTAGTAACAACAACCGTATTTAAACCCGAATAAGTTCTATGATAATTTGCTATTTCCTCGGCTTGTGTTTTAAAATTTCTATGCGTTAAAATAACATATTCAATATTTTCTAAACCATGCAAATTCTGATTATTCACGGTCCGTACAGAAGCTATACTTTGAACTGTTGATGGTTGAACAACGACATAAGTCTTGTAATTTGAAACATCATCTTTAAAAGAAATTATTGAATTTGAATAATCACGAGAAATTTTATGAATATTATCTAAATCTGACACATTCCAAACCTCATATGAATCATTAACATTGCTAATATTATACTGATTTACACCTCCTTTATTATACACATTAGTAAAAAGCAATTGCGAATCTACAACTTTCAACGGTCTCACTGCACTCACCCTAATATAATCTAACCAAGCATTATACTGTTGAAACTTATCATAAATTGTATTAATAGTAAATGAAGATGAGTTTACATAAAAACTATCAAAATCTGTTGCATTCCTAACATAAAAACTTGTTGCAGATG
>Ga0256827_10001962_pt1 | contig 13298 bp, 13 predicted proteins | sample CV84metaG_FD_185977 | JGI IMG/M metagenome (GOLD analysis project Ga0256827, IMG submission 185977) | Hydrothermal vent microbial communities from East Pacific Rise, Pacific Ocean - CV84 | ecosystem: Environmental > Aquatic > Marine > Hydrothermal vents | place: Pacific Ocean: East Pacific Rise... | reverse complement strand
AGATATACAGTTTATTTTAAAATGGATTGAAAACTATCTTTTTATCAAAACATATTTTAATCATAAAACAGAAGGTGTTGAAAAAGAATTATATACTACTACTTATAATTTCAATAAATATCAAAATATAGAATATTTAAAAGATGAGATTAATTCAAGCTTAATTAAAGATGGTAAAAGTAAAATTTTTAAGGCTAAAATGTTTATAGATAAGGTTGAAAAACTATTTGAAAAATATGAAGGTTTTTATTCTTGGAATGGATTGGTATATTTATTATACGAATATGAATTAAATTTAGAAAAATTATCAAAAAGTTCAAAAAAAGTTTCTTGGTCTGATGTAAGCAATAAAGATAAATCAATAGAACATATCTATCCTCAAACTTCAAAAGGTACTTGGATAGATAGTTTTAAAAACATATCACAAGATGAAAAAATAAGATATTTACACTCTTTGGGTAATCTCTTATTATTATCTCCATCAAAAAATTCTAGTCTAGGAAATAGTAGTTTTGAAAAGAAAAAAGAAAAATATTCAAATGGTAGTTACAGTGAAATTGAAGTAAGTAAATATGATAAATGGACAAAAAAAGAGATAGAACAACGAGGATTAAAAATATTAAACTTTATGAGAGAAAGATGGTTGTTAAATATCAGTAAGCAAGATTTACATAAGTTGAAATGATGAAACAAAAAATACCTTTTACTGAATTATTAAGTCTTTATGACAATAATCAAATTAAATTAAAAATTGATAATAAATATATTTATAAAAAAGATAATAATTTTTATTTTATAAATATTGATTTTAATTGTTTCAATTATAGAGGCAATAAAGCTCAATATATTCAAAATGGCATAAGTAAATCTATTCAAATTCCTAATAAAATTTATGATAACGATAAAGAAATTTATTTTGAAACAATCCAAATATCTTTTTACTGCTGTAGTTTTATTACAGAAATGCCACCATTCAATAATAAAATAAAAATTTTTTATAGATGTGATTTTAAAAAAATTTCAAAAAAACTAAATACGATTTTATTAAAAAAATGTACATTTGATAATATCACAAATAGTATGCATAATATTGAAGGTGGAATAATCAATAATTTGTTACTTATTAATAATACATGGGCAACTAAATATTATATTAATAAACAATATAATTCAAATAGTAGGAAAACAATAATTAATACATTAAGAATAGAAAATACTATTTTTAAAGAAAATTTCAAATTGCATAATTGTGAAATAAGGAATATTAGTATTCAAGATACAGATTTTGAAAAACATGCAGATTTTTTTAAAACAATCTTTGATAAGGGTATAAGTGAAAATAAACTAAATAATATACCTATATATTTTAAAGCAATTAATTTTAAAGGACTAGCACTTTTTGGTGATACTGAATTTAAAACAAAAGTTATTTTTAAATATATTACTTTTGAAAGTTTTAGTCATTTTAGAAGAGCTGTATTTCATAAAGGTTTAGATTTAGATTATAGTAATATTCAACAAGAAATGAATTTTTTTGGTGCTAAAAAACTAGAAGGAAAAGATTCAAGAGAAAGCACATCACAAGAAACATATAGAATTATTAAGCATAATTTTGAAAAAATAGGTAATAGAATAGAAGCAAATAAATATTTTGCACTTGAATTAGAGCAAAAAAAACTTAACATAAAAAAAGAAAAACCATTTAAGTTTTTTGATTATATAATCTTTCAAATAAATTGGTTGAGTTCTGAATTTGGAACAAATTGGATTAGGGTATTATTTTTAATTTGTAATACTGGATTAATAACAGTAAGTGTAGTCAATATTGAAATATTTAAAGAATTGTTTTTCAATCCTAGTTTATTTAAATTTGATTTTATTTATAGATTTTTTAATGAATTATCTCATTATGTATATATTTTAGATAAAAGTGATAAATTAGTATCAATACCAATATTATTTTTATTCAATAAAGTAGTTTTAGGATATTTGTATTATCAACTTATAACATCAATTAGAAAAGATACAAAAAGATAAAATGAATAAAAACCTAATAATGCAAAATCAACAATCCCAGTTCTTAATCTATAAATCAGATAACCAAGATATCAAAGTGGATGTACTTTTAAGTGATGAAAATATTTGGCTTACTCAAGAACAAATGGCACAACTATTTGGTAAAGCAAAATCAACTATAAATGAACATATAAAAAATATTTTTAAAGATGGAGAATTAGAAGAAAATGATGTTTTACAGAAATTCGGAAATTCCGAATTTCAGCAAAAAGCACATAATTATTATAATCTTGATATGATTATTTCTGTTGGATATAGAGTCAAATCAATACAAGGTGTAAGATTTAGACAATGGGCGACACAAAGGCTAAAAGAGTATATCATCAAAGGTTTTACAATGGATGATGAAAGACTTAAAAATCCAAAACAATCTTTTGGAAAAGATTACTTTAAAGAACAATTAGAACGAATCAAAGATATTCGTTCAAGCGAAAGAAGATTTTATCAGCAAATAACAGATATTTATAGTGAATGTAGTATTGATTATGATAAAGATTCACAATATACAAAAGACTTTTTTGCAACAGTTCAAAATAAACTACATTGGGCTATTACAAAACAGACAGCATCAGAAATAATATATGCACGAGCAGACCATCAAAAAGACAATATGGGGTTAACTACTTGGAAAACTGCACCAAATGGAAGGATAAGAAAAACAGATGTAGTTATAGCTAAAAATTATCTACAAGAAAAAGAGTTGAAAACATTAAATAGAATTGTTACTATGTATCTTGACTATGCTGAACACCAAGCTGAAAAACAGATAGCAATGACTATGCAAGATTGGAGTAAAAAGTTAAATGCTTTTTTAGAATTTAATGAACATGATATTTTACAAGATGCTGGAAAAGTTACAGCACAAATTGCAAAAGAATTTGCTATAAATGAATTTGAAAAGTACAAAGTCATACAAAACAAGTCCTATCAAAGTGATTTCGATATTTTACTTCAAGAGTTAGACAAAAGAACTATCTAACTCCCAAACATTTCTTAATTCATTTGAGTTTTTTGCATTTTCCAACCTTGCCAAAAAGTACTCTCTTGCTACCTCTTTGGCACCTAAACTTTTTAGATGATTAGTTGGAACCTGACAGTCAATAAAATCATATCCCCACTCTTTTAGATGTCTTACAAGTATGGCATAGGCAGCTTTTGAAGCATCGCTTACATGTGAAAACATAGACTCTCCACAAAACACTCCACCAACTACAACACCATACAATCCACCAACTAGTTTAGAATTTTGATAAGATTCAACAGAGTGAACAACTCCCATATCATGAAGTGTTGAGTAAGCTTCTATAACTTCATCATTGATCCATGTACCATTTTGATTTTCTCTTGGTGTAAAACGACAGTTAGTTATAACTTCTATAAAATTTGTATCAAACTTATACTCAAATTTTTTCATGCTTTTTTTTAGTGAACGGCTAAGTTTAAAATCGTCCAATTCCATGATAAGTCTCGGCTCTGGTGACCACCAGATTATAGGGTCATTTTCATTATACCAAGGGAAAATCCCCTCTTGATAAGCTCTAATCAACCTTGAAGGATTTAAATCTCCACCCCATGCGACTATACCATCCCTGTTGGCAGTTGTGGCATGTGGGAATTTAAGTTCATATTTATTTAACTGTGGAATGTTCATCTAACTCTTTAAAAATCAAAATCAATTCATCATTAAAATCAACTTCAACCTCTCCACCTTTTTTAAGTTTTCCAAATAAAATCTCATCACTTAGTTTGTTTGTTATATTATCTTGAATATACCTTTTAAGTGGTCTTGCTCCCATCTCAGATGAGTAACCATTTTTAGCTATGTGTTCAAGTGCATTTTGAGAAAGTTCAACTGTAATTTTTTTCTTTTTAAGGTCTTGATTTAACTCTTTTATAAATTTAATTGCAATATCTTTGATATTTTCATGAGTTAAGTGTTCAAAGTTTACTATTGCATCAAGACGGTTTCTAAATTCAGGGGTAAAGAAGGATTTCAACTCCTCATTTTGAGAGAGTGATATATCTTTATTAAACCCCATGACACCCCTTGCACTTGCTCCAATATTTGATGTCATAATAAGTATAACATTTTGAAAATTTGCTTTATAACCATTGTTATCAGTCAATGTTGCACTATCCATAATCTGTAAAAGTATATTTACCAAATCGGGATGAGCTTTTTCTATCTCATCTAAAAGTAAAACACTGTATGGATGTTTTTTTATAGCTTCGGTTAAAAGTCCACCCTGCTCATACCCAACATACCCTGGAGGAGCCCCGACCAATCTGCTAAGAGCATGTTTTTCCATATATTCACTCATATCAAATCTCTCAAAGTTTACACCCAAAACCTCACTCAAAGAGATAGCCAACTCAGTTTTACCCACACCAGTAGGACCAGAGAACAGAAACGATGCAATAGGTTTGTTTTTTGGTGTAAGTCCAGCTTTTGATATTTTTATAGCTTTACTCACTTCTAAAACAGCTTCATTTTGTCCTATAACTTTTGCTTTTAGATCATCATCAAGATTTGAGAGTGCCAAAGTTTCATCTTTGTTTACTTTTAAGTTTCCTATACCTACAATCCCAGCAATGGTTTTTTCTATATCTGTTGCTGTGATTTTAACTTTTTTATTTTTTCTAAGATGAAAAGATGCTGCAGTTTCATCTATGAGGTCTATCGCTTTATCTGGTAAAAATCTATCGGTTATATATCTTTTTGAAAGTTCAACTGCAGATTTTAGTGACTCATTTGTATATTTTACACCATGATGATCTTCATATCTACTTTTTAAACCTTTTAATATCTGATAACTTGTTTTTTTAGACGGCTCATTTATATCCACTTTGGAAAATCTTCGACTGAGTGCTTTGTCCTTTTCAAAACCATTTCTGTACTCTGCAAAAGTTGTAGCACCCATACATCTAAGTTCCCCACTTGCAAGAGCAGGTTTGAGCTGATTTGCAGCATCCATAGTTCCACTTGTTGCACCTGCACCGATTAATGTATGAATCTCATCTATAAAAAGTATGGCATGTGGATGTGACTGTAACTCATCCATCACACCTTTTAATCTTTTTTCAAAATCACCTCTGTATTTTGTACCTGCTAGCATTGCACTTAAATCAAGTGCAAAAAGTTCAGCCTCTTTTATGATATCAGGTACTTTTTCATCTACTATATTTAGAGCAAGTCCCTCAGCGATAGCAGTTTTTCCAACACCAGCTTCCCCAACCAAAATAGGGTTGTTTTTCTTTCTTCTGCAAAGTATCTGTGTTACTCTTTTTATCTCATTTTCACGACCTATTACAGGATCTATTTTACCCTCTTTGGCTTTTTGTAGTAGATTTATAGTGTATTTGTCTAAAAAGCTTTCCTTCTCATCAGAACTAGATGTTTGAGTATCAGTATGTGATATAACCTCTAAAACATCAAGTCTTGAGATTTGATATTCATTTAAAAGCATATAACTAAAAGTGTTTGTTTCTTCATAAAGAGCAGCTATCAGATCCCCAACCTCAGCACTCTGTTTTTGAGCGCTTTGGAGATGTTGAATCATGTTGTCAATAAGTCTTGAGAGTGCTACACTTTCATAAGGATCTTGTTTTATATCTTGTGGCAAAGAATCTATATTTGTAATTATATATTCTTCTAACAACTCTTTCATAACTCCAATATCACCCCCACAAATAGAGATAATCTCTGCACCCTCTGAAGAGCTTAAAAGCATATAAAAAACATGTTCTATAGTTAAATATTCATGTCTTAACTCTTTTGCATAAAAAATTGATTTTTGAAAGATATCATTTAAATTTGGACTTATCATTATTCTTTTTCCATAGTGGCTTTTAGGGGAAAATTATTGTCTTTTGCTTTTTTCACAACTTGCATAACTTTTGTTTGAGCAATCTCATGGATATAAACCCCACACAACCCCTTACCATTTTTGTGAACATCAAGCATGATATTTTCTGCTTCTTGATGACTTTTATGAAAAACACTCATCAAAATATCTACAACAAAGTCCATAGAGGTATAATCATCATTAAGTATAAAAACTTTATATTTTTTCGGATATTTTATTGAAACTTCATTAATGAGTTCAAAGTCTGTATTTATTGCCATAATTTCCCTATAATCTGTTAATTAAATTAAATTATATCAAAAGTAGGCTCTAATGGCAAAGAGAATTTTTATAACTGCTACAAATACCAATATCGGAAAAACATATACAACAAAACTACTTTTAAAAGAGTTTGCCTCAAGAGGCTTGAGAGTTGGTGTGATAAAACCTATAGAAACAGGAGTTATAAATGGTGTTTATCCAGATGCAAATGAACTTTTAGCATGTGTAAAAGAGTTAAATCCAGAGTATAAAGAGATCAATATAGAAGATATAGTCCCCATAAGCTATAAACTTCCAGCTGCCCCTTTTGTTGCTTCAAACAATAAAAATCTAAACATTGTAAAAATTCAAAATAGCATAAACAAACTTGAAAAACTTTGCGATATTTTACTCATAGAGGGTGCAGGTGGACTTCTCGTTCCTATTGATGAGAGATATATGATGGTTGATTTGATAAAACTTTTAGATGCCTCTGCTCTTTTGGTAACACACTGCTCACTTGGTTGTATAAACGATACACTTTTAAGTAAAAAAGTATTGAAAGATACGAAAATCCCACATGCCATAGCCTTTAACTGCAGATATGAAGATAATAATTTTCAAACTGTAAGTGAGCCGTACTTTGAAAAAACATCATTTAAAGTTTTAAAAGTTTCTAAAAATATTGACACCATTTGTGATGTCTTGTATAATTTGTAAATTAAACTAAAAAGGTAAAATTTTGCAACACCTTATCCAAACAGATGATTTTACGATAGATGAAATTAAAAATATTTTAGTAGATGCAAAAAGCTTTAGTGATGGTCATTTTGAAAGAATTTTACAAGATAAAATCATCATAACTCTGTTTTTTGAAAACTCAACACGAACAAAAAGTTCTTTTGAGATAGCAGCCAAAAGACTTGGTGCTGAGATAATCCACCTTGATGTTGCAAAAAGTTCTACAAAAAAAGGTGAAACACTTGTAGATACAGCCATGAACCTTGATGCGATGGGTCCACATGCCATAATAGTAAGACATCAAAATGCAGGTGTTCCAAAGATACTTTCAAACCATACAAAAGCTTCTATCATAAATGCAGGAGATGGTGCGCATGCCCATCCAACCCAAGCACTTTTAGATCTTTTTACTCTAAAGGAGCATTTTGGAGATGTCAGTGGTAAAAAGATAGCAATAGTCGGAGATATCAAAAACTCAAGAGTTGCAAACTCAAACATAGAACTTTTAAGCCGTTTTGGAATGGATGTCACACTTGTTGCACCACCACACTTCCTTCCAAAAACATCACTTAAAACCACTCACTATTTAAAAGAGATTATTGATGATGTTGATGCTATTATGAGCTTAAGAACCCAAACAGAGCGACATTCATCTCAAAGTTATGCTTCCCTAAAAGACTATGCCAGTGATTTTTGTATAACAACAGAACTTGTTGGAGATAGAGATATAATCTTACTACACCCTGGACCAGTTCATAGAAATATAGACATTTGTGATGCTTTGTTAGCTGATGAAAGATGCAAAGTACTAGAACAGGTAAGCAATGGTGTTTCTATGAGAATGGCAGTTTTAAAAAAACTCATCCATGATATTTAAAAAGATAAATCTACTGGCAAAAGAAAGGATACCATTTCTTTTTATCAGCGATTTTGAAGCCAAAAACTTAAAAATCATCCCATTGGATGAGTTGGAAAAAGAAGATATTGAGTTTGAAATAGATGAAAACCATACTATTTTTAAACATCAGCACTATCTACAAAAGTACCCTCTCACATTCAAAAACTATAAACAAAAATTTGACTATGTCATAGAGGAGATAAAAAAGGGAGACACATACCTTCTAAATTTAACCCAACCAACAAAAATCAAAACCTCCCTAAGTTTACAAGAGATATATAACAAAGCAAATGCACACTACAAACTAAGATATAAAGATAAATTCGTATGTTTTTCGCCTGAAAGATTTATATCGATAAAAAACAATAAAATCCATACATACCCCATGAAAGGAACGATTGACGCTTCAATCCCACATGCCAAAGATAAAATACTCTCAAACGAAAAAGAGATGGCAGAACATATCATGGTGGTAGATTTACTTAGAAATGACCTATCCATCGTTGCTAAAAATGTTAAAGTAAACAAGTTTAGATATATCACAGAGATAGAAGCAGGAGATAAGAAACTGCTTCAAGTGAGTTCACATATAAGTGGAGATTTAAAAGAATCTTGGCATGTGGAACTTGGCTCAACACTAAAAGCTTTATTACCAGCTGGAAGCATAAGTGGAACACCAAAAAAATCAACTTTAAAAATCATAAAAGATATAGAAGAATATGAAAGAGGTTATTTCAGTGGTATTTTTGGTGTGTTTGATGGAAAAAGTTTTGAGAGTGGAGTGATGATAAGATTTATAGAAAAAACACAAGATGGCTACATCTATAAAAGTGGTGGTGGTATCACTTTAGACAGTGATGCAAAAAGTGAGTATAAAGAGATGTTAGATAAAGTATATTTACCATGATAGATACTGTTTTAGAATTTACATCAAGGCATGTGGTTTTCAATATGTTTGAAGTTATTTTTATACTGCTTGTTTTAGTGGTTTTAAGCATAATGATATATATTTATAAAATAAAAATCAACAAATTATCCAAACTGATAAAAGTCAATGATGAACTTGAAAAGAGAGTTGATGAAAAAGTTCAAGAACTGATACAAAAAGACAAGCTAATCACAATCCAATCAAAACAAGCAGTTATGGGGGAGATGATAAGTATGATAGCTCACCAATGGAGACAACCCTTATCAACTATAACACTTGAGATATCTGAACTACAAATAAAAAGACTACTCGGAGAGGAAACAAACTGTGATATTTTAGATGAAAAATTAAGTCGTATCAGCGATACTGTCGTATATCTTTCAGATACTATAGATGATTTTCAAACATATTTCAAACCACAAAAAAATGCAGAAAATATATTTACAAATGAACTACTAAATAAAGCAGTAAATTTTTTAACTCCACGAATCAAAAAAACAGATATCAAAATCTCAATCTCAGATAAAAACACTATAAAGATAAAAACTTATGTAAATGAACTGATACAAGTTCTAATGATTTTACTAAACAATGCAGTAGATGCACTTTTACAAAGCAGTATAGAAAACCGACAAATAGAACTTAGTATCAAAGAAAAAGATGAAAATATTTTAATTTTTGTCAAAGACAATGCCAATGGTATAAGTGATGAGAACTTACTTCATATTTTTGAACCATATTTCAGCACAAAAGCAAAAAATGGAACAGGACTTGGTTTGTACATGTCTCAAATGATTATCCAAAAACAGTTTAATGGAAAAATCTCAGTTGAAACTTCACAAAATGGAACGATTTTTACACTGGAAACTCCTAAATACATCAAATGATTTTTTTTATTTTTGGGTTACTGGGTGTTTTAAACTACTTACTTATCTTACTTTTTTTACAACAATTTTATAGTTTTTATTTCATACTTTTATCTATGTGTTCATTTATGTTATATAAATTTTTGAAACTTCGCATGAGATATCTTTTTGCTTTGCTTTGTTTTGAATTTGTATTTAGCATAATTCTTTTTGAGTATTTTGATTTAAAAATATTTAATATATATTTATATTACGATTTAGAAAACTATTATATTTTTATTGGTGGGAGTATTGCATATATTTTGAGTATTTTACACTCAATTGTTTTCTTTTTTAGCATATTTAAAAAAAGTTGATATATAATGGGAGAAAATATTATTAGGTTGATTTATGTATATAGAAGATTTAAAGTTTTCTTTGTGGGCAGATTTTATAGAAAGAGACTTTTTAGATAATGAATTTAAAAATTTAATAGATAACAAAATTGTAAACGGAGCTACATCAAATCCAGCAATATTTAAAAATGCCATTTTAAACTCCCCTGCATATAAAGAGCAGTTAAGTAACTTAAGCTCTTTAACTCCAAAAGAAAGATACGAAGCTGTAGCAATTTACGATATACAAAAAGCAGCTGATGTTTTAAAACCACTTTATGACAATGGTGATGATGGGTATGTAAGCATAGAAGTTGATCCTTTTCTTTGCGATGATGCAAAAGCAACTATAGATGAAGGCAAAAGACTTTTTAAAACAATAAACAGAGAAAATGTGATGATTAAAATCCCAGCAACTAATGCTGGTTATGAAGCCATGAGTGAACTTGTGGCATGTGGGATATCTGTAAATGCAACATTAATCTTTTCTAAAAAACAGGCTATAGCATGTGCAAAAGCATTTCAAAAGGCTCAAAAACAAAATAATAAAAAAGTAGATACTGTTATAAGTGTTTTTGTAAGTAGAATAGACAGAGCAATAGATGAAACACTAAAACTTCATGGTATAAAAACAGCACTTACAGGTATATATAACAGTGCAGATATATACGCAGAAATTCAAACTATGAATGTTAAAAACTGTAGAGTACTTTTTGCAAGCACTGGTGTAAAGGATGATTCACTCCCTCCATACTATTACATAAAAGAGCTTTTAGCATATAACAGTGTAAATACTGCTCCTATAGATACAATCAAAGCTTTTTATAAAAACGACTCTAAAACAGTTGCTTTACCAATCTCAAAAGAAAAGATTGAAACACATTTTAAGAAGATAAAAAATGCAGATATAGATTTTGATAAAATTGTTGAAAAACAAATTTCAGATGGATTAGAAACATTTAAAGAAGCCTTTAAAGAGATATTGGAGTCATTATGATTGAGCAAAACAACCAGGTAGATGTATCGCAACTAACTTTTGAACAGTTAAAAAAAATACGATCATACTTAAAAAAGATGATCGAAGTTGGAGGAAGTGACCTTCATATAAAAGCAAATTCTGTTATCCGTGCCAGAATTAATGGTAATATCGTACAGTTTGCAGGTGGAGTTTTATCAAAAGCTGATGCACTAACCTTTGCAAAAGAGATTTTGAAAGGAAGATTTTCAGAACTTGTTGAAAAAAAAGAGATAGATTTTGTTTATCCGTTCAATGAGTTTAATCGTTTTCGTGTAAATATATTTTTTCAAATGGATGGAATATCAGCAGTTTTTCGTGTAATTCCTGTAAAAGTTCCAACTATGGAAGAACTATATTTTCCAGAGATTGTAACAAGCTTTACTAAAAAAGAGAGGGGATTAGTTCTAGTAACTGGTGTTACAGGTAGTGGTAAATCGACAACTCTGGCATCAATTATAAATGAGATAAACCGAACAAAGAAAAAACATATCATTACCATTGAAGACCCGATAGAATTTGTTCATAAAGATAGAGGCTGTATCATAAATCAACGATCAGTTGGACAAGATACACTCTCTTTTGGAAATGCTCTTAGAGCAACGCTTCGTGAAGACCCTGACATCATCTTGGTTGGGGAGATGAGAGATAGAGAAACTATCAACCTCGCACTTCATGCAGCAGATACAGGTCACCTTGTTTTTTCAACTCTTCATACCATAGATGCAAAAGAGACCATCAATCGTATCATTGCAACCTTTCCAACCGAAGAGCAAAATCGTATCAGATTATCACTAGCAGGAGTACTTCAAGGTATCATATCTCAAAGACTTATCCCAACTGTAGATGGTGGAAGACGCGCGGCTATGGAGATTTTGGTAAGAACACCAACCATTGAAAAACTAATCATGGAAAACAGAGACTATGAGATAAAAGATGTTATAGAAAGTGGTCACGAACATTACAAATCACAAAGTTTTGATCAATCTATTTTTAAATTATACAGTGATGGTGTTATATCAAAAGAACAAGCTAAAAACTATGCGACAAGTGCATCTGACTTAGAATTAAAAATCAGTGGTCTTAGTGATGGTAAAGCAAGTACAGTTGCAAACAAACCACAAACAGATCAAAATAAAATCACTACAGCTGATGATGTTTTTGAACTTAAATAGATTTTAAAGCAAGTTTAGATATAATCTCGCCTATTTTTAATTTAAGGATTTAATATGTTAGAAGGCATAGTTAGAGAGAGTATTGGTAAGAAGGGTACAAAAGCGCTTCGCCGTGATGGTTATCTAATTGCAAACATCTATGGAAAAGGGCTTGAGAATATCAATGCTGCATTCAAAATGAATGAATATATCCGTACTGTTCGTAATAAAGAAACTTTGGCATTCCCAGTAAAATTGGGAGACAAAGAGATGAATGTTGTCGTTCAATCATATGAATCACATGCAGTAACAGGTGATCTTTTACATGTTGATTTAATGGTAGCACAACCAGGTGTTGTAACTCATTATCATGTACCAGTTGTACCTCAAGGTGATGCTATAGGTCTTAAAAACAAAGGTCTTGTACACATTGCAAAAACTCGTTTAAGAGTTAAAGCTGCAATTGAAAATGTTCCAAATCAAATCAATGTTGATGTAACTCCTATGGATGTAGGCGATTCAAGACTTGTTCGTGATTTAGCAACAATCGAAAATGTAACATTCACAGATGCTGACCGTGTATCTGTTTTAAGTATTATTAAAGCTAAATAGATGCTTATCGTTGGGCTTGGCAATCCAGGACCAACATACTCAAAAAATCGCCATAACATTGGTTTTATGGTGATTGATGAGCTAATTGAGCGTTTTAATGCTCAAAAACTTTCCTCATCATCTTTTGAAGGTGAGCTTTTTAAATTTCAAAATCATTTTTTATTAAAACCACTTACTTTTATGAACCTATCTGGTAATTCTGTTGCTAGTGTAAAAAACTTTTATAAAATAGATGAAGTTGTTGTAATACATGATGATTTAGACCTTCCTTTTGGTTCGTTGCGTTTTAAAAAAGGTGGTGGACATGGTGGTCATAATGGCTTAAAATCAACAGATGAAAAAATATCCCGTGAATACATAAGAGTTCGTATGGGGATAGGCAAACCAAAATATAAAGGCGAAGTTATCTCTTATGTTTTAGGTAATTTTAACGAGGATGAACAAAAACATCTCGGCATGTGGATATCTCATACTTGTGATGCAATAGAATTTTTATTGCAAAACTCTTTAGAAAATACCAGTTCTAAA
>Ga0256827_10001961_pt1 | contig 13300 bp, 10 predicted proteins | sample CV84metaG_FD_185977 | JGI IMG/M metagenome (GOLD analysis project Ga0256827, IMG submission 185977) | Hydrothermal vent microbial communities from East Pacific Rise, Pacific Ocean - CV84 | ecosystem: Environmental > Aquatic > Marine > Hydrothermal vents | place: Pacific Ocean: East Pacific Rise... | reverse complement strand
CAATAAAAAAATAACTGTAGGAAAATCAAAATATATTGAGTATATTGTTGTAGATGCAGGAGCAGATGAGGCTGACCATAAGATAGTAGAGATGGCAAAAGAGAACGATTTGGTAATCACAGCTGATATCCCATTAGCCGATAGAATTATCTCAAAAAATGCTCATGCCATCGACCATCGTGGAGAGTTGTACTCTGTTGAAAATATAAAACAGTACCTAACCATGAGAAACTTTATGCAAGAGATGAGAGATGCAGGAGAGATGACAGGAGGACCAAAGCCATTTGGACAAAAGGATGCCCAAAGTTTCGCAAATCAGCTGAATGCTTTTTTTCAAAAACTATCAAAATAGGAAGCAGAATGAGAAAAAAATTATTTTAAATTAAAAACAAAAAATACTTAAAAATAATCTTTTTTATTAAAATCATTTATGATAATATCCTACCCAAATTTAGAAATAATAGGAAAAAATCATGAAAACATTTTATCGAGTGTTTTGGATGGTGATTACGTTTATCATCTCCATAAACGCTGTAGATCTCAATCAGACTCAGCTCTGCCAATCCTTTGGAGATGGAATCCAAACGAGAACAAACAACTCCAAAATCAAGTTTATCAACCACTCTTATCTTTTTAACAATCCTGACAATATTTTAGATGGAGAAGATGTGATTAATAGCAACTCTAATCTAAGCTGTAGAGATATCAATAACAGCACAGATGAAGCGTGTCAAAGCTCCAATACATTAGGATACTCAATAGGATCTATCTCTCGACAAGATCCTCAAAGTTTTACTTTGGCTCTACCTGTAACAACATCAAACCAAAAGATAAAATTCAAACAGAATGGTGGGGTAACTAGTGGAACAGCTCTAACAGAGCAAGAGTATAAATCGGTCAAAAGTAATTGGTATCCAAATCTTAGTATGATATTTGATATAAATAGCATACTCAAAGCTCAACATGTATCAACAACAAATGCAAACAGTACAACTCTACTTTTAAGATCAGCAGATGGTAGTCCATATGATATTGAGATAAAAAAACTTCTGCTTAAACGAAATACTCAAACAAGCAGTGATAATTTAGCCCAAAATATCAAAATTAAAACAGTTGAGGCAAAAAGAAAAAATAGCCTAACTCTAACAGCTACAACCTCTATATCTATTGAAAAATTGGATATAGATAGAAACTCTACTGTGACTATCAAAGCTCCAAGAGTAACTATCAATAACCTAAAATCTTTTCAAAAATCTACTATCAAAATCATAGCAGATGAGATAGATATAACCAATATTAGACTCAAAAATAGAGCTAATTTAACCATAGAGTCCTATAGTGAGGATACGCCTATAGATATGAAAATAGAGAAGCTAAAACTGCAAAAAGCTTATGTTTTACTAGGTAATGGACTCTATCATATCAAGAGAATCGAACTCAAAAATAGAAGTAGTCTGAATGTAGATGAAAATGTTCAAATAATAAATAGAAGAGTCATAGTAGAGAATCATTCACTCATTAATGCCTCTACAGATACTCCTATTTGTGATGACACACACAATAGCAGTTCTTTAGTTATCTACTCTAATGACTTAGTGAGAGTAGAAAATAGCTCAAATATTGTAGGATTTATCTATAACAATAGACGAATAGAACTCACAAATCACTCAGGTATAAAAGGGGCAATCTCTGCAAAAAATAGAGCGATACTCAAAAATCACTCTAAAGTCTGTTATACCTCATGTAGTATCACTCCCCCACCCTCAGTAGATACAACTCCTCCTGTGATTACACTCAACGGAGATGCTAATATTACACTAACAGAAGGTGAAATTTATAATGAACTTGGAGCTACTGCTTTAGATGATGTGGATGGAGAGATTGATGTCTCTATTAGTGGAGATGTCAATGGCTCTATAGGTGGAATTTATACTATTACCTATACTGCTACGGATAGCTCTAATAATAGTGCAAGTAAAACTAGAACCGTCAATATAACTACACATGAAGAGGTGATAGAGGAGTTAAATGAGATTTTGGAAGATGACTCTATCCCTTATACTACAGGAGCAGAGTTCAATCAAACAGAGTATGCTAACAATCATATCTCTATCGATGAAGCCAAGAAATTAGAGAGAGCCCATATGTTGGTTGCGACAGCTGTTGATCCTGAACCAGAGTGGTTTGCAACCAAAGTGGATAAAAAGATAGTCATTGCAGAGACAGGAGGAGATTATACTATTCACTTTAATAAAGCTAGAGAAGATGGCACTATTATTGAACCTGTAGATAATGATAAGTTGCGTCTAGTTGTCCGTATTCAAAGAGCTAAAAATGATTTTGAATATATAACAAATGTCAATATAGACCAGTATGCTCATTGGGATGGAGATGGTGTATTAAGAATACATGTACCTGATGATTTAGATAGAGGTCGCCTAATTGTAGGTGTTCGACCAAACTTTGATGATGTAGCTACCACTGCAATAGCTGAAAGATGGTCTACTTTTGTCATGGCAGAGGTATGGGAGATTAAAACAGGGGTAAAAACAATAGATGCATCATCTGTACTTTTCCCTATAGACAATAATGGAAGTATAAGTTTGGATACAGGTAGTCACTTTAGTAAAGATCATATAGGAGATAAAATACGACAAAAATTGGAACAAAATAGTACTATCTCTTTGGCTCTTGTCACAGTAGATACAGATCTACAAAATGATGAACTAGTATCATATATATTTAATGAAAAACCATACTCAGGAAGAGTTATAAGTGTAGAGGGGCAAGGAGATCAGCAACTAGTACTATTAAAACCTGAAATATTTAATATTTATGAGATTACAGAGGGAGATGATAACTTTATGATAAAACAGGGACTCTCTCCTGAAAATATCATCTATAGAGAGGGTATTTCACTATCAACAGATATTAATCAATCAGATCCTGTAAATTTTGAAAAGATGATGAGAAAAGAGGAAAAGAAAGGTTTTTGGAGTGTGGATTGTACTAAAGGAAACTCAGTACTTACCTATAAGCCTATATTCTCACTCTCTCCTATGGATGCAGGGTTACAAGTCTCTGTCTATGTTGGCAAAGAGAAAACTGACTGTAAATGGGAAGCAAATCTCAAGACATTGAAGCTAGAAAATATGGCTCTTGCAACAGGTGGTGCACCATTTGTTGTGATAGCGAAAGAGCTTTTTGGATCAGGAGGAGAGATAAGTCCATATGGAGAATTGAAACTTACGGTTGAACATGCACCAGGTTTTGGGATAGATGCTGGTTGGACTTTTAAACAAGGGGCGAACCTAAAAATAAATGCTTTAATGAAGACCATTGATGGATTGGGTAGTAGGGATATATTTGATGAGTTAAAATCATCTAAGGCAAAAGCAGAAATTAGTTCTAATCTTGGTACAAAATTAAAGATCAAAGCAATTTCAGATACAGGATTAATAGGTAAAGCTTTTTCTTTCTTTGGAATAGAGGTTAAAGATATAGGAATTGAAGCAAAAACAGGAGTCAAGTTTGCTACAACGGTAAAAGCAAATAATGCTAGAGAAGTTTATGATAGTGGGAACTCATCTGAATTTGTTGCAGATATAAGCTTGAATGCTAGAATTAAAACAACTCATGCTTTTGGATTTTATATGACAATGTTAGGATTTGATTCATGGAATGATTATAAAGCAAATATATCATTAGCCAAAGTAAAGGTAGAAGCAAAACACACCTTTAGCTCAATTACAGATGATGGTCAAGGACATGCAAATATAAATGAACTAAGTCTCAACTCCTCTTTTTTAAATAGTATTCTTCCTGATAGCAGAGGTGTACTTGCACCAACTGATGATTTAAGTTCAGTTTTCAATGATCATAGCGAAGATATCTCTTATGAGTTATCAGAGTGTGCCAATGATCCAGAGTATAAGATAGAAGTACCTGTTATAGCTTGTGCAGGATGGATGTGTGGGGAGGTAGTAAAACCTATAAAATTATGTCAAGGAAAACTTACAATCTCTCCAATTATTGCTGATGCAAGAGTAGATAAAACTGCATCAACAACAGCAACTATAATAAACAAAGTTGGCAACATAACAGTAGATGTTTCGGGTTCTCCTTTAATAACAACGGAAAACTCTTTTAGTATGGACATTGACGAAGAAAAATCTTTAGAGTTTTCAAAAAAATGTCCTCATAATGCAGGTACATATAGAGGGACAACTACAATAAAGGCTAATGGAATGCCTTTTGAGGATAGTGTTGAAAATATCATGGTTTGTCATAATGACGATACTCATGGTGATCCACATATTGTTACAGCAGATGGTCTAGGATATGACTACTTTGCATCTGGAGATTATGTCCTTTCACGCATAGACAATATTAGTGGCTATGAGATACAGGCTCGTTTTTTACCAGGTTATAAAACATCATGGCCTCAGGCTATCTCTTTACGTGTAGGTAACGATATTGTAGAGATACAAGGAGTCAGAAGAGATGGACATGGTAATAGTACAGGTGTACCTATCAATGCCTTAGCAATTTGGGTTAATGGGAAAAAGGGTATATTAGGGAATGATAATAGATTCAGTCACTGGTACAATGAAGACTCTATAAGTAAGAATGTTGCAATACTCCCTTCAGGTGGTATCATAGCTGTGACACAAACAGACTCTAGTAATGTATTACGTTTTGCATCAAGTATTACAGTTATATGGCCAGAAGGAAGTCCAGCACAAAACTATGGTGTCATATTATCTGTAGCAGAAAAAGATGATCCATTTGTACAGATACAGATAGCTAGACCGAATGATTTTGCAGGACAAGAGAGAGGATTGATGGGTAACAATGATGGAAACCCTCAAAATGACTTCATTCGCAGAAATGGTGAAGTTTTAGGCGTTGACCATAATATGAGTTTTACAGAACTATATGCTCTATTTGGCACTGATTGGTTAGTAAAATCACGTGAATCTCTATTTAGAAATCCTGAAGCTATAAAACCCGAATTCCCTACAGATATTATTACACTTACTCCTGAACAGAGAAAATTTGGGGAACAGGCATGTATGGCATTGAGAGGTTTCTATCGTGAAGCTTGTATTCTGGATGTGGGATTAACAAACTCAATCGATTTGGTTCAAGAGTACTACTCTCAGACAGAAGATCTAAATGAACTATCTGATGATATTGTTACTCCTGATGTTGATGCAGCAGAATATAGACTAAAAGCAGGAAAAGAGGTAGAGTTTCCTGAATCATCTCCTTCTAAATTATACTACTCCAAACCATTGGATATAGAACATGTTAGTGGAGATGGAAACTTTATATTATCTATCCGTCCACCTCGTGGAGCAACTGCTATCCTAGACACAGGAGAGGAGAATCATATTGATAGTGGAGATTTTAATACTAGTGTGGTTGTAGATTGTAGAACAGAGAACCCTGAGACAAACTCAACACTATTCAATAAGATTGGAGCAGCTCAACTCTGGATGCAAGATCCTCTCTCGGGAACAGCAAAGAGACTATATGGAGAGACAAAACTATATTGTAGATTATCAGAAGTCCTAAAGACAGGTCAAACAGAGATCTACTCTGATTTTGATGATGGATATTATCAAAAAGGGGTATCACCTAGCTTTACAAGAGATAATAGCAAAGAGGTTGTAGTTGACAATATGACAAAGTTAGTTTGGCAAGATAATTATCAAGCAAAAACAGTAACAAGAAATCTCTCGGGAGCAACATATTACTGTTATCAGCTATCAATGGGAGGATATACAGACTGGAGACTACCAACTATTTCAGAATTAAATAGCTTAGAGACTATTAGAAATAATGCCCCAAGAATCCACTCTGTCTTTATAAATACAGCATCAAATGGTTATTTGAGTTCTACTTTAAATGTTGCGGATACAAGTAAAGTATGGGTACTAAACTTTGATCCTGGTTATCCAACCTATGCAGACAAAAGTCAATATTACTTCTATGTTCGATGTGTACGCCAAGGGGAGTAACCGAGTTTTAGAAAAACTACTTATTGTAGTTTTTCTTTTTTTATTTTCAATTAATTTAACAGGAGAGATATAATGAAACATATTTTTTTATTTACAACGATTTTTACTATCTTTGTCTTTGCCGACTTTACTAGAGATAATGGTATCGTAACAGACAATAAAACAACTTTGGAGTGGCAAGATGACTACAGTGATAATTACGACAGTGTGGTAATTGTTGATTGGCAGGAGGCTATAGACTATTGTGAAGCTCTAACATTAGGAGGCAAAGATGACTGGAGATTACCTAATAAAAAAGAGTACCTAAGTATAGTAGACTATGGAAGAGCCGATCCATCGATTAATCCCATTTTTTTAAATACTAGACTTCATGAATACTGGAGTTCTACTACACAGATAGATAACAGTAATCAAGCATGGTTAGTCGGTTTTACAAAAGGATATACAAATTTCGACAACAAGAGTGGAACCCGTTACGCTCGTTGTGTCAGAGGTTAACAACTCTAGCATCTATATATAAAGCTACCACAATATCTATTGTGGAGCTTCTTCATAAAACGACATCATATCTAAGTATTTTGTCAAATCTATCTTTAGTTAAAGTATCAATATATTATTTTGAAGCAAGTACATTTTTGAGTTTGTATATTTTTTAAAATAGAGAATGATAGAGTATAATAAAAAAAATATTAGAAAAGAGATACAAAACATATGAGTCAAAAATCAAGCCTATACAGAACTATAGAGATACTAAAACAGCTAAATGATGGCAAAAAGCTCTGTGTATCGAGAGTAGCCCAAGAGTATGAAGTGAGTGACCGAACTATTCGGCGTGATTTTGAGCTGATAAAAGAGCTGTTTGGGGATTTTACAAGTAAGGAGGGGGAGTGTTATCAGGCTTATCAGAAGGTGTTGCTTCAAGATGTTCTATCGGCTACTGATCTGATGACACTGGCAAATATTGTTAATATCTTTGGGATTACTCAAAAAGAGTCTCTTGTATCGGATAAGACCAAAGCCCTGATTGATAAATCTATGAGTGTTTATGACTTTAAATCTCGCCCTTTTGAGGGGATGAAAAATCATGAGGTTATAAAACAGCTTGAACATGCTGTTAAGTTTAACAAAGAGATAAAGATTACCTACCGTACAGAACAGGCAAAGACATATCGTAATTTTTACCCCTATAAGATACTCTTTTTGAATGAAAACTTCTATCTTGTAGGAGAGAATTACTCTAAAAATAGCTTTGAGTTTTTGCGTATCTCGTTGATAGAAGAGGTGTTGTTTAGAAAAAAAACTTTTTTTGTTCATAGTGATATAACCCAATTTATCAAAGAGATTCAGACACCTTTTGCTGTATTTGGGCGACCTAAAACAACGGTTAGACTGCGTGTAGACAGATCTATTCGCCGATATTTTATTTTGAAAAAGTATCTACCAAGCCAAAAGGTTGTTGCCAATTTTGAAAATGGAGATATAGAGGTACAATACTCAGTCTCTAGCCTTCGAGAGTTGGAGGAGTTGGTAATAAAGTGGTTACCTAATATTATAATAATGTATCCCAGACCATTAAAAAAGATGGTAAAAAAGAGTTTAGATAAGAAAATAAAAGCTTTGACCAAAAAAGCAGAGTGGGAGAAAACAAAGAGATGCAACTAAAATACCTAAACCACTACCCTACCAATCTACAAGATCAGATACGGGAGCTTATCCAAAAAGATAAACTCTCAAAATATATCATAAATAGATACCCATCCAGACACACATATCAGACAGACAAAGCCCTATATAGCTATACCTCTGAGTTCAAAAGCCAATATCTCAAAAAGTTTACTCTATCAAAGGTCATCTACGATGGCAAGATCAATGTCATCCACGATGCTCTAGGAGTACACCGATTTGTCTCACGAGTCCAAGGTGGCAAACTCAAAGCCAAAAATGAGATACGAATCGGCACAATCTTCAAAAACATGCCTGAGGAGTTTTTGCGTATGATAGTGGTGCATGAGTTGGCTCACTTTAAAGAGAAAGAACACAACAAAGCCTTTTATAAATTTTGTACCTATATAGAGCCAAACTACCATCAACTAGAGTTTGATCTGAGGGTCTATCTGACTCACTTAGAGCATGGGAATAAACTCTACTAAAATTAAATCCACCTACCAATTTAACCTCTCATAAGTACCCCTTGGATAAAATGAGAAAAAAGCAGAGAAACCACCAATATGTCACAGCAAGATAGAAAAAAATGGAATAAAAAGTACCAAAACAACCCCATACCAGATACCCCTATAGCACTTATAACTGATTATGCATCCCAAGCCAATAGAGGCAAAGCGTTAGATATTGCTTGTGGGATGGGGCGACATAGCAAGTATCTAGCTTCTATTGGATTTGAGGTAGATGCACTAGATATTAGCTCTGTAGCGATAGAGAGTCTAAGAGATATACCAAATATAAACCCAAAAGAGGTCGATTTTGATAGCTATATATTGGAAAAAGATCGCTATGACCTCATCATCTGTACATTTTTTCTCAAAAGAGAGCTATTTCCTCAGATAGTAGATGGACTCAAAGAGGGAGGGGTCTTTATCTATGAGACCTTTGTCTATCATCCTGATAATCAACAAGCCCCATCCCAGCGTTCTTATCTGCTTGAAGCAGGAGAGTTGGAGGAGACATTTAGAGGTAAACTAGATACTATCTATCTGAGTGAGTATTGGTCAGATACTATGATGGGCAAAAAGATGAAAAAAGCCTCTTTTGTGGGTAGAAAATAGAGATGCATATACTAATCATCGATGATAACCAAGAGATAGTATTTGGACTCAAAAAGCTACTTACAGAGTCTAGTTTTGATGTTCATTTTGCATATACTTTAGAGGAGGCTGATGAGATCATACACAAACAGAGTTATGATCTGATCATCTTAGATTGGATGCTACCTGATGGGAGTGGTGTGGAGTTTCTAAAAGAGCAGAGAGAACTCAATTTGGATACTACTCCTGTACTACTTCTCTCTTCAAAAGGAGAGGCGATAGAGAAAGTCGAGGCTCTTGATGCTGGGGCTGATGACTATATGGAGAAGCCCTTTTCCAATATAGAACTCATGGCTCGAATCCGTGTACTACTGCGTAGAGATAGCCGACAGAAGCAATCACTAATGACCATAGAGAATCTAACTGTAAATCTCTCAAATAGAGAGGTATTAGTAGAGAACAGAACCGTCACCCTCTCCAAAAAAGAGTTTGAGCTATTGGAGTTTTTGATACTAAACAAAAATGTCGTACTCACCCGTTATCAGATCAATGAGCATCTCAATCGTGATTTTGATTCATTTCGTTCTAGTAATATTGTAGATGCACATATCAAAAACCTTCGCAAAAAACTTGGCTCTGCTTCGGGAGTGATCGAGACAGTTAGAGGGGTTGGGTTTAGAATCAGAGTGACGAAAACCTAAATGTTGCTCTCACTCCTCTCCCTATCCCATCGCTCTTGATCTCTATCTTGCCATTGATTAGCTCTGCCACCTTTTGGCTCAATGCCAAGCCCAAACCTGTACTATGTTTGATCTCATGCCTACCCATATGTGCCTGATAAAACTCAGAAAAAAGAGACTCCTGTTTCTCTTTTGCTATTCCGATACCTGTATCTAGTACCACTAACTCAAAAAAACCCTTTTGCTCATTTAGAGAGATAGAGATACTACCTTTTTCTGTAAATTTTATAGCATTGGATAGCAGATTCATCACCACCTGTTGAAAGAGATGCATATCAGTGACTATCTCTCTACCCTCCCCTATCAACTCTCTTTTTAGCTCTAGCTCTTTTTCATCTATCAGAGGCTCTACTAACTCTATCATCTCCTCTATCACCATAGAGAGATCTATCGACTTTTTTTGTAGTGTCATAGTGTTTGACTCTAGCTTTGAGAGTTGCAATAGATTGTTGATCATAGATAGTAGATGCTCTGATGAGTTCTCTATCTTTCGGAGCATATCCACATCGCTATCACTCATCTTTGGACTCACCATCAGATGCTGTATCAAGGTCAAGATAGACCCCAATGGAGTACGCAACTCATGAGATATAGTAGACAAAAAAGTCCGTTTTAGCTCCAATACCTCTTGGGTATGGTGCAAAATATCTATCTGCTTTTTTGATAAAATCCAACTCACCAAGAGAAGTGAAAATAGAGAGAAAAGAGACCCCCATATCAAGATCATCTCTATCTCTTTGATAACTCCCAAAGCATACTTTTTTTTGTAAGCCAGATGCAGACTCCATCCATCCAAAAGATCCGTCAACTCCTTGGATACGGCAATGCTATCTGCTGTATAGGGAGTATCAAAACCCTCTTTTACTTTGCTCTCTAGCCACAATTTCTGATGGGGATTTTCGATCGTGAGGTCTCTTAGATTTTTGAGAGGATATAGAAGAAGTAACTCCCCTATCTCTTTGAGTCTATCAAAGGAGGCGTAGATCGGGACATTAAATGCCAAAAACTCATCTTTGTGATAATGCTCAGAGGAGGAGGCGACCACTGCCCCATCTCTCATTGCGAGTAGAGTAATATCTTCAGAGAGATCTTCTGATTTTTTCTCCAAGAGTATCTTGATCCGTTTGTCTATATCTTTGACAAGAAGATCATCCATCACCTCCAGACTAGAGAGAAATTTGAGCTCTTTTTGCAACCCTCGAAGATGAGAGAGTAGAAGCTTGGCATTGATATCTAGCTGATACTCCAAGTTTTTTTGCTCTTTTTGGAGAAGTAGTTTTGACTCAAACTTCCATACATAGACCAAACTACTAAGCTGAATCATCATAATCAAAAACAGCATAGTGATCAAGATTTTATAAGTATCAGATAGGTTTTTCCATCTTGTTATCACTAGTATCTACACCCACAATCCAAACAGCGTTTATAGTGTCTAACTCCATGAGAAGCATTAGCCCCTCCTATAGCAGAAAATAGATTTATAAAAAAATATTTAGACTGTTCGGCATAGTCATGTTTTAGATTAGTCGAGCCACACTCTGAGCATTTGGGAATAGACTCCTCTTTTAAATTCTCAAAAAAAGCCTCAACAATAGGTTCAGCTCTCTCTTTTTGGTCAAAAGGTACATGAAGTTTGATACCTCCAGAGATAAGAGCATCAGCAGGAGTAAGTGAAGCATATCCCTCATTAAAGACAAAGACTGTAATATCTTCTGTTTCTAGCAGACCTCTTAGTATATGTGCATCGCTAGAGATAAATAGTTGTGCTATCTCTATGTGTCGGTTTTTTGTTTCCATAAAAGTAGTTTAACATAATTATCTATAGGTCAAACCATACAAAGTTCATCTGAGGGCTATTTTTGTGAACATCAGAGTAGTCATGGTGATATTCCATTTTACGATGTGATAGATATTTAACTCCTATTATAAGAACAAAAATCGCTACCAAAACTCCAAATATCCAAGGTAATATCATAGCAAAAAAAGAACTCTGAGATGAAGTATCAATAAAACTATAACTCACACTCATCAAAAAAGAGATCAATGCAAAAAACATAGAGTGTCCATATATAGAAAACAGAAATGCCACTCCCCAAATCAGATAGATCATATCTCCTAGAGAGTCATCAAATATAGAGGCAACCCAAAGAATTAGAGCTGACAAAAAAATAGTGTGTCGTAGCATAATAGCTCCTTGATAGCTTATTTTTATAAGCTTTTATCAGAGTAGTTTAACATATTTAACATTTGTATAGAAAAAGTAGATTTAAATAGAACAAAAACATTAATTAAAAGAGTTTGGTTCGGATGGTCTGTTGAGAGAGCGAATATATATAGATAAAACTTAAAAAACTTCCGAGCTATATTCTTTTCTCAAACCAAACTCTTGTGATATAATTTAAATATATTTTTGGAAAATAGTTATAAATCCATGAAAAAATTAAGGTACAAGAGAAGGAGAAAGAGATGAGAACACTAAGATATATACTCTATTTTATAATAGCATTGATGTTAAATGGTTGTTGTTGTGGAGAGGATAGTAGTCTCTATGAAACTTATAATTTTTACAGTTTTTTTGTGGATAAAAACGATACCATTTATATTAAATCAAAATATAATTTTGATGAGGATAATCAAACATTTTATATGGCACAAGATAGAGAGTCTCATCGATGGAGTGAGGTTAATGTTACTCATAATACTGAGGAAGAGATCAAGATTATTCAAAATAGAATTGTTATAAAAGATAGTCATGGAGAAATCAGCCATAAAACAACTCTCCCAACTATTGAAGAGATTGCTAGTGCTACAGATAGAGAACTACTTGACGCTAAAATATCTTATATCCCTTTTAAATCTCCATATCAAAATAGTTGGGATAGAAAAAGAGTTATCGCTTCTGTTTTGACCAATAGATTTTTATACAATAGGCAAAATGAGAGATACTTGTATCACACCATCTATAACTTTTATCTGCTTAGAGAGGAGTCATCTTGGGAGATAACTTATATTAATAAAGAGAGTTCAGAAAATGGATATAGCTATTTTGATGAGTATTCAGATATTTTAACACCTCCATATAACAGTCATGAACTCAACTATGATATACTAAATAGATGGGTACTCTCTACAGATACAAAAGCATCAATCTGTTATAACAGTTACAATAATGAAAATACAGAGTGGAGCGAATTAAAATGTTTTGTTCAAGATGAAGACAGAATAATTGTCAAAAAACTATTTGGGGATATTTATCCACAAGCATACTCTGATACTCTTCAAAAATATATGGACAAATACAAATCTTCTGCTCCACTACTCTATTTTTTTGATAAAAACAGCAATATGCATCTATTCTATAATGATACCTCTAATGCCAAAGGCAAATATTTTAACTATGTGATGTTTAGCAAAGATAAACCTACTAACCCAAAATATGAACAAAAGATAGAGAGAAGATGATCAAAGATCTACAATCAAAAAAACTCATTTACGTGAACTACCCCACCCTAAAGGGTGAGAGTTTACGGAACAAATGCTAAATTTTTATTTACAAATCTACATTTTTCCTACATTTTTTTATACTACAATTAGATTATAACAAAAAATAGTAAAAGGACATATCATGAAAATAAAAAAACTAATACTAGGATTAACTCTAGTACTATCTATTGTAGGATGCAATAGCTCCTCAAAAAGTCCAACACCCTCAGACAAAGGTGTTACGGTCAGTGATTGTCAAACTGATAAAGCTCATCGTACCAACAGCTTA
>Ga0256827_10001960_pt1 | contig 13301 bp, 15 predicted proteins | sample CV84metaG_FD_185977 | JGI IMG/M metagenome (GOLD analysis project Ga0256827, IMG submission 185977) | Hydrothermal vent microbial communities from East Pacific Rise, Pacific Ocean - CV84 | ecosystem: Environmental > Aquatic > Marine > Hydrothermal vents | place: Pacific Ocean: East Pacific Rise... | reverse complement strand
TCTGCACGAGATGGTGTAAGTGGGATGAGTGATTATGAAGCTATAGAAGCCGGATATATCTCCCTAACGCCAATAATGTTGGATTTGAGTGCATACAAGAGTATAAACTCATTAGATAAGTGGATAGATGGGTAGATTTAACCGTATAAAACTACTTTTAAAAGATGACTTTATAAAGCTTGAAGATGCAAAAATTTTACTGCTTGGGGTTGGTGGTGTTGGTGGTTTTTGCCTTGATTGCTTGTATAGAAGTGGTGTAAAACACATAACTATAGTTGATTTTGATACATTTGATGAAACAAATAAAAATAGGCAAATATGGTCAGAACTTCATATCGGTGAAGTAAAAGTTGAAGCATTAAAACAACATTATCCAGAAGTTGAGATCATTAACAAAAGAGTTGATGAAAAGTGGGTTATGGAGTTTGACTTTGATTCTTATCACTTAGTTCTTGATGCCATAGATGATAGAAATGCAAAATTGGCGTTAGCTCAAAAATGTTATAAAAAACTTATAAGTTCTTTTGGAAGTGCTAAAAGGTTAGACCCAACTGCCGTAAAAGTGGATACTATATGGAAAACATACGGAGATAAGTTTGGTTCAAAGATAAGATATGAACTAAAAAAAAGAGGTTTTAACAAAAAATATACAGTTATTTTTTCAAGTGAGGAAGCGGTTGTAAAAGATAAAGGAAGTTTTATGGGCGTTACTGCAACATTTGGGCTTACTATGTGTGCTGAAGCTATAAAAAAGATAAGAGGAAAGTAGAAATTGTTTGATTTTTTAGATAGTGATTGGTTTAACATAGGTTTGGAAGTTGTTTTTTTGATACTTATATCTTATGATGTAAAAAAGTATATCCAAACAAGGAAAAATGAGTATATCATAAACATAGTTTTAACTATAGCCTTTGCTATATGGACACTTTATCCATACTACACATCTTATGTAGGTTGGGAAGATGAACAAAAAAAAGTTATGATAAGTCACTGTAGCGATACAAACGATACTAAACTTTGTAGATGTTTGGATGAGTCAACATTTAAAGAGTATACACACGATGAGTATGTAGCTATAGATAAAAACTCCAGTGAGTACAAAGAGTTTTTAAAAGATGCAAAAGAGGAGTGTTTGGATGAGTCATGGTTTTGATCTAAGCTCCCCTTTGGTATGTGAAGGAATCATTGGTGATGGCTGTGGTGGTGGTCGTATCTTTTTTGTTAGAGGCGATACTCTTTTTACTTATGATCCTACAACAAAAACAGAGCAAATACTTCTAAAAGATCTCCCTAACGCCAATAGTGTTACAAAAAAGGTTTGTGAGATTACTATTGAGTGTGAAGATGAGCAGATAGTGTTTGATTTATCCCTTTTAAGACGAGTATTTCGTAAAAAAGAGTTAATTATTTATGATTTTGATGGGACTTTGATAGATAGTGTGCCAGATTTGGCTCTAGCACTGAACTTGATGTTAGAAGATATAGAGTTTAAAACCTTTGATGAAGAGAGTATCCGCCATTGGGTAGGTAATGGTGCGCAAACACTTGTAAAAAGAGCCTTAAGTGGAGCAGCAGAGATAGATAAAAATCTTGATAATGAACTGTTTGAGAGAGCCTTAGAGATATTTTTACAACATTATGAAAAAAATGCCTGTGTATCTACAACTATCTATCCAAATGTAAAAGAAACACTTGAGAGTTTTTACAAAGATGGGTATAAACAAGCTATAGTTACAAACAAGCCATATAAGTTTATCCAACCTATACTAAAAGGTTTGGAGATAGAACATTATTTTGAGTACTACATAGGTGGGGACTCTTTAGAGTTAAAAAAACCATCCCCAGAACCACTTTATCATGTTTGTAAAAAGCTTGATATAGATGTAGCTAAAAGTATCATGGTTGGTGACTCTAAAAACGACATCATATCAGCAAATTCAGCAAAGATGGATGTAGTTGGCGTTAGCTATGGTTACAACTATGGAGAGGATATAGGTGTGCATAAACCAAGCATAGTTATAGATGATATAAAAGAGTTGGTAGATATAGTAGTATGAAAGATTTAAGAGTTGGTATCATTGGTGGTGGTGTCGCTGGTGCATCTGTTGCACTTTATCTAGGTGAGATTGGCGTTAGGAGTACACTTTTTGAGAGTTCAGATACTCTTGTAAGTGGTCCACCCATCTGTCATCTTCATGCTGGTGGAAATCTCTACAGAGAGATATCGGATAAACAGTGTATAGCTCTTTTAAAAGAGTCAGTAGAGTTTATGCGTCTATATCCAGCTACTATAGACTACAGACCCACTATCATAGCTGTACCAAAAGATGATGAGGGGAAGTCTGAAGATCTTTTGCCAAGATTACAACTTTTAAAAGATGAGTATAAAAAGCTTATAGATAAAGATAAAAACAACAAACTTTTAGGGGATGTTGAGGATTATTTTAGGTTTTTTAGTAGTGATGAGATAGAGTCTTTAAAAGATAAGGTAGCACTAAAAGAGCCTAAAACTCTTGAGGAGTGGATGATACCATTTGCAAAAAATGTGGACTTGGAGAAGATAAAGTTTCCTATAGTTCTTGTGCAAGAGTATGGGATAAATATTTTTAGACTAGCATCTTGTGCCACACTCGCTTTGGATGCTTTAGAGCTTGTTGAGGTAAAAACAAACCATAAGGTAAAAGAGATAAAAAGAGTTGGTTTAAAATGGCTTGTGGATGGTTTGGAGTTTGATTATCTTGTAAATGCTGCTGGTTTTAGAAGTGGAGAGATAGATGATATGGCAGGATATCAAAGAGATAGACTAGTTGAGTTTAAATCAGCATACATAAGTAAGTGTAAAAAGTTTGATGATGCTTGGCCTGAAGTGATATTTCACGGTCAAAGGGGTACTCCTAAAGGGATGGGGCAGTTTACTCCATACCCAAATGGCTACTTCCAACTTCACGGTATGACTAAAGATATAACACTGTTTGACAATGGCTTGATAAGAAGCGACAAAGAGAGTTCCCAACCAAAACTAGATGATATGTTTTTAGATATGATAGATAAGGGGTGGGACAAAGAGTTTGCACAACAAAGAGGAGATAGGGCTATAAAACATCTATCTACTTATATCCCCTCATTTAAAGATGCAAAACCAACACCAAAACCACTCTATGGTGCACAACAGATACCAGGTGATGATGCCTCACTAAGAGCTGCTGAGGTCTCTTTTGAGGATGATAGATATGCAAGGTGTGAGATAGTAAAAGCATCATCAGTTTTAAGTATGGCTTATGAGATAAGTAAGAAACTACAAGATATAAGTGGAAAAAATCTACAAAATAGTAAAAAAGTGGAGTTTAGCACAACCAAATCTCTAAAAGAGAAAGATATCACAAAATGTGCAAGAGAGTTATGTTTAAAAAGAGACTATCCAGTCTCTATGGCAGATAGGAGTATGAAAAAACAAGAACTTTTAGATGGAATCAGTGATGATGGATTATAAACTAACCCATTAAGTAAGATTTGATAGTACTTATATTATAATCTATAAGAAATAAACTATAAGGATTGAAAATGATAGAGTATGGTATCACAACTTTGCAAACTCAACCATCTTTGTTTAAACAAATGACAATATCCAAGATTGTAGATAAAAGAAAACATGAAAGTATCGGATATTTTATATCTTCAAAATATGAGGATATGATATCTGATGTTATAAAAAAGATAGAACATCAAGAGAAGATAGCAAAACTTCAAAAATTAAAACAATATCAAGATTTGGAATTTTTAGAACTTGGAGTCGATGATGGACTTAAATAGGGGTGATATAGTTGGTATCAACCTAAATCCTAAAAAAGGTGATGAGGTAGGTAAAGTCAGACCTTGTGTTATTATCTCAGGTGATGATGAAAATAGTATTTTGGATACTATTATCGTCTTGCCACTTTCAACTCAGTTGATTGATGATATGTCACCTTATAGGCTAAGATTGTCAAAAAGGGATAAATTAGAAAAAGACTCAGATGTTTTGATAAATCATATTAGGACTATATCTAAAAAAAGGGTAACTTCAAAAATATCTAAAATCACTGATGATGAATATAAATCGATAATCAGTAATTTATGTAGAAATTTTTCTTGTTGATAGTTCTAGATGGAGCCTTTTTATGGATAAACTTATATAAAAATGATAAAATACACACAGAAAATATATACAATATAAAATAAAAGAGAAAATATGCAAAAAATAGAACCTATGACACTTTTTGGTTATAACAAACTTCAAGCTGAAGTGAAAGAGCTTAAAGAGGTTAAACGTCCTCAGGTGGTTAAAGATATAGAAGAAGCACTAGAGCATGGGGACTTAAAAGAAAATGCAGAGTACCATGCCGCAAAAGAGATGCAAAAAAATATAGACAACCGTTTAGCAGAGCTTCAAGAGATACTTGGAAACTCACAGATAGTTGATCCTACAGAACTTGAACACTCAAAAGTTAGTTTTGGCTCAACTATAGTTATGACAGATATGGATACAGATGAGGAGGTTACATACACTATAGTTGGTGGATGTGAATCTAATCCAGATATGGGACTTATATCTTTTGGTTCACCACTAGCAAAACAACTTCTTGGAAGAGAAGAGGGTGATGAGGTAAAAGTTCGTCTTCCAGGTGGAGAAAAAGAGTTTGAGATAGATGAAGTAAAGTATCAGGAGATAGTTTTTGAGTGTCACTAAGACAAAAGTAGGTATTATTGGCGTTAGCGGTTATACAGGGCTAGAACTTGTAAAGATGCTTATATCCCATCCATCCTTTGAGCTTAGTTATGTTGCTAACTCTACTGGGGATACAACTATGGATAAGTTACACCCATCACTTAGTGGTGTATGTGAGTTAGAGGTTGAAGAAGCTGATGTTGATAAATGTGCTAAGAGTTGTGAGCTTGTATTTTTAGCAGTACCACATAAAACTGCTATGGCATTTGTAAAACCATTAATGGCGTTAGGGGTTAAGATAGTTGACTTTTCGGCTGATTATAGACTTACTCAAGATGTTTATGAGGAGTACTACTGCCCACATACAGATGCAAAAAATCTTCAAAATGTAGTTTATGGACTTCCAGAGATGAACAGAGAGGAGATAAAAAAAGCTTCTCTTGTTGCAAACCCTGGTTGTTTTCCAACTTGTGCTATCTTGGGTTTACTCCCTTTTATAGATAAAAGATTAAAAGATACACCTGTGATAGTTGATGCTAAAACTGGTGTTAGTGGTGCTGGTAAAAAACTAAGTGAAGTAACACACTTTGTAAATGTAAACGATAACCTTTTTGCATACAACCCTTTTCATCATAGACATGCACCAGAGATAGCTCAAAAGCTTGGTATATCTTTTGATGATGTTAACTTTGTGCCACATTTAGTACCTATAACTCGTGGTATGATATCTTCTATCTATATACAGGTGGATGGTGATTTTGATGAACTTACAGTTTTAAAAGAGTTTTACAAAGATGAGCCTTATGTTCGTATATCTCAAAATCCAGTAGATATGAAAAGTACAGCTGGGACAAACTTTTGTGATATATATGTAAAAAGAAAAGGTAACTTGTTGCTTATATCTAGTTCTATAGACAACCTTTTACGTGGTTCTTCATCTCAGGCACTCGCTAACGCCAACTTGATGATGGGACTTGATGAAAACACGGGTATACCAAACATAGCTTATGTACCATAACGATATAGAGATAAAAGAGGGTGCCTTTTTTATCTCAGATGCTCACTACTCACACCTTCGTCCAGAACTTTTAACACTTTTTTCACAGATAGATAACGATAAACTAAAACCTAGCCAACTCTTTTTGATGGGCGATATATTTGACGCTCTTTTTGGTTATGCAAAACATACCTGCGAAGTAAATGCACAGATGATAAAGCTTTTAAACTCTATATCTAAAAAGATAGAGGTTATATACCTAGAGGGTAATCACGACTTTAACCTAACGCCAATATTTAAAGATATAAAAGTTTTTACTATACAAAACCAACCTATCAAATGCAGATATAATGATAAAGTGATATATCTTGCACATGGGGATTTTATAAGTCCTTTGGGATATAAAATATACTCAAATATTATACGAAACCCTTTACTATTATATATTTTAAACTTTTTTGATAGAAAGTTTGGAGATATCATATTAAAAAAGGTTGATAGCTATCTTAGTAAAAAAGATGATTGTAAAGAGTTTATAGGTTTTGAGGAGTTTGTTAAAAAGCGTCCATTGGATCAGTTTGAATGTGATTATTTTATAGAGGGTCATTTTCATCAAAATAGATCTTTTGTACTAGAGAAGTTCAAGTATATAAATTTGGCAGCTTTTGCTTGCAATCAAAGATATTTTATTGTAAAATCTTTGAAAGATAAAGAACTGTTAGAAGAGAAAACTCTCTAAGGAGATTTAAGATATGGATGATAATTCCTTAAAAGTTGGTTCCAATGAGATGGAACTTGTTGATTTTCGTATACTAAAACAAGAAAACAATTCTGTATACGAGGGTATATATGGTATAAATGTTTCAAAAGTAAGGGAGATTATCCGTGTTCCAGCTTTGACTGAATTACCAGGTACACCAGAATTTATTGAGGGGATATTTGATCTTCGTGATGTTGTTATACCTGTTGTAAATCTTGCAAAATGGATGGGTATACAGCCACCAGAACATGTAGAAAAGAACTCAAGAGTTATCATTACTGAGTTCAACAATGTTTTGATAGGATTTATAGTTCATGAAGCAAAAAGAATTCGTAGAATAAACTGGAGTGATATAGAGCCAGCTACTTTTATGAGTGGAACAGGCTCACTTGATAGCAATAAGATAACAGGTGTTACCAAGATAGAAGGTGACAATGTACTGCTTATCTTAGATCTTGAGTCTGTTGTTCAAGATCTTGGTTTATATGAGCCGGATGTTGATAATATCCCTCAAGATATAGAGAGTTTTTCTGGTATGGCACTCGTTCTTGATGATAGTTCAACTGCTAGAAAGATAGTCAAAGAAGCACTTATCAAGATGGGCTTTAAAGTTATAGAAGCTATGGATGGAGAAGAGGGATTATCTAAACTAGATGAGTTATATAGTGCTTATGGTGAAAGTATTTCTGATAATCTAAAGATAATAGTTTCAGATGTTGAGATGCCTAGAATGGATGGTTTTCACTTTGCTGCAAATGTAAAAGAGGATGGGAGATTTAACAATATTCCTATAGTATTTAACTCTTCAATAAGTGATCATTTTAGTGAAGGTAGAGGGATAGAAGCTGGTGGTGAAGCTTACTTAGTTAAGTTTGAAGCTAGCTCATTTTATAATGAAGTAGCACGTGTTGTTCGTGCACATATGAAGTAGGGAGTGTAAATATGGATGAATTTCAAGAGATACTACAGGACTTTTTAGTTGAGTCTTTTGAGCTTGTTGAAAAATTAGATGAAGATTTGGTTGAGTTAGAGAATAATCCTGAAGATTTAGAACTACTCAATGGAATATTTCGTGTAGCACATACAGTGAAGGGTGCTTCGTCGTTCTTAAACTTTGATGTTCTAACACATCTTACTCATCATATGGAAGATGTTTTAAACAAAGCAAGACATGGAGAGTTAATTATCAGTCCAGATATTATGGATGTTATATTAGAATCTATAGATCTTATGAAAGCACTTTTAGAAACTATACGTGATACAAGCAGTGATGCTGGTATAGATGTAGCTGCTTGTGTAGCAAGACTTGATAAAATATCTGGTGGTACAGGTGAAGTAAAATCACCAGAAGTGGCAGCAGCACCAGAACCAGTAGTGGAAGAGGCACCTCAAGAAGAGGATGAGCCAGACTATGATAATATGGATCCAGATGAAGTTGAAGCTGAGATAGAGAGACTTCTTCAAGAGAGACAGGCAGAAGATAAAGCAAGACGTGAGGCAAAACTTGCGGCTGGAGAAAAAGTTTTATCTGCTCCTCCTGAACCAATAGAAGAGGGTGAGGCTTCATCAGGTTCAACACCACCACCTCCGCCACCACCACCGCCACCGCCAGTTGCTCCGAAAAAACCATCCCCTGAGCCAAAAAAAGAGGATCCAAAAGCAGCAGCACCAGCAAAAAGAACACCAGCAGCAGTTGAGCAGACTATCCGCGTTGATGTAAAAAGGCTAGATCATCTTATGAACCTTATTGGTGAGCTTGTTCTTGCTAAAAACAGACTTATAAAGATAAATGATGATGTTGAAGAGCGTTATGAGGGTGAAGAGTTCCTTGAAGAGTTAAATCAAGTTGTTTCTATAGTTTCACTTGTTACAACTGATCTTCAGATAGCGGTTATGAAAACACGTATGTTACCTATCGGTAAAGTGTTTAACAAGTTTCCTAGAATGATACGTGATTTATCTCGTGAACTTGATAAAAAGATAGAGTTAGAGATATCTGGTGAAGAAACAGAACTTGATAAGTCTATCGTTGAAGAGATAGGGGATCCTCTAGTCCATATCATCCGTAACTCTTGTGATCATGGTGTTGAAACTCCAAGTGAACGTATAGCAAAAGGTAAACCTGAAACAGGTATCATCGCCTTAAAAGCTTACAATGAAGGTAACCAGATAGTTATTCAGATAGATGATGATGGTAAAGGACTTGATGTAGAGATGCTTAAAAACAAGTCTCTTGAAAAGGGTATCATCACAGAAAAAGAAGCTGATAACATGAGTGACAAAGAGGCATTTGGTCTTATCTTTAAACCAGGTTTCTCAACTGCTGCAACTGTTACAAATGTATCTGGTCGTGGTGTTGGTATGGATGTTGTTAAAACAAACATAGAAAAACTAAATGGTATGATAGATATAGATAGTGAGATAGGTGCAGGTACATCTATGAAGTTAAAGATACCTTTAACTCTTGCTATTATCCAAGCACTTTTAGTTGGTGTTCAAGAGGAATACTATGCTATACCTCTTGCATCAGTACTTGAGACTGTTAGAATATCTACTGATGAGATATATACAGTTGAGGGTAAATCTGTTATGCGTTTACGTGAAGAGGTTCTTTCTCTTGTTCATATAGGCGATATATTTGAAGTTGAGCGTATCTTAGATGGTGGGGAACACGCTTATGTTGTTGTTCTTGGTCTTGGTACTAGTAAACTTGGTCTTATAGTAGATACTCTTGTTGGTCAAGAGGAGATAGTTATCAAATCTCTTGGAGATTATCTAAAAGGTATAGAAGGTGTCGCTGGTGCTACTATTCGTGGAGATGGTGGAGTTACACTTATCGTTGATGTTGTCGCTCTTATGCAGATGGCTAGAGATGTAAAAGCAACACCTATGATAGAGTCTCAAGCTGCGTCAGGTGTAACTGAAAAAACAAAAGCTAGTGACTATACTATCATGATAGTTGATGATTCTAAAACAGATAGAATGATCATGAGAAAAGCACTTGAACCTATGGGTGTAACTCTTGTAGAAGCAAATGATGGTCAAGAAGCATTAAATATCTTAAAATCTGGTGATCATAATTTTGATGCGATGCTTATAGATATCGAGATGCCACGTATGGATGGATACTCACTTGCAAGTGAGATAAAAAAATATAATAAATACAAAAACTTACCACTTATAGCAGTAACATCACGTACAGGTAAATCTGACCGTATGAGGGGTGTGGAATCTGGTATGGTTGAATATATTACAAAACCTTATTCGTCAGATTACCTATCTAGTGTGGTTCAAAGAAATGTTAATTTTAAAGCGGAGTTTTTATAATGAGTGATAAATTAAAAGATATTATCGGTAAACAAAGCGAACAGCAAAATGTAGCTATAGATCAGTTAGATGATGTAGCTCAATTAGTTGGTTTTATAATTGGAGAAGAGGAGTATGCTGTGCCTATTCTTGCTATTCAAGAGATTATAAAACCATTTCCATGGACAAGAGTTCCTCAGGTTCCATCTTATGTTTTGGGTGTTTTTAATCTTCGTGGTGCAGTTATACCACTTATAGATCTTCGTGCTAAGTTTGGTTTACAAACTAAAAAACATTCAGAAGAAACACGTTTTATTGTTATGCGTCATGGTGATGATGTTGCTGGTTTTGTTATAGATAGACTTACTATGGCTATAAGAATCAAAAAAACAAATATTGGTCCTGCACCAGATACAGTAAATGGTGATGATACTATCATAGATGGTGTTGGTAAACAAGAAGATAAGATTATCACTATCCTTAAAGTTAACAAGCTATTAGAGAGAGATTTTTAATAGATTTTTATGCAAGAAGAATTTAATTTAGATTTTCAAAAAGATGAGTTGCACTTGAAGTTTTCAGGTGAGCTCACTCTTTATAAGATAAATAATATCCAATCAAAACTATCAACTATCAATCTCTTAGAGCTTAAAAAAATATATATCAACTTAGATGATGCAACCTTTATAGATACAGCTTTTTCTATATTTATCATAAATTTAAAAGATATTTATAAAAAAAAGAGTGTAGAAGTAGAACTACTTTCAAAAAATCTAAAAATACTATCAACTATAAATTTTGTTGAAAAAAACAAAGCTTTAAAAACAGCTGAAGTAGATAAAGATAGAGGAACTATATTTAGTAAAACAGGTAGCCTTTTTCATGAGTACTATGTTGGCTTTATATCTTTTATGTATTTCTTTGGAGAGCTGTTTGCCACTAAGCTTTATTATCTAAAATCGTTTAAACATATCAGATTTAAAGAGATAGCTTTTGAGATAAATGAAAATGCAGTTAAAGCTATAGGAATTATTGCACTAACTAGTTTTTTGATAGGTTTAGTTGTAGCATATCAATCGGCATATCAGTTAAAGATATATGGTGCAAATATATTTATAGTTGATATGCTTGGACTTTCTATATTAAGAGAATTAGCACCTCTGATAACAGCTATAGTTATAGCTGGTAGAAGTGGTTCAGCTTTTACAGCACAGATAGGGGCAATGAAGATAACCCAAGAGTTAGATGCTATGAAAACTATGGGGTTTGATCCTTTTGCATTTTTAGTGATGCCACGTATTATAGCTCTTATGATATCTATGCCTATTTTGATATTTATAGCAGATATAATGGGTATGTTTGGTGGTATGCTTATATCTAGTGTTGATTTAGGTATATCTTCTAGCTTGTTTATGGATAGGTTTAATGAAGTTATAGCCCCTCGGCATTTTTTCTTAGGAATTATTAAAGGTCCATTTTTTGCATTTTTGATTGCTACTATAGGGATATATAGAGGTATGGTTGTAAAAGATGATACACAAAGTATAGGTTTTAATACAACTAAGAGTGTTGTTGAATCTATATTTGCAGTGATAGTCTGTGATGCAGTTTTTTCTATTATATTTACAAGTTTTGGTATATAGATATGAGTATGATAAAGGTTAATAATGTAAAAACAATTTTTGGTGATAAGGTAGTTCATAATGGTTTAAATCTTTCTATAAAAGAGGGTGAGATTTATGGGCTTCTTGGTCCTAGTGGTTGTGGTAAAACTACTTTACTTAGAGAGATGGTTATGTTACAAGAGATATCTTCTGGAACTATAGATATACTTGGTAAGACTATACCAAACATCTCATATAAGGATGCACAAAACTTGAGAAAATCATGGGGCGTTTTGTTTCAGTTTGGAGCCTTGTTTTCATCTTTGAGTCTTAAAGATAATATTGCTTTACCTTTGATAGAATATACTGATTTATCTCAAAGTATGATAGATGATATAGTCGCATTCAAAATAGAGATCGTAGGATTAAAGCAAAGAGATGCAGATCTTTTTCCATCAGAGATAAGTGGAGGAATGAAGAAAAAAGCTGGTCTCGCTAGATCTTTGGCTATGGATCCAAAATTACTGTTTTTGGATGAGCCAACTAGTGGACTTGATCCTATATCTGCTAGAGAATTTGATAAGTTGATATTGAAACTTCGTGAGAGTTTGGGACTTACTATAGTAATGGTTTCTCATGATTTAGTATCCATTTATGATACATTGGATAAAGTAGCTATTATAGATGATAAAAAGATTGTATATGAGGGTGGGTTAGATGGTGTTAAATCCGCTCAAAGTAGTTTTGTAAGAGAGTTTTTTAAGTGAGGCAAATATGAACAATAAAGTAAATTATGGATTGATTGGTTTTTTAGTCTTAGTTGGTATAGCTATGATATTTGCTTTTGCTATATGGATGATGAAACCAACTAGTGAGAAAAGTGTACAGGCTTACACTGTTTATTTTAATGAGTCAGTATTTGGTCTAAATATAGATGCTCCTGTTAAGTATAGAGGTATAAGTGTTGGTAAGGTGACAAACTTAGAGATAAATCCAAGAAACTCAGAACAAATAAAAGTAACTTTACGCATATTAAGAAGTACTCCTATCAAGACGAGTACAGTTGCAAAACTTACGGCACAGGGGATAACAGGTCTTACTTATATAAATTTAAGTATGGGTAAGCATGATGGAGAGAAGTTGGTTGTTCAAGATGGTGAAGAGTATCCAGTTATAAAGTCTGCACCGTCATTTTTTGATGATTTGGAAAAGTCTTTTGGCAGTGTTTCTTTAAAGCTATCATCAACTTTGACAAAAACAGAAATGTTACTTAAAGATGAAAATCAAAAAGAGATAAGTAGAATTCTTACAAAGTCTGCAAATATTATGGAAAAAGTTGATGATTTACTTGATAAAGAAACGATAAAACATATCCAAAATACTATAAAAAATATAGATTCTATCACATATAAAACAGATAAAGTTATGCCAAATATAGATAATCTAATAGTTAAAAGTATAAAATGGGAAGAAAATATTTTAGCTGCATTTAACTCAATTATGTATAGTTATATAGAGATGACAAAAACAATGGATGAGATAAAAAGAGCAGTATCTAGTGGTGAATTTAATATCAAGGCTATTAGTGAAGAGATTATACCAACATTGGATAATACTTTGTTAGAGATGGAAAAATCAATGATAAAGATGCAGGAGTTTATGCAACATTATGAAGATAGTCCTGCAGATATACTTTATAAGCAAGAAAAACAGATAAAAGCACCAGGAGAGAAATAGATGAAAAATTTACTAATGACACTAAGTGGTATATTAATATTTACAGGATGTACAACAAGTATACCCCAAGCAACACAGTATAAGATTGTTACAAAGGTAAAAAAGATGGATTATAGCTCATCTGGATGTCAAGATAAAAGCTTAAGAGTTAGAGAAGTTTTTACAAGTGATTCTTTAGTCAGTGAACATATG
>Ga0256827_10001959_pt1 | contig 13308 bp, 13 predicted proteins | sample CV84metaG_FD_185977 | JGI IMG/M metagenome (GOLD analysis project Ga0256827, IMG submission 185977) | Hydrothermal vent microbial communities from East Pacific Rise, Pacific Ocean - CV84 | ecosystem: Environmental > Aquatic > Marine > Hydrothermal vents | place: Pacific Ocean: East Pacific Rise... | reverse complement strand
CGTACTGTTCGAGTCCTCGTGGGGATACCACTAATAATAGATATTTAATGTTACATATATGCTATACAGAACATTTGGAGAAAATAAAAATGATAAAATACATACTGATTACCGGGATTATTATTTCCTTGTATATTACTGAACCAATGTGGAGAATAGTACCAAATAACTCTGTTAAAGAGATAACACCAATAGAAGAAAAAATTAAAGAGCAACAAGATGAAAGAAACAATTTGATCGCAAATAAAGCAGAAAAGTTAAGAATATTTGAAGAAAAATTTGGGAAAAAACCCTCTGTAGCATATAAATCAAGGGTACCAAAACCTTTACAGGAGTATTGGAGAAAAACACTTGATGCTACTGAGACGATTCATGAAGATATATGTTCTCTTCTTAAAGCAACTGATAAAGGTTGGGAAACGATATGTCAATACAAGATCAAAAGTAGAAATGGAAGTTCGGAGCTTATGTTCAATACTTATATTATCAAAGATGGTGTAGTTATTAAATAAAGATCAACCACTGTGTTGAAATGAATGAAAGGAAAATATTCAATGGTAGAATTTATGAAAAAGGCTATGGACTGGGTTTTGGAAAAAGAGGCAGATGCAGCAAAGAACTGTCATGCATCACCTGACGATATAGATAAACAGATACATATGATAGAAGAAAAAAGAGATGTACTGAAAAAAAGATATAACGATGATATAGCTGAACTTGAACATGTTTTAAATAAATTACACAGGATCAAAGCAGAAAGTTTAAAATGCAGCAAATAGAAGAACTAAGTGAAGTGGGATAGGTATTGAATACTCAAAATAGTAGAAAAATAGTATAATACAGCAGTATTAAATTTAAAGGATATATTGTGACCCCACAAGAACAAGAAATAGAAAAAATGCAAGGTGAGATCAAAACAGAATTAAGAGCTGTTTTTAAAGCCAATATGAAAATTTTTGACTGGGACATCCCTGAAAATGATGACAGAAAGTCAGCAGAGCTTATTATTAATGTGATGCAAAAAGCAATAGATAGTCTTAAAAAAGAAATAGAAGCCGGTAAATATAACCAATATTAAGGAATAAATATGAGCAAGAGTAATTTAAAACATTTAGAGACGATTAAAGAGAATATAAATAAAACAGATGCATTGAGCCAGGAACAAAAAAGTGATTCCATGAAACGCATTGAAGAGTGGTATGCGGAAGACAAGGCGTGGGAAGCCCTTATAGTCGAACTTAGTGAAATTTCACCAAAAGTAAAAACTATCTTAGCAGATCTAGGACTGATTTAAATTTCTAACACTCCCTGGTTTAGAAGAAATAGAGGAAATTCTTTGGGAAGGGGAGTATACTTACTGCTTTGCATATACTTTATTTCTTCCATTTTCTTTAGCTTTATAGAGAGCAATATCTGCTCTTTTTATTGCAGATTCAATACTTGGATCATTCTTAGTATCTATCTGTGAAACACCTAGGCTGACTGTTACATTCAATTTTCTGTTATCCGATAAATGAAGAGAAAACTGTTCTACTTTTTTCCTTATTTTCTCTGCAATGACCATAGCACCATCTAGAGAAGTTTCAGGCAGTAATAAAATAAATTCTTCACCTCCAAATCTACAAGCAAGATCACTTTTTCGTGTCATTCCCAACAATATATTGGCAAGAGAAATAATAATATCATCCCCAACATCATGTCCATAAGTATCATTAACCACTTTAAATTTATCAATATCCAACATAATCACAGTAAGTGCCGTATTATCCCTTTTTGCCAGTTCTATAATACTTTTTGAAGCATGGTTAAAATACCTTCTATTACATAGATCAGTCATAGGATCAGTTTCTGATAAATGCTTTAATGCATTTTTTGAGCTTTCCAACTCCTGTATGAGTGCCCTTATCTGTAATTGTGTTTTGATACGGGCAAATAACTCTTTAGGTTTGAAAGGTTTGGTCACATAATCCATTCCCCCTACTGCATATGCCTTTTCTATGGATTCTTCATCCATTTTGGCAGTAATGAAAATAATTGGAATATCATTTATATTCTTATTCTTTTTGACTCTTCTACACACTTCATACCCATCTATTATCGGCATCATTATATCCAGCAGTATCAGATCTACCTCTTGCACTTCTAAAATTTCAAGAGCCGATCTTCCATCAAGTGCCACGACTATTTCATATAAGTCACTTAAGAGTTCAACCAATATATCGACATTGGTTTCCGTATCATCCACAATCAGTATACTTGGTCTTTTTTGCATTATTTCTCCTTTAAAAGATTAAGGGCATCTTTAAATCTGTATTTTTTAATACGTTGTTTAATCGCTTCCAGTATTTCTGTATTCTCTTTAGATAGAATCTGCTTTTCAAGTACATCTATGACGGCATGACATTGTTTAGGTTTTTGTGTTGCAAGAGCCTCTTTTAATTCTTCAAATAGTCTATAAGCATCATCACTCAAAATATTAGACTGAGTATATATTTTTTTATTTTTTTCAACAGGTAAAGTAATACAGTCTTCATATACTTGTTTATTTGAAATATTTTCCTTTTCAATACCCTCTTTAGCTATTTTTCCCTGAGGTAATTCAATCTCAAAAATAAAACTGCTCCCTATATTCTGTGTACTTTTCATCCATATACTACCATTCATAAGTTCAACCAATTGTTTAGATATAATAAGCCCCAGACCAGTACCGCCATACTTTCGTGTGGTACTGCCATCCGCTTGAGAGAAAGACTTAAAGAGTTTTTTCTGCTGTTCAATGCTCAGTCCTATACCTGTATCATTCACTTCAAAATGTACTTTATTATTTTTCAGAGACCTTACAATAAGTCTCACTTCACCCTCTTCCGTAAACTTAATTGCATTGGTCAGTAAATTGATCAAAACCTGGCTGATCCGCAGACTGTCTCCATAATAGTATCTTCCCATATTTTCATCATACTCTATCACTATACGTAAAGTTTTCTCTTCAGCCTTGAACGCAAGAAGATTCACTATATTTTCACAAAGACTGTAGAGATCAAAATCTATTTTTTCAATGTTAAGCTTTCCTGCTTCAATTTTAGAAAAATCCAAAATATCATTAATGATCCCCAATAAAGATTTTGCATTTTTATCTATTTTTTCAATATGATCTCTCTGCTTTTCATTCAAGTTTGTCTGCAAAGCCAAATGTGCCATACCAATAATCCCATTCATAGGTGTACGTATTTCATGTGACATATTTGCTAAAAATTCAGATTTTGATCGGGTACTCTCCTCAGCCTTGTTTTTTGCTACTTCTAACTCTTTGGTCTTTTCCTGAACATTTTTATCGAGATTTTCTATATTGTATTCAATTGTTTCAAGCATTTTATTGAATTCATTAGATAAAAGTCCTATCTCATCATCTCTTTGTATATCAGATCTGACACTATAATCTCCATCTCTGATCTTAAGCGTAAGTTGAGAGAGGTTGGAGATTGGATTTAACAGGTTTCTCAAGAAAATAAAACTATACAGCACTGAAATAATAAAAATAATTAGAGCAAGAATTAAAATAAACTTTCTCACTTCTGTAGCAGAAGCTTTAAACTCATCTACATAGGCGGAAGAGACAATATACCAATCAAGTTCAGGAACATACTCTATCCAAGAAACTTTGTTATAAATATAGTTGCCTTTATCAGAAGGTTTATCCCACTTATAAAATAACTCTTTAGAACCTTTGGATGCTTTTACAAGATCGTCAAATATATATGTTCCTTTTGAGGGATTTTTCATTGTAGAGAAATTTTTACCATTAATATTTGAATTTGGATGTATAAGCATTTTGGCTTTGTTGTCAAAAATATATAAATACCCGGTTTTTCCTATTTTTGTTGTTTTAATAATTTCCTGAAGTTGCTGCATTAACTCTTTTTTTCGCTTAGCCACCTCTTTTTCAATATCATCAATATAGACACCTGTTCCAATAACCATATTCCAATCGGGAAAGTTTTTTGCATAGGTAAGTTTTTCATAAGGGGTATCATCATCACTGTTCTTTTTCCACCAATACCGATGAAAACCCTCACCATTTTCTCTCGCAATCTTGATCATTGGAGGAAGTATATAGTTGCCTTTTATATCTCTCACTTTTGAAAGATCTTTCCCCTGTAGATAGGGATGAGAGATCAATATACTGTCATAATCAGTAATGTAGAAGTAGTTATTTTCCCCATATCGAAGTCTGTTGACAACATCAATAACTTCATTTTTAAATTTCTTTTTAAGTACAGCATAATACTCCCCTGTACCAAATATCCATTGAAAAGGTTCAAAAGTAAAAACATAACTTATTTTATCTTCCACACGTTTTGAGTCAGGGTTTTCCCATTGGTACTTAACAATCCCGGCACCATTCTTTTTACATGTATTTACAAAATCTTTAAATAAATAGACTCCGTTAGGATCCTTAAATTCCATCAGATTGTCACCATTCAAATATGTTTGAATAGGATGCATAATCATAGTAGCATTAAAATCATTGATCCAGAAATATCCGGTATTTAAACTGTCATGTCTGTATATCTTTGTATAGTTCCTGATTGCATTTTTTAACTCAGATTCACTCATTTTATCTTTATTGGTATTATAGAAATGAGTAAGATTCTTTTTGAACATTTCTCCACGTTTTTTCAATACAGTATGAAGATTCTCTGGTTTGGACTGTTCATATTTCATTTGAATAATAGACCATGCAGTATCTGTCAGATTTTTAAGTTCATTTTTATGGATCTGCAAAGACCGCTCTTTAAAACTACTTAAATCTTTTGAAACATTTTTAGAGATGGTGACTACTTTATTAAGTATGACTTTTGCATTTTGCTCTTCCAGATTCTGGATACTTGTATCAATCTTTGGAATAGCAAACATTGATATGGCAACGGTATATATAATGATCACTGAGGCAACAATAAACATTGCTTTTAAAAATATTTTTGAAGTAAACATATTTTATCACTTTCCAGAGCAAGATAATACTCTATTTAATCTTTGTCAGTATAAAGACTTTCCAATATTTCCTCTGAAGAATTAAGATCGTTTAAAAAGCATTTTGTTCCTACATATCCAACATTTGAATAGACACTTTTTTCTGTAGAAGAATCTATGTAAAAAACAGAAGGAAAAAAGTTTTCAGTAAATGTGCTTGGAAACTTGGCATCTTTGTCTACTATCACTGTAATAAAACTTTTAAGCCTTTTTTTCACACTCTCTTCACTAAGTGTTTGATTAATAAGCTTTTTACACCAGCGGCAGTTTTTTTTCACTATAACCATTACCAGTATTTTTTTCTCTTTTTTTGCTTTGGATATGGCTAGGGCATAATCAGATTCTACTCCCAGTTTTGTAGCCTCTTCCTGTGCATTTGATGCCATAAGAGTATAACTTAACATAATAACCGCTAAAAACATTTTCATTCTCTATCCTGTTTATGATTTTTAGAATCCTCTGAATGAGTAGGTGATTCCTAGGCTTCTACAGTATATATAATCCCCTATTTATTCTTAAGAGTTGCTATGATTATACTTTATAAATTGAAAAATCAATAAACTCCTCTAATTAAGTATTGATTTCGCTATACTTTCATCATGGCAAAGAAAAAGAAAAAATACCTTATAAAACTCAACAATAAAATTAGAAACTATTTTAACGGTCTTCCCTTTGATGAAGGCATAGATACCCTGGATGATGACAAACTTATTGAGCTTATTATGCTGCTTGAGCTCACACTGCACTCTCATGAACATGATGATATGGTGCGTGCACTTAGACGCGTCTGGAGCGAAGAAGGTGCAGGCATACGTGAACTCATAGTCTCTTACCTTACCCAGAGCTATAAAGCTGTACACCAGGGAAGAAGCAACAAACGGCCTTTAGATAAAGTTGAGAAGATCCTGCAAATACTTGAAGTTATTGATCACAGTAAACATGAAGAGAATTTACTTTTGGAAGCTTTTATTGATGTGAAAAGTTCTAAGATCACTGAAGAAAAAGTACTTTCAAAACTGCATTATCTACGGATGAAAGATAGACTCTCTAAACTGGAAAAATCACTCTATGTAGAATTTACGACCCTCAATGAGATGCAGTTCATGCACAGTTTTACCTTTGCACTTAAAGATTTTGATTTTAGCAAACAGCTTTTGTGTACTACGGAAGCTTTGAGCATAGATACCCTTTGGTCACTGGATAATGAAGCGATACTAGCAAAGCTTCAAGAGATAAAAGAACAGACTATTCAGCAAAAAATACTGGAGATCAATGATTTCTTGGAAGTACTCAATAAAGATCAACACCCATTCCTCAGTACAGAAGATATCAGTAACGCACTTCGTAGAATGCCGCTTGCTGTACCACTGTATCAGACACCAATTGATCTAAAGATCATCAATAATATATTAATTAATATAAGTGACAAGTATCATGTCTTTGAGAGTACAGATCATATCATTATAGAAAAAGAAAAGAGTCATGATCTCTTTGGGAGCATGCTCTATTATGAAACTTCGGTCTCTTATGAAAAACCCTTCTTTTATAATTTGATCTGGAGAGGAGAAGAGCCTCCTGTTAAAGATGATATTAACCGTGTCAATGATGATCTTCTTGCACATTTTAAAGTGGCTGTAGATGATCTGGTCTATGACATGCAGGAGATGAGTAAAAAACTCGACATTGAGTCATCTACCATACATGAGTTCATTGTACGTTTTGCGGCACCGCAAATAGAAAGCTCACGTACATTGAAATTCAAAGAGAAGAGTAAGAGACGTATTCTTTTCCACTTTGGAGAGTATATTAAACCTCTGCTTGAAAAACAGAAACGTGAAGAGCTTTTGGCTAAAACTATTCGTGATTTTAAAAATCTTTTCCCTCTGGCAAGAGAACTTAAACGCAAGATCATCTTTCATGTCGGACCGACGAACTCCGGCAAAACCTATCAGGCACTTAAAGCCCTTGAAGAGGCAACAACCGGTTATTATCTGCACCTCTCAGACTACTTGCACTTGAGGGCTATGAGAACCTAAAAAAACAGGGTGTAAACGTTTCACTCATTACCGGAGAAGAGGAGATCATAGATGAAGAGTCTACCCATATCTCTTCTACCATTGAAATGATGAATAACTCTGTTGATGTGGACGTCTGTGTCATTGATGAGATACAGATGATCTCTGACAGGGACAGAGGCTGGGCCTGGGCAAATGCACTCATGGGTGCACCGGCAAAAAGAGTCATACTCACAGGGTCAAGCAATGCCCTACCCGCGGTGAAAGAGCTTTGCACCTATCTGGGTGAAGAACTTGAGATCATCGAGTTTACCCGTAAGAATGAACTGGCAATGATGAAATACCCTACTTCCATGCGTAAGATAGAACCACAAACTGCAGTCGTAGCTTTCTCACGTAGAGATGTGCTTTCACTTAAGCAGCAACTCTCGGAAAAATACCGAGTCTCTGTGGTGTACGGAAACCTTTCTCCCGAAGTCAGACGTGAAGAAGCAAGACGTTTTAGAGAGGGAGAGTCTGAAATACTTGTTGCCACAGATGCCATTGCAATGGGACTCAACCTTCCCATCAAGACCATACTCTTTGCAAAAGACAACAAGTTTGACGGTTTAAGACGCAGAGAGTTATTGCCTACTGAAGTATCCCAGATAGCGGGTCGTGCCGGTCGTTATGGTTTTGAAGAGAAAGGTTTTGTAGGTGCTTTGGATGAGAATGCTCTTAAGACCATAAACAAAGCTTTTAACGCACCTCTGCCTGACATTGAACTGCCTGTCTCGGTTATGGCAAGTCTTGAACATGTCATGCTTATAGGCGAGATACTCGAAACAGATAACATCACGACCATCTTGGAATTTTTTGCAGACAATATGGAGTTTGACGGTCCCTTTATGGCTGCCAATATCGACTCTATGCTTGAGATCGCTGCAATAGTTGATGAATACACACTTGATCTGAAAACACGTTTTTACCTCTCCTGTGCACCTGCAAGTATCTCTTCTCCTTACATAGAATCTGTTTTTCATAGATATATTCGTCAAATTGAAGCAGGAGGTAAAGTACTCTATATTCCTCCAAGAGATCTACCTGCCTTTGCACAAACTAACGACATGCTCCTGAATGCAGAAGACAGAGTACGAGAAATTTCTCTCTACCTCTGGCTCTCCTTCAAATTTCCGGATATTTTTGAAGATACGCAAAAAGCTATTGCAGCAAGAGTACGTCTGAACAACTTCATAGAAAACTCTCTGAGACAAGGGCACTTCACTAAAAAATGCAGACGTTGTGGAAAAGTACTGGACTTCTCTTACCGTTTTTCCATCTGTGACAGTTGCCACTCAAATGGGAAAAGGGGCTCAAACTCTTCACATGGACGTGGCGGATATAGAAGCAGAAGGCGTAGATCGTAAGAGATTTTCGTCTACTTAAACAGGGTTAAAACCCCTACTCCAAATTTTATAACGCTCTCTAATAAAGCATTTAAGTAAAAGAATTAATGGAGTATAATTGTTTCTAATAAATTATTAAAGGTTTTACATGTACTCATTTTTAGCTGCAGTAGTTATATTGATTATCGCCTATTTTATCTATGGTAGGTTTGTTGAAAAAGTTTTTGGAGTAGATGACAAAAGACCCACACCTGCGTATAAGCAGCAAGATAATGTCGATTATGTTCCAATGGATACAAAAAAAGTCTACCTGATCCAATTTTTAAATATTGCCGGTCTGGGGCCGATCTTTGGTCCGATACTGGGTGCTTTGTATGGTCCTGCTGCATTCTTTTGGATTGTCATAGGAGCTATTTTTGCCGGTGGAGTGCATGACTATATGTCTGGTATGATGTCTGTAAGAACTCAAGGAAAAAGTATTGCCGAGATCACAGGAGATTACCTGGGGGAACCTGCACGCTATCTAATGCTTTTTGTTTCTGTGATCCTGCTTCTTTTTGTAGGTGTTGTCTTCATTGTCGGTCCTGCAGGACTGCTTGCAAACCTCTCTTTTACCAATGACGGTCATGGTGTTTTTGAAGGTACAATCTTTGGTGAGACAGGTATTTGGATCGCAATGATCTTTGTCTATTATTTCATTTCAACTATTGTACCTATTGACAAGATCATTGGAAAGATTTACCCGTTCTTTGGAGCGGTACTGATGTTCATGGCGTTTGGTGTTGCTGGTGCCATGATCTATCATGGACTGGATATTCCTGAAATTACAGATGTATCAAGTTTCTCTCATCCAAATGATATCCCTATCTGGCCTGCACTTTTCTTTACTATCTCTTGTGGTGCTATTTCCGGTTTTCATGCCACGCAGTCTCCGCTGATGGCAAGAACTATTAAAAAAGAGTCTCTGGGACGTAAAGTCTTTTATGGTGCCATGATCACTGAAGCCGTTATTGCTATGATCTGGGCAGCTGTCGGTATGGCTTACTTTCCTGATGGTGTGAATGGTCTTAATGATATCATTGCAAAAGGAGGACCTGGTCTTGTTGTTAACTCTGTAGCAGTAGGTTACCTCGGTATTGTAGGTGGTATAGTAGCCATCCTTGGGGTTATCGTAGCTCCTATAACTTCAGGAGATACAGCCTTCAGATCTATCAGGCTAACCATCTCAGATCGTTTTAACCTACACCAGGACAAGATCATGAACCGTCTGATCATTGCTGTACCTATTTTCATCATAGCATTTATGATCACCGAGATCGGATTTGCTGCTATCTGGATGTATTTCTCTTTCTCAAACCAGTTATTGGCAACAATCACACTCTGGACAGCTACTGCTTTCCTTTACCAGCATGGCAGAAACTTCTGGATCAGTGCATTTCCCGGACTTTTCATGTCTGCTTCAGTGGTAGGTTATGTTTTAACAGCAAAAGAGTTTCCATTTGGACTCAGCCAAAATACTGCCTTCATAGCTGGAGGCTTAACTGCACTTGCCATTCTTTTTTATCTTGTAAAAAAAGCTACTGAGAGAAAAATTACTTGTAATTAATGAAATAAATAGAGATATCAACGGGACTGAAAGTCCCTACTCAAAAATTTACTAAAAGGTACATAAAATATGGCACAACAATATAAAGTAGAACAACGAGCAAAACTCCTTCCTTTTCTTTTTGAAGCACTTGAAGGTTGGTCTAAAAAAACAGTGAAACAGCGTCTGCAAGGTGCTTCTGTAGCGGTTAATGGTGTCATTACCACTAAACATGACTTTATACTCATGGAGAATGATATAGTAGAAGTTGGTGTAGTACAAAAAACAGGAAGAGCCACACCAACTGTTAGAAAACTTGAGATCATTCACCAAGACAAAGACCTCATAGCCATCAACAAACCAGCAGGGCTCCTTTCTGTCGGCACTACCAAAGAGACCAAAGACCATGCCCTTGCCCTGCTTCGTTCACAACTCACAAGAGGCAAAGAACGTGTACAACTCTGGCCGGTACACAGACTTGACCGTGACACTTCAGGCATACTCCTTTTTGCTACGTCCAAAGAAGTACGTGAAGCTGTCATGGACACATGGGAAAGCACCGAGAAGATTTATCTGGCTGTTGTAGAAGGCACACCAAAAAAAGCAGAGGGAACCATCACTCAGCCATTAAGACTGGATGAAAAAGAGTATCGTATCCATGTAGGAGAACACCCTAATGCCAAAAAAGCCATCACCCACTACAAAGTACTCGAAAGCAAAGAAAATCGCTCCTTACTGGAAGTCAAGATCGACACAGGAAGACAACACCAGATCCGTGCCCACATGGCATGGCTAGGCAACTCTGTTGTTGGTGATGAACGTTATGGTACTAAAGGCGGTAGAATGGGCTTACATGCATTTAAACTCAGCTTCACCCACCCTGTGAGTAAAAATCCTTTGACATTTGAAGTAGATGCACCTAGCGATTTTTATGCTTTACTAAATTAAAACTACTTTTAATGCATCACGATTCTTCGTTTGTATCCGTCCGAGACAAAAATGATTTTTGAAATTTATAATACAGATAAATTTAGCAGTAATGACCTAAAGGAGCTATACAAAGCTGGTTTTAGTGATAAAGATTTTTATGAACTATTAAGTTATGCTACAAATTTTATGGCAAAAGTAAAATGATAGAAGTCTATCTTAAATAATGCTAAAATAACAAACTGATTATGTATTGTCTAATCTATAAGGAAAATAGCAAATGAAAAAGCTAAATCAATTATCGCTCAAACAAAGAGAAGAACTTTTCAGACAACTTCGTATTTCTATTACTCATCACTCAAACGCGATGGAAGGAACAACTCTCTCTTTCGGTGAAACAAAAGAGTTACTTGAACATGGGAATACTGCTGGAGATAAGCCATTACATGAACAACTCGTAATATTGGGCTTTGCAAAAGCTTATGATGTAATAGTTCGTGAAGCCACAAATAAAGAAAACATTATTGATAGCAGTTTTATAAAAGATATTCATGCCATTATGTTTGAAGATGCTTTAAAAGTATCACCTCAGTTTGTTTCTAAGCCTATTGGAGCATATAGACTAGATGATAGATACATCAAGGGAGTAGATATAAAATTATCAGCACATAATAAAATTTCAAATGATATTGAAAATTTACTTTATGGATTTAATAGTAATAATATGAGTTTGTTAGATATTGCAGAGTTTCATATATTATTTGAAAGAGTACATCCATTTGCCGATGGTAATGGAAGAGTTGGAAGATTAATAATGGCTTTTCAAGCTATACAAAATAATATTGTTCCACCTCTTATTGAGAATAAACATAGAACTAAATACTTAAAAGCTATAAATGATAAAAATGAGCTTTTTAAATTTATAGATGAGTGTATTCAGAACAGTATGAACTTACTAGACTAAAAAGTACAACAAAACATAGGAAGTCAATAAATTTTTTAGCAAAAATTTATGCTTCTATTCAACCGTTATATAACGAAGGAACTTATGAATATGTTTGATTCTATTTTTTAATACAAAATGTTTCATGGCAATTTTCACAATTTGAGAAGATGTAGCAAAAATGAGGAGAAGCATTATGGAAGAGATTAGTGAACATCTTGATTTCTAAAAATCAATTCAATTAAAAGAGGATAAAATCCAATACATGTTCAAGCAAAAAAATTACAAACCATTTGAAATCCCAGAGAGAGTTCGATTTGAAAACAATCGGGCGGGATTGACAAAACTTACTATAAGCAATGCACATGCTGATGCAGAGATATATCTGTATGGTGCTAATCTAACACATTTTCAGCCCAGAGGAGAAGACCCCGTAATCTTTTCAGGCAAAGAATGTGAAATGTTTCCAGACAAAACGTTACATGCCGGCATACCCATATGTTGGCCATGGTTTGGACCACACCCCTCTGACAGTACTAAGCCACAACATGGTTTTGCACGTGATAGACTTTGGAAAATTAAAGAGACTCGGCAACTTAAAAATGGAGAAACAAAAGTCATTTTGGGTTTGAGTGAAGATGATGCAAGCTTGTTACTGTTTCCCTATGCTTTTGATTTGACACTTACATTTATTGTAGGTAAAAGTCTCCGTATTATACTAGAAACATTAAATAAAAGTACAGAAACATTTAAAATTACACAAGCACTACATAGCTACTTTTATATCTCAGACATTAATAATGTACGTATCTTGGGTGTGGAGAATACGGCATTTATTGATGCGAGTGATAACCATAGTAAGAAAGAGAGTGAAGGATGCCCTCTTCTCATAGATAAAGTGATAAACCGTGTCTACATTCCAACAGAAAGTCAATGTCACATTCACGACTCAGGAAAAGAGAGAAGGATCAGCATAGACAAAGAAGGCAGTAACTCTACTACCATTTGGAATCCGGGGGAAAACAATATACATGACTTACCAGGTGATCTTTACCGTAAGTTTGTCTGTATTGAGACTGTTAATGCCGCTAAGGATAGCATTACCCTAAATGCAGGCAAATCACATGAGATAATGCAAGAGATCACACTCTCAAAAATCACGTAAAAGGGTCTTTTGTGGTATAATCTCGATAATCATCACTATAAGGAAACCCCATCAAAGCATTTGAAAAACTAAACTTACACCCAGATATTTTAAAAGCCATCACACATTTCAACTATGAAAATGCCACAGCGATACAAAACAAAGTAATACCCGTAGCTATGAAGGGTTTAGATGTGATTGGTGCTTCCAAATCAGGTACAGGGAAAACAGTTGCCTATGTCTTACCTCTTCTCAATAAACTCCATAAAGTCGTTAAA
>Ga0256827_10001957_pt1 | contig 13313 bp, 8 predicted proteins | sample CV84metaG_FD_185977 | JGI IMG/M metagenome (GOLD analysis project Ga0256827, IMG submission 185977) | Hydrothermal vent microbial communities from East Pacific Rise, Pacific Ocean - CV84 | ecosystem: Environmental > Aquatic > Marine > Hydrothermal vents | place: Pacific Ocean: East Pacific Rise... | reverse complement strand
CTTGATGTAAGAGTGCAAAAAACCATACTCGACATACTTAAAGATTTGCAAAAGAAGTATGAAATGAGTGTAATTTTTATTACTCATGATTTGGGAGTAATAGCGCAAATTGCACAGAATGTATTGGTGATGTATAGAGGAGAATTAATAGAAAGAGGAAATATACATGACATATTCTTTAATTCGAAAAAACCTTATACCAAAGGTCTAGTTAATTGTCGACCGCGCACAGATATTAGAATGCAAAAACTCCCAACAGTTGATGATTACCTTGAGTTGGGAGATGCTGAGGTAAATAAGCAACTAATTGAGATAACATCATCTCAAAGAAAAGAAGAACATAAAACTTTATATAGCAAAGAGCCATTACTTAAGGTTCAGGGTTTAACTACGTCCTTTGTTTCGGAAAGAACTTTTCTTGGAAAAGCTAAAAGCATTGTAAAAGCGGTTGATGATGTGAGTTTTGAAGTTTATAAGGGTGAAACTCTTGGCCTTGTGGGAGAATCTGGTTGTGGAAAGACTAGTCTTGGTAGAACAATATTACAGATGATACCTTCTCAATCGGGTAAAGTTTTATATAAAGATATTGACCTAGCTAGTAAAAGCAGAAAAGAAATGCGTCAATTGCGCAAGGAAATTCAGATAATATTCCAAGATCCTTATTCTTCATTAAATCCTCACATTAGTATTGGTGATGCCATATTGGAACCAATGATGGTTCATGGTATTTTAGATTCAAAAAAGGAAAGAAGAAAGAAAGTCATTGAGCTTCTTGAACGAGTAAATCTTAGTGAAAGTCAATACGATAGATTCCCGCATGAGTTTAGTGGAGGACAAAGGCAAAGAATTGTAATTGCAAGGAGTTTAGCTCTTAACCCTGAATTTATTGTCTGCGATGAGTCTGTTTCAGCCCTTGATGTATCAGTTCAAGCTCAGGTTCTTAATTTACTTAATGAACTTAAAAACGAATATGGTTTTACATATTTGTTTATCTCTCACGATTTGTCGGTTGTGAAATATATGAGTGATAGAATTCTTGTGATGAAAGAAGGAAAACTTGTGGAAATTGGCGAAGCAGATGAGCTTTATGCAAAACCAAAGCAAGATTATACCAAAGCTCTTATTGAAGCTATTCCTGAGGTTTAGTGGGTGGTTGTCTGATGATTTGTGGAGTTGGTGATTTGATGATTTGAATATGAGGCTTTTAATCCATTCAAAAAAACTTCCCTTGCTATTTTTTACCCCAACCCTTAAGCCTGCCTGCTGTTAGGTAGGGGAGAAATAGCAATGGAAGTTTTTTTAACTTAGAACTCATAACTCATAACTCATAACTATTAATCTTCAATCTTCAATCTTCAATCTTCAATCTTCAATCATTTTTCCCTATCTTTGACACAGTAATTAAAAAATAATGAAATCATTAACTTATCTTTTAGATTTATTCTATCCTCCACTTTGTCTATCATGTGATAGAAAACTAATGGATTTTGAAAAAGTAATATGTACTTATTGTCAAGCGCAACTTCCAAAAACTAGATTTCATTTAAAGCAAAATAATCCTGTTGAGGTATTATTCTGGGGAAGATGTGAAATATACTCTGGAGCTGCTCTATATCGATACCTTAAAAAAGGCAAGGTTCAGAATTTAGTGCAGAATTTTAAATATAAAGGATTTCAAGAGATTGGTTATTATATTGGAGAGAAATATGGTGCTGACTTAATGAATTCTGATCGATTTTCAAGTGTAGATTATATAATCCCGGTTCCTCTTCACCCGAAGAAACAAAGAAAGCGTGGTTTTAACCAAAGTGAAGTATTTGGTAGAGGTTTGGAGAAAAGTATGGATGCTATTTTGGATGTAGATAATCTTTATCGTAAAGTACATACTGATACTCAAACTAGAAAATCAAGATGGGAAAGGTTTAAGAATGTAGAATCAATTTTTGGTATTAGAGATAAAGAAAAACTTAAATCGAAGCATTTGCTATTAGTTGATGATGTTATAACTACTGGATCTACAATGGAAGCTTGTATTGTAAAACTTCAAGAAATTGAAGATGTTAAGATTAGTGTTGCGGCTATTGCTACTGCTGCACATTAATAAACTATTACCGCTTACTGGAAGCGATAATAGTTCAATCAGTGATTAAGCATTCTTTATTTTTTGAGACATTCATTCAATATAGCATTGATGTCAAGAGAGCATTCTAGGTATTTTTCATTTTCAAATATACATTATCAATATCAAGCTGAACAAAAATAAAACTGAGACCTTGAATAATAGTGATAAACCTTTCATGATAATTAGCTTTTGATTATGATACAAAGATATATCAACAACGATGGTTGGGGATAGGTAATTAAACCTAAAAAGAGTAGGTAAAACCCCTATTTTTTATAAAACAAACATGAATCGCCATAACTTAGAAATCTAAAGTTATTCTCCAAGGCATAATCATAACTCTTTCTCCATTGCTCTCCATAGAATGCAGAAACAAGCAATAATAGAGTACTCTTTGGTTGATGAAAATTAGTAATCAAAATATTAACTATTTTGAAAGTATAGGATGGAGCAATAATAATTTGAGTATCACCATGTATTTCATCAATATTATTATTATTCATGAAATTGAGAATAGCCTCAAGTGATTGTTTTGTAGAAATATCATTATTATTTTCATATGGTTGCCATTGCTTAATATGGAATTCCGCATTCTCATCAGCAATAAGTTTACAGCCATACCAATACATGCTTTCAAGACTACGAGTTGTGGTAGTTCCTACAGCTATTATATTTTTAGTCTGATATTTAAGCAAATCTTCAACAAGGTTCTTACGAATAACTACTTGTTCAGTATGCATCTCATGGTCTTTTATTTGCTCAGAAGATACTGGCTTAAAAGTGCCTGCTCCCACATGCAAACTCACATAATTTTCCTTAATATTTTTGTTCTTCAATTTATGCATTACATTTTCAGTAAAATGTAAGCCAGCTGTGGGAGCTGCTACCGAACCTTGATGTTTAGCATATATTGTTTGATATCGTTCAATATCTTCTTTATTAGTGTCGCGCTTCATATATGGAGGCAGAGGGATGCTTCCGTTTGCTATTAGAATGTCGGAGAATGTTAAATCCTTTGGGTTCCACGAGAAAATAACTCTAAAAGAATTACCAATAGCTTCTTTCTTTTCAGCAAATAATTCTACTATATTTCCTTGAAATTCAACTTTTAATTTAAGCTTTCCAGATTTCCATTTCTTTGCATTTCCAATTAAGCATTTCCATTGGCAACCTTCTGTAATTTGAAACGCATTTTGGACCTCTTTAGTAGGATATATTGGTTCTAGAATAAATATTTCAATTCTTGCTCCAGTTTCCTTTTTAAATTGCATTCTAGCTCTAATGACCTTGGTATCATTAAATACAATTAAGCTATCCGGTGGTAGAAATTCTCCAATATTTTCAAAAGTTGATTCTTCAATTATTCCATTCTTTGAAATAAGAAGTTTACTTTGATCCCTATTATCAACAGGATGTTGAGCAATCCTATTATCGGGTAAAGGGTAATTATAATTTAATATTGATATTTCTTTCGGATGCATAGTTTAAATTTGAGAGCGCAAAGATAAAACAATAGCTAAAGAAATATTATGAAATATATATTTAGTGTTTTTTAGAAAATATCCTATTTAAAGAAATCATGTTTTCTTAAAGTCTCTATTTAAGTTTTGAATCTATCCAAGCCTTAGCAGCAGATTCATCATTAAAAAGTTTATTCTCAATTTTTCGTTTGGTAAATTTGAAATATAAATTTGCTAATCCTGATTGAACTCTTGAATTAATAAAGATTGCTACTCCAACAACTCCATCACTTGTTTGACTAGCAAAATGTTTTCTTGCATCACTTGAAACAAACATTCCTTGTCGTGTGTCAACAATATTTCCATGAGGTGTATTCCCTGTTAATTTGTATGTTGCTTCAGATATTTCCTTTGCTAAATTAAGATCAATGCTAATCTTTGGCTTAAAAATTATGTGTAAATATTTATTGTCTTCAAAAAATAAGCTAGCACCCTTAGTTTCAATTCTATTACTCATATTATACAATGTATTAATTAGATTAAGTGATTATATTTTTTCGTAGGCAAAGTTAAAAAAATATCTAATCTGTTAATATGTAAAAAAATAATAAAGTTTTATTATGTAATATTTGTATCTTTGTATTGTTCTAAAATCCGAATTTTTATTTCTATTTTGGCTTAAAAAGGGAGTTCTCATAAAGGTTTTAGATTTTATTTTTTACTAAAACTAATATCCCAGTGAAAGTATTAATAACAGGAGCTGATGGTCTCTTAGGTAGTAATCTAGTAAGGTTATTGTTGGAAAGAAACTATCAAGTAAGTGTTTTTATTCATCCATCTTCTACCTCAAAGACATTAGATAATCTAGATATTGAAAGATATTATGGAGATATTTTAAAGGAGGATGAAATAGAAAAAGCAATTATTAAAGTTGACTCAATTATTCATGTTGCAGCAATGACTAATATTTGGCCTGCAAGGTCAGAATTAGTAAATAAGGTGAATATTGATGGTACTAAGATGATTATAAAGCTAGCTTTAAAACATAAGCTAAAAAGAATGGTTTATATAGGTTCTGCAAGTTCTGTAAATACTGTTGACAAATCAAATAAGTATCCTTTTGCAGCAGCAAAATTTGGATTAGATTATATTGATTCAAAATATTATGCTCTAAAAGAAGTGTTAAATGCTGCCAAAAATGATAAGCTTCCAGCTATTGCAATATTACCTACGTATATGATTGGACCTTATGATTCGCTTCCTAGTTCTGGTAAAATGATAATAGCCATTGCAAAAGGTAAACTGAAATTTTTTAGTGGAGGAGGACGTAATATCGTTTATGTAAACGATGTTGCTACAGCTATTGTAAATGCATTAGAGATGGGAGAAATCGGAAAATATTATATAGCGGGTAATGAAAATTTGTCATATAAGGAGTTTTTTACAAAAGTAAGTAGGATAGTTCACTCTAAAGCTCCAAAAGTAAAAATCCCTAATTGGGCTACAAAAAGTTTTGGTTTTGTTTTGGAAAAATCAGCAATTGTATTTCACAAACAACCTATGATTTCTTACCCTATGGCTAGGATTTCTTGTGAGAATCAATTTGCGGAAAGTAATGAAGCAATAGAAGAATTAAAGATGCCACAAACCCCTGTTTCATTAGCAATTAGTGAGTGTTTCGAGTGGTTTTTGCAGAATGGATATTGTAATAAACAAGAAGATATACAGTATGAAGCTTAATAAAATAATAAGGGCAATAGAGGAATTTGCACCACCGAGTTTACAAGAGTCTTATGATAATTCTGGCTTGGTAGTAGGAAGCCATAATACAGAAATTAACAAGGCGCTAATAAGTTTTGACATTACTGAGGAAGTGCTACTTGAAGCAAAGTCAATGGGTGCGAACCTTATCATTTCACATCATCCAATTATTTTTAGTGGTCTTAAGAAACTAAATGGAAAGAATTATGTAGAGCGATGTGTGCTTTTTGCAATTAAAAATGATATTGCTCTTTATGCTGCTCATACTAATCTTGATAATGTATTGGGAGGTACTAATAAGATTCTAGCAGAGAAATTGGGTTTAAAGAATATTAAACCATTATCTCCTCAAAAAGACACATTAATTAAACTTGTTGTTTTTGTGCCAACGAAGAATTTGGAAGAAGTAAAGAATGCAATATTTGATGCAGGAGCAGGTAAAATTGGTAAATACGATCAATGTAGTTTTTCTGCTAAAGGTATTGGCTCTTTTAGAGCTTTGGAAGGTGCTGAGCCATTTGTTGGTGAAATAAATAGTCAACATAAAGAAGAAGAGGTTAGATTGGAAACAATTCTACCTTCTTATCTGCAATTTGAAGTTGTACAGGCAATGAAGAATGTACACCCATATGAGGAAGTGGCATTTGATGTCTTTCCATTATTGAAAAAATCAAAAAATATTGGTGCTGGTATAATTGGTAGTTTAGAAAATGCAGAAGACACTATGGTGTTTTTGCAAAGGCTAAAAGAAATTACTTCAGCAAAATGTGTTAAACACACAAAGCCAATTAAGGATAAAGTTAAAAAGATTGCTCTTTGTGGAGGAAGTGGTGCTTTTTTAATTGGAAATGCCAAATTTGCTGCTGCTGATATCTATATTTCAGGCGATATTAAGTATCATGAGTTTTTTGATGCTGACAATAAAATGCTAATTGCAGATATTGGTCATTACGAAAGTGAACAGTTTACGCAAGAATTATTATTTCAGATTATTACGGAAAAATTTCCTACATTTGCAGTCCAAATTTCGGACTTCATAACGAACCCGATAAATTATTTGTAATCAAGAATTTAACTATATATAACTTATGAGCAAAGTTAAAGCTGGAGATTCAAAAGAAGTAAATTTTGCCGATGTTTCTATTGAAGAACGTTTAATTGCATTAGCTAGACTTCAGAATGTCGATTCTCAAATTGATAAAATTAGAATTATTAGAGGTGAATTGCCTCTTGAAGTTCAAGATTTAGAAGATGATGTACAGGGCCTAAAAACTCGTATTGATAAATTAAATGGTGATATTGAAGAGATTCAGCAAGGTATTAAGGATAAAGAAGCTATCCTAATGGAAGGTGCTGACCTTATCAAAAAGTATGAAGCGCAAAGAATGAATGTACGTAATAATCGTGAGTACGATTCTTTGACAAAAGAGATTGAATACCAGGGTCTGGAAATTCAAATTGCTGAGAAAAGAATTAAAGAATTTCGTGCTTCTATTGAGATGAAGAATGAAGTTATTAATCAAGCAAAAGAAAAATTAGCAGATCGTGAAGCTGACTTAGATCTTAAGCAAAACAAATTAGCTGAAATTATCTCAGAAACGGAGAAGGATGAAGATGATTTGAATAATAAGTCAACGGCTGCTGAGGAATTTATTGAGCCTCGCTTATTGTCTGCTTATAAAAGAATAAGAAGTAATGCACGTAACGGCTATGCTGTTGTGCCAATCGACCGTGATGCTTGTGGAGGTTGTTTTAATAAAATACCACCTCAACGCCAATTAGATATTCGTATGCATAAAAAAATTATTGTTTGCGAATATTGTGGTCGTATCCTAGTTGATAAAGAAATTATTGAAACAGCTTCTGCTGAATAAATAATATAATAATATCTGTTAAAACGGTCAATTCCATAGGGGTTGATCGTTTTTTGTTTTAAGAATTCATGTATTTTTGGAGAATTAATAATTGTAAATAAGTTTTGTGAAATACCTTAGGCTAGTCTCTTTAATAATATTTATATCGTTTTCTGTGTTGGCAAGTGCTAGTATAGAAACTAATAGCAACTGCAAAGCTGCTTATAAAGCTGTATTGTCACTTAGGTTGAATTTGGCTCATACTATACTCAATAAGGAATCTAAAGCAAATCCAAATAATGTCGTTGTAGATTGTATTAGAACATACGCATACTTTATGGAATATGCCATTAGCTCAAAGAAGGAGGCATTTGATAATTTTGAATATTTTTTAGATAAAAGCATTGATAAATTAGAAGATGAAGATGAGAATAACCCTTATAGGTTATACTATATTTCTGACCTTTACATAGAATCTGCTTTTGCTAATGCTATGGAATCCAATTTTATTACCGCAGCTTTCGACTATAGAAAAGCCTATAATGCTGTTTATGATAATTATGAATTATATCCCAATTTTATACTAAATAAGAAGTCACTTGGTGTAATGAATATTGGTGTTGGAAGTGTTCCAAAATCTTATACTTGGATATTGAATCTGCTTAATCTTAGTGGAGATATTAATACTGGTTATAAGCAACTTGAGGATATGCTTAATCTGAGTATCGACAATTCAGATTATAATTATTTATTCGTTGAAACATTAATGATGTACTCTTTTACACAAGGCAGTTATACTAATGCTAGCAGTAGATCAGAATTGCTTGATAAAATTTATAGTGATTCAATATATGTTAATAAATACAAGGATAATCAATTTTTTATGTTCTCAAAAAGTTCATTTCATTCTCATTCCAACAATAATGAAAAGCTGATTGAGAGTTTGAGCCTTGTTCAAGAAGAGTATACTTCAAACCAATATAAATTATACTACTTAGATTATATGTATGGTGAAGCATTATTGCATAAACTTGACATAAATAGTTTAAAATACTATGATAGATATATCAATAGTTTCACGGGGACTAATTACATAAGAGCCTGTTTGCAGAAGTCGGCATGGATAAATCTAGTTACTAAAGGAGAAAAGTATTATCAGCCTTATATGCAACAAATTATTGACAAAGGAACGGATCTAGTTGATGCCGATAAATTGGCTCTAAAAGAGGCAGAGTCAGGAATTGTCCCCAATGCATATTTGCTAAAAAGTAGAATGCTATTTGATGGGGGATATTATATCAAAGCTGATTCAATTATTAGTTTGGCCAATACAAATGGTAAAATAATTACTTTTAAAGACAAGCTAGAATACACCTATAGAAGAGGTAGAATCTATGATGAATGGGGTAAGTTCGATAAAGCAGAGCTCTATTATAAAAAGTGCATTAAAGAAGCCAAAGATTATCCATATTTCTATGCGGCAAAATCAGCTTTAGAATTGGGATATTATTATGAAAATATTGGAAATACAGCTCAAGCAAAGAAGATGTATGAGCTAATTTTAGACCTAGATTTTGATGAATACCAAAACAGTATTACACAGAAAGCAAAATCGGGATTGAGTAGATTAGAATAATAATATTTAGTTGCTAAGGCTAAATATTATTATTCTAATTCAATTCTTTACTCTACTATAATCTTATGAACCTTAGTATAAGTGTCGAAAACAAGAGTAACAAAATAAATTCCAGGAGCTTGATCTCTTAAATCTATTTCTGTACGATTTGTATTAAGATTCTCAATATCCTGTATAAGAAGTTGTCTACCCATTATATCGTTAACAACGATGGTATTTGCTATTTTACCTTCAAAATCTATGTAGAACTTTCCATTACTAGGATTTGGATAAACAGAAGTGGCATTTGAAGGATGAAGTTCTTCGTAACTAAGTGGATAATCAATAGTAAAATTATAGATTAATGAGCTTCCAAAATCTGCTTCAAAATTCTTAATAGGCATATTATTTAGTTTTCGGAAAGATACATAACCATTACCATCATTATTGGCAAAGAATTTTAGCCCATCGCCATCACTGTCAAGAACTTCTAATTTATAACAGCCAACTCCAAGATGGAAAGTGTCTTTATAAAGCTTTTTATTTGCTAGGCCAGATTTAGAGAAAATAACATCACCAGTACTATTATATATCTTATATGAAGTTTCATAGCCTGCATTATTAGTATATAAATACACTTGGAACTCCGAAGGAACGACCTCTGGAATAACAAAATCTGTGGTGTACTCATTATTAAAAGAATATTCATCGGCAGCTCCATTTGGGTTTACAACTTTAGCATGAAATATATTATTATTTGGAGATAGGCTGCTCCATAATGCAGAGTCTGCAGTAACATTAACTTCAAGACTTTCATTAAATTTTAATAAACCAGTCCAATGATAAGTGTTTGGATTGTTATTATTGTTTACCCAATATTTAATATCTACAGAAGTTAATGGAGTTTTACCATTATTCTTAATAATAATGCCAGGATTTGCACAAATTGAGTTTGTACGTGCATATTCAACCTTGGTAGTAGGAGCAGTAATATCAATAACTGCAGCATCTAAAGTAAAATTGGTATCACCATATGATACTATTTGATTATTTACAATATATCTAGAGGTACCAGTTGCCATATCTATTCCATAATCGATATTAACTTCATTATTAGCATTCACATAATCTGTAATATTATATTCATTCATCTCTGTTGGGCTACCAGGACACCAACCAGCTCTATCAAAAATCCAAGTTCCTCCTTGAGGATAAATGGGGTTTTTGCCACAAGTTTTCCATACTGGCCATATAAATTCTTTACTTCCTCCGTTCAAATTAATATAATGGTTTCTTGCAATAAATTCACCTTCTTGACCATGACCAGTTATTGAAGAACGTATCTTGAAACCCTTAGCATTTGAAGGTAATTTTACATCTTTAGGTGCAAAGTATTTATCAGAACTAATATCTGCAAATGACTTATAATGCACTGGCCAAATCTGACGAATATCGATAACCTTTCGTGCAGGAGTACCAACTATAAAAGCAAATTTAATATCCATGTCTTCTTGCCATTGTCCTCCACGTTCTACTGTCATTCTTTTTGCTCCTCTTAAAATTGGAGTAAAATCGGTAACATCAAAGGTCCAAGTTTTACCATTAGGTCCAAGATTTAAGTTAATTCCATAAGGTGTTACAAACGACATTATTTCAAACTTCATTGGAGAGCGTTTTAAATAACTTAAATCTGTAATAGTAACAGTTCCATCTTTTGTGTGAATAATACTGTCTATTATTGCATTAGTGTTTGCATCATAGATATACTCATTCCCCAATTGCCAAAAAGTTGTATCCATTACAGTAGCAATCTCATCTGAATAAATAGTTCCAGCCTTACTTATTATATTGTATTCTTTAACATTATGTCCTGTAAGCATAAGAGTATCAAGTACAGTGTCATTTGAAATAGTTAAATTATAGTTTCCTTGTAAAAATGTTGTATTTGGTCTATTTGAAGTTTCTTTAAGAGATTTGAATAAATCAACGCCATTAATAGAAGACCATAAATAATTGTTGACAGTATGTGCAGTTCTATTATTTACTGAAGCATCATGTATAATGCTGCCGCTATTCTCATCAAGTTTGTAATAGGCTTGTAAATGTGAATAATTACTGTGAGTATTATTTATTGAAGTGTACATCCAGTTTTTAATAGTTGATGCTGTTAATACAGTATCCCAGATTCTAACTTCATCAATATTTCCATTGAAATATCTATTATTTATTCCTCTACTTATTCTTACATTAATTCCTGAAGTATCAGTATTTATTATCTTGTTGGCAGTAGTTAGACCTGTTTCAAGCACACCATCAACATATAATTTTATGCTAGTTACGCTATTTCCAGTAAGTACGCATGCTACATGATGCCATTTGCCATCATTAAGCAAAGTAGTTCCATATGTATAACCTCCATACACCTCAACTCTTAATTGACCGCCACCATTTACTCTAAAAACCCATTTTTTACCTCCGTTATTTTTACCCCAACTTACAATTTCTTTATCTGCAGTGGTTGTTTTTATCCAAGCTTCTATTGTTCTAGAATGTGCTCCAGCAACACCTTTGTACGAGTCAGCTTCGATATAATTCACTCCATCAAAATTAAATGAATTATCATCAGTACTTAGTATTCCCATATTTTGATTTGTAATAGTCCCATTGAAACTTAGTCCGTTGATAGTTTGGCTGTTTGAATATGAGTATTCTACAATTATGTTTGAGTTTCCATCCCAAATAAAGGGAGTGAAAAATTGTATTCTATTTTGTCCTGTTACAAAACTGTAATTATGAAAATAAACCTCTGTAAATCCTGTTGTATCGGGAAAAGAGTCTGTTAATACAGTTTTTGTACTTGGTTTTATTTTTATTCTTAGAAAGTCAGCATTACTTGAGCCATTTATTGCATCAAGAATAATCCCGTCTATATTTCCAGCAGTAACACCAGCAGTAATTAACTCGTTCTTAGTAAAAAGATATTGTCTTTTTGCATTATTTGAGTTTGCTTTTATTAGCTCATCATTAACTAAAGTACCACTTCCTACTGTTGATTGAGTATCTGAGATAATACTGTTTAGAACTACATTTTGCTGAAAATAACGATAGTATGCATTTAAAGGAGAAGCAATATAGTCAAAACTACTTCCTGTGAAATTAGAAATTGTATGACTTTTATGGCTTGCTCCAAAAGAGTCAACTCTTGATGAATCATGGATATATGTATTACAGCTATAATCCCACTCACCACAGCCGATATCTGTTTGACCCGAAATAGGAGGAGACACATTTCCATCTTTACATCTAATATTATAATACATTAATATTTTTTCAAAATGAATTGAAGTATCAGAAGGGAAATTCATAACCGAATCTCTAATTCCTGGAGACCATCCATTAATGCCATAAGTTTGAGAATAATTAAAAGTGGATACTATGATAGTATCACCAGGATTTTGAGCTTTTGCAAAAAAAGCTATTGCTAAGAAAAGCAAAAAAATAGATAATTTTTTCATAATTAAAGTAGTGTGTATGTGTGTGTTGTTATAAAGTGGCAAAAGTAATTAATAATTTGACAATTAGTTAATTTGATAGTAATAATATCCTTTATTTAGAATTGTTATAAAATATAAAGGTTGAGTCAAATTTTCTAAATTAAGCCCAATAAATCCCTACATTTGAGGTTTTTCTATAAAATAGAAAATTTAACACACATTACAAAACAAACTAACCAAAATATGAGTACAAGCATTATAGGCCGCTCCATAGGCGAGTCGGTAACTCTTAAACTAAATCAAACTTTCGCTGTTCTTAAATCAAAAGGCGAACCAGTTATTCATCTCGGAGGAGGTGAGCCAAAAAGTAAAGCTCCAATTGATGCAATTACTGCCATTGCTTCTCACTTAAATAGTGGCGAAGTGCGTTATGCTCCTGTTGATGGAAGTATAGATATGAAAAAGGCGATAATTCGCTATACTCGTGAGCACTACAATCGCCAAGTTGAACCAGAAAATATCATTGCTTCTAGCGGTGCTAAGCAAGCATTAATGGTTGCTCTTCAGGCTATTCTTGATCCACAAGATGAGGTTATTTTTCCTTCACCTTATTGGGTTTCTTATACCGAAATGGTAAAACTTTGTGGAGCAGTTCCTGTTCCTGTTGTGCCTGAAGATGGTACTTTCACTCCTCGTATGAGCGATATTACTCAAAATGTTACTTCTTACACTAAAGCTATTATTATTAACAGTCCTAACAATCCATCTGGTGCTGTTTATCCAGCTTCATTCATTAAAGAAATTGTTGAATATTGTGAGCAGAAAGGTCTATATCTTATTATGGACGATATCTATCACTTATTGACTTTTAATGGTGTAAAAACTACTAATCCATTTGATTTCGTTAAGGATTTTAGTGATAATAATAAGTTGATTATAATTAATGGTGTTTCCAAAGCTTATGCTATGACTGGTTTTAGAATTGGTTGGGCTGTGGCAAATAAGAAA
>Ga0256827_10001956_pt1 | contig 13319 bp, 14 predicted proteins | sample CV84metaG_FD_185977 | JGI IMG/M metagenome (GOLD analysis project Ga0256827, IMG submission 185977) | Hydrothermal vent microbial communities from East Pacific Rise, Pacific Ocean - CV84 | ecosystem: Environmental > Aquatic > Marine > Hydrothermal vents | place: Pacific Ocean: East Pacific Rise... | reverse complement strand
TGACATTCTTCAATTATCTGAGTTTATACAAAAACAAGTTTTTAATAAATTCTCAATAAATTTAGAACCCGAAGTTATTATTTTATAAAAATTAATACTATCCTAAAAACACAACATTAATAATAAAATACCGGTTTATCCTTTATTATATTTTCTTTATTCCTTAGCCAACGATATACTGTATGGTATTTTAATCCTGTTACTCTTGCAATATCCGATGCTGTCATATTTTTTTTAGACAATTTCATTACAATACTTTTTATATCCTTATCGTATCGAGGTGATGATGTTTTTGATTTGCAATAACGCTTACGTATACGTGCTATTGACATTTCAGAAACACCATATTCTACACTTATATCCTTTGCAAACTCTCCATTATCTAACCTTTTTGCTATTTTTATTGCATCTTCGTAAGATATTGATGAACTGCCTCTATATTTTCCACCCATCTGTTTTTTTAATAACAGATTCTTTTTATACAAATCTTTATCTGTACCCCATTTAAGATTTTTATAATGGTTATCGGATAAATCATTTATATGTAATACATACTTATGTGTTATTGGTTTTCTATTTGGAATAAAAGCCATTGCTACAATACGATGAACATAAAAGCTCCGACCTTTAATACTTACTGCATTATACCCTTGGCTATTTCTTGCACCTTTAATACAATGTTGTTTTAAAACTTTATTATTAAACTTTACAATAGAGCCATCTTCGTTCACCTCCACCAAACCGGAAACTCCTTTAAGTTTTGTGTTCTTAAAATTATCCATAGTAAAATTACTTTAATAATTAATAAATATATCTACCCTATTTTTATCTTGTATCTAGCAATACAGTAACACTAAATTAAAAATTATAAACAAATAACACAAGTATTATTGTAACTTGTTAATCTCGCTCTGAACAAAATTCATTAATTCTGTAATATATTCTTTATCAAAATTAAACTTTATTCCAGCCTGTTCATATACTTTAGGTATTGGTAACGAATACCCTAATTTTAATGCTTGTTTATAATTAGATAATGCTTGTTCTTTATTCTCTTTATAATTTTTCCATATTGCAATTGCTCCAAGCTGTGCAATGCCATATTCTATATAATAAAAAGGTACTTCAAATATATGTAACTGTTTCTGCCATTGATTCTGTTTATAATCTATTAAGTCTGAATAATCAATAATACTACTACCAAACTCTGTTGCTATTTTCAACCACTCTTTATTCCTTTCTTCTACAGTATGTTTTGGATTATTATATAAGAAATGCTGAAACTTATCCACAGAAGCAATCCACGGAAGTATTGTTAATACATCTTGTAAATGTACTCTTTTGGCTCTTTTTAATTCATTTTCATCTGTAAAAAAATGATGCCAATAATCCATTGTCATTAGCTCCATACTCATTGATGCCAACTCTGCTATTTCTGCAGGTGTTTCTTTAAAACTAACCAATTCTAAATCGGAACATAAAAAAGCATGTACTGCGTGTCCTCCTTCATGCATCATTGTAACAACATCTCTTAAGTTACCTGTTGCATTCATATATATAAATGGTATATTACTCTCGTGAAGAGGGTAATTGAAACCACCGGGAGCTTTATTTTTTCTTGAGTCTAAATCTAAGTACCCATTATCTTTCATCTCTTGTAAATATTCTCCAAAATTTTCATCTAGCTCTGAGAATATAGTTATAGATTTCTCTATTAATTCATCTTGAGTACTAAACGGTTTGAGAGGTTGCCGGTTATCTTCGTCAACATCTAAATCCCATGGTCGTAATTTATTTAGCTCTAATTTATTTTTACGGTTCTTTAAAATATCATCTAATATTGGCTTAACAACATTAGATATGCTGGTATGGAATTTCTTGCAATCATCGATACCATAATCAAAGCGTCCCATACTCTTAAATTTATATTCTGTAAAGTTTTTAAACCCTGCATTTACTGCTATTTTATGTCTCAAATCTATTAGGTCTGTTAATAGTTGGTTTAAAATATCTTTATCTTGTAATCTCCTATTATTTATTAATTTATAAATATTTTCTCTTACCTCTCTATTGTTCTCTTTTAAATAATTAGCAGCTTGTTGTAATGTTATTTCTTTTTCATCATATTTTATTAGCATTTTTGATGATATGATACCGTACTCTTGTTCTTTTTGTTGTACTTCTGCTTCCAAAGGAATATTTTTTTCGCAAAAAATCTCAATATCTTTTTCAAGCTCTCTTAATATTGTAAAAAGTCTATCTTTATCAACCAATGCTAAAACTTTATCACTATAGAATTTTTTATCTAATTTATTAGAATATATTGAAATTTGAGGTTCAATATTTGTAATAAAATTATTAAAATACTCTGCTAATTTGCTATCTGCTGTATTACAATTCATTTTGATATATCGCCAAGCAAGGTCTTCTTCCAAAATACTTTCTAATTCACTTCTATCTAATAACCATTGCCACACACTATCTATTGAATCTAAATCTCTATTGAGCAAATCATCAAATAATGATTTTATATCATCAAATGTATTAATTACTAATTTTTTATTTACAAAATTTCGTTTTAACTTATTTGCCATAACTATCTTATATTTAACTATATAACTTAAGAGTCTTTTGTCTGTAATTTATAACTGCTTTGTATTTTACAAGAAAATCGCCACCCAATAATCCCATAATATTTTTATCTGTATATTTTTTATAAATACTGTTAATGTGAGCCAAATCAAGTAGTACGCACTGATAATTTTCAATTACTAAATCACCAAATATTATTTTTGAAAGATATCCAACTTTAGTTTCTGATATTAGTGCATTTATACCTGAAGAGTCTTGTTCGTCTACTATATTTACATCTGTGCAAACATCTTCTATCTGATTTATATCAAAAACGGTTCTAGAAGCACCTGTATCTATTATAAGATTACTTTTGATGTTATTTATCTTTACATCTATCATCAAATGGAAACTATTATCTTCCAACTTTATTATTTCAATAGGTATAATTACCATTTATTGTATAATTTTTATTACTACAAAAGCACTATGTTGAGTATTTGAGTAATTTAAGTGTATTTATAAAAAAAGAGATGATTAAGTCATCTCTTTTTTTTATCTATTTAATTAATTTTCTTAATTTTTCAAATATACTATCTGCTTCTTTTTCTAACTGTTTTCTTAAGTCTTTAAAATATTTACTTGTATAATTATCTGTATTATTAATTTTACCTATCATTATATTTCTTAAATCAACAGCTTCTTCTATAAGTTTTACTGCATTCTCTCTTTTGTCTGAGTTATATGCAATAAATGTGTTACAATCATCAATTATCTCTGTAATAAGATAATTAACTTCATCTTTCATTCCTCTAATTGTTGCCATTTAAAAGTATTTTAGTTTTTATTAATTAAACACCACAAGTTGCATTAGGGTCTATCTCTACTACTTTTGTTGCACTATATTTTTTATTTCTATCATCTATAATCTTTGTTAATTTTTCAGACATTTCTGCAAATATCTTTCCTACTATAGAATTTGAATCTGTTGCAGCAGGCACCCCCGAATCCCCACCTTCTCTAACACTCTGCACTATAGGTATTTGTGCTAAAAAATTCATATCCATTTTTTTAGCTAAATCTTCACAGCCTCCTTTTCCAAATATATAATACTTGTTATTTGGTAATTCTTCAGGTGTAAACCAAGCCATATTTTCTATCAACCCAAGAACCGGTACGTTTATTTTTTCTCCTTTAAACATATTTATTCCTTTTATAGCATCAGCAAGAGCTACATCTTGTGGAGTACTAACAATTACTGCACCTGTTACAGCTACAGATTGTACTAATGTTAAATGTATATCACTAGTTCCCGGAGGTAAATCTATTAATAGATAATCTAACTCCCCCCAGTCTCCTTGTAATAACAGTTGATTTAATGCACCTGTAGCCATTGGACCTCTCCATACTAAAGCATCATTTGGATTAACAAAAAAGCCAATAGATAGCATTTTTACTCCATATTTTTCTATAGGTATTATAATCTCCTTATTACCTTTTTTTAATACTTGAGGTCTCTCATTTTCAACATCAAACATTTTTGGTAGTGATGGCCCGAATATATCGGCATCAACCAATCCTACTTTTGCTCCGGCTTTTGCTAGAGCAACGGCTAAATTTGATGATACTGTTGATTTTCCTACTCCACCTTTACCAGATGCTATTGCTATAATATTTTTAACTTTTGATAGTGGTTTTTCCGGTTCTTCTTCTTGTGTTGTCATTGCTTTTATATTTCCTCTAATTTGTACATCTTTACCTAATCCTTCTTCTATAGCCTTAACACAAGCTTGCTTTAAATTTGCAATATTTGTTGTATTATTACTACTAAACACTAGAGAGAATGATATTTTATTCTCTACTATCTCTAAACCTTGCACCATTCCTAATGTAATGATATCTTTTTTTTGTTCAGGGTGAATAACCTTTCTTAAGGTACTAAACACCTGTTCTGCACTATATGACATAATTTTAATTTATATTTTATTTATTTAATAAATTTCCACATCATAAGACATTCTTGCCTGAATGCCTTGTATATTTTTAAGTGTATTTATTTTATTGTAAAAATAAAACTTATCACCTAAACTATTTTTTATGAATCTTATTGATATATCTCCAGTTATCTCTTTTACCATCTCTTCTATTGGGTCTAATTTCTTTGGAAGATTAATAGTTTTATACTTTGTTAATCCTGCTCTTTGTGCTGCTATCTCTTTTGCTCTTTCTAAACCACCAAATTCATCTACCAAATTAATGTTTTTGGCATTTATAGCACTCCAAACACGTCCCTGCCCTATTTTATCTACATCTTCTACAGACATTCCTCTACCTTTAGCAACATGCTCTATAAATACATTATAAAACTCATCTACTCCGCTTTGTATAATTTGTTTTTCCGCTTCAGACATTCTTCTTGTTAAATTTGGCATGTCTGAGAATCTATTAGTTTTAACACCATCAAATGTTACACCTAATTTTTTATTCATTAACTCTTGTGCATTAAATAATAATCCGAAAACTCCAATAGAACCTGTTAATGTTGTAGGATTGGCAACTACAACATCAGCAGGACACGATATATAATACCCACCCGATGCTGCTAAATCTCCCATAGAAACTACTATAGGCTTATTTCTTTTTGCTAAAATAACCTCTCGCCATATAATATCTGAAGCTAACCCACTTCCTCCGGGTGAATTTACTCTTAAAACTATTGCTTTTATTGTTGTATCGATACTTGCTTTATGTATTGCTTTAACTAAACTACTTGCTCCGATTGTTCTCTCATCACTTTTACCCATTTTTATTTCACCAGATGCATATATAATTGCTATTTTATCTTTACAGTTATTATTTGTTATTTTATACTTTGAGTATTTATTTAATTTAATAAAATTTATCTTATCAGCATTTTTTGAATTTACCAAAGTTGCTAATTCCGATAAAACTTCATCTTTATATTTAACAGCATCTATAATTTTATATCTAACAGCATCTTTTGTCGTTCTTAAATATAAATTATCTGCAATATTATTTATCTGTTCTACAGAAAGGCCTCTAGATTCTGCTATTCCTTGAGATATATAATCCCAGATAGATTTTAAATATATTAATGTCTGTTTTTTATTTGCCTCACTCATTTTATCTAACATAAAAGGCTCTATTGCACTTTTAAATCTACCATGTCTGAAAATCAATGGTTCTACACCTATTTTCTGTAATGCATTTTTAAAAAAAACGACCTTTGCTTGCAGTCCTTTAAGTTCAATTACTCCTACCGGATTCATATATATGCTATCTGATACAGAAGCTAAATAGTAAGTTGATTGTGTCATGACATTTGCATACGTATAAATAAACTTACCACTACTTTTAAAATCTATTAATACATTGCGAATTTCATCTATAGTTGATATACCTGCCGGAATGTATGATAAATCCATAAATATCCCTTTGATATTTATATCTGTTTTTGCTTTTTTAATATTATCTATTATATCATTAAGTCCTAGTTTTATTTCAGGTTCAAATGTTTGGAAATTAAAATTATCTAAGAACTTATCTGAAGATCTATCTGTTATTTCTTTATCGAGTTTTAAATATAAAATTGTATTCTTTTTAATATTTACACTTTCATTTCCGCTTGATAATGACACTATAACCCCTACCACTCCTAACAATATAAAAACACCTATTATTGTATATACTGATAATCCTACAATTGTTGCTAATGTATATTTAAAAAAACTCTTCATTATATCTATATATTAATTTATCGTCTAAACTGATATGTATTAGAGTATTCGCGTCCAACGTAAACACCAACACATCCTTTTTGTATTTTTGAGGCTTTATCTACTGAAACTTTTATTGATATCAACTGTGTTTTATTTGGTTTTGCTACCCAAAATGGCTCCTCAGCTTTTCTACTATCGTAAACAAGTTCTTTTATAGATGTTGTTTCTCTAATCCATGTTGTATCCATCACTTCCTCTTCTCCTTCGAGAATACGCTCTCCATCTATGTTGTACAAATAAAATCCATTTGGATCTTTTCTATAAATAAGTTTCTTTTTAGGTTTAACCCCATTCATAACCCTATTAAATTTTTTACGTGGTACTATTATCGTAAAATCGATATTTCCCAACTTCTGTTCTCCTACAACAAATATTCTGTAATTTTGTTTTGAATATAATACAACATTTAATGTTGTTGTATCTCCATTACTCATTTCTAAAAATAAAGACTGCCCTCTATAATCAAAATCAAGACGCATCTCTTTTGATGCTAATTTTTTCTTTGCACAATTTTGTGCATTTATTTGCAATGCAATAAATAGTAAAAACAAAACACTCATTGTTTTTATTAAGAATATTATTATTTTACTATTATATTTCATTTTTTAGTCTATATATTTATTTCTTAGTGATTGTACTGCATTTGATATATCAACAAATTGTTTTTTTGTTATAATTGTCTCTTCATCATTAAAATACAACATATCAAATTCTTCTTGTATTGGTTCCAAGTCTTTGATAACATCTAATATTAATTTATTATTTACATTGTTATGTAAATAACCTAATAAATTATCTAATAATACTTGTTGATCTGCTATTCTTTCTACTATAGGGTTACTCATATCTATACCATCTACTGATTCTATGGCTAGATAAAGACCTTCTACCCAACCTCCTACCAACATCAAGCCTAATAAATACTCATAACCTTGCTCTTCTAAAAACTGCTTTGTAGAATAATAAGAATCTGCAGATATATCCATTAACGAGTCTACATTTGTTATATTCTTATTTATTCTATTTGCTATTTTCTCTCCATAACCATCATCTAATCCCAAACTACTTGCTAATTTTCTTGAGACATCAAAATATTCTATTGTTTTTTGAACATCTTCAAAAACTGAACAATATGCCAAATCTGCTGTATATATACCAAAATTTATTGCCTTTGCTTTTACTGACATATATTCGCTATACTTATTTGCCTTATGTATTTTATTATATAAAAATGGTGAATCTATTTTTTTAAAGAAAATAAACATCTCCATTGGTGATGGTATTTTATAATTGACTCCTACATTTTTAATTTCTATAAAATTCTCATATAAAACTGTATTTGGTATTATTGTATTTTTATCATCCTCTTTTTTACTTGATTGACAAGATGAGAATAGAACTATACTCCATATATTAAATAAAAATAATATTTTACTAACACTCATCTTATACATATTTCTAGTAATATTACACTCTTTTACAAATTTATATATTTTTTTTGTTCTAACAACTTAATATCTTACTCTGATTCGTTTTGTTTAAATCTCAATAATTTAAAATCGATACCATCAAAAACACCGTAAGAAAATTGTGTAATCCAATCTCCTAAATTTATATAACTACTATTTTGTTCTATCTCAACATTAACCATTAAATGTCTATGTCCAAATACCAAATAATTGTAGTGTTCTTGTTTTAAAATTTCTTTTGCATACCCATACAAAATTTCATGTTCTATATCCTTATAAGACTCTACTGCCAATCCTTTTTTTAAGCGACTTGAATTTGACCAACTATGAGCTAACCATAATGAAAAGTTAGGGTGTAATCTACTAAATAAAAATTGTAAACTTGTTGATGTGAAAATCTTTTTTAATATTTTATAACCAAAATCACCTCGACCTAAGCCATCTCCGTGTGCTATATAAAATTTTTTATTGAATATTTTTTTTGTTAAACTATTTGTATGCAAAATAACACCTGTCTCTTTTATTAAATAATCAGATACCCACATATCGTGGTTTCCTGTAAAAAAATGTACTGGTATTCCCGAATCTGTTATTTCTGATATTTTTCCTAAAAACCTAACAAATCCTCTTGGAACTACTTTTCTATACTCGTACCAAAAATCGAATATATCTCCTACTAAATATATCTCTAAAGCATCTTCTTTTATATAATCCAACCACTTTACAAAGAGTTTTTCTCGCCACCTTGCTTCTTCAATATTAGGATACCCCAAATGCACATCGGATGCAAAATACACTCTCTTTTTGATACTTTTATTTTGCATATGATGAGGTTATCAATTCTTTATCTGAGAATATATCTTTCAATTTATTTAATAATTCATCGCCAAAAAGATTTTGTGCTATAACAATACCTTCTTTATCTAAAAGATAATTAGCAGGAATTGCTTTTACATGGTATTCTCTTGCAACTTTACTATTCATATAGTTTAATTCACTCACTTGGTATTTCCAATACAATTTATCTTCTCTAATAGTATTTTTCCAATCTTTTTTAGTATGCTCTATTGCTACCTGAAATATTTCAAATCCTTTTTTCTTATACGTTCTATAAGCTTTTCTTAAATTTGGATTTTCTTTCCGACAAGGTCTACACCAAGATCCCCAAAAATCTACAAGTACATACTTTCCTTTTAATGACTCTAACCTCAGTGTATCTCCATAAACATTTGGCAATGAAATACTTGGTGCTTTTTTACCTATTATTGAATATTTATCTTCGTAATTATTATTATCTCTTAATCTTTCTTTAGAATAACTAATATAAGATTGCATTATTTTTACAATATCAACTGTATCAAAACGATTATACAATGCGGTATCAACCATCTCAAAATATTGTAAGTCATTTTTTATTGTAAATAAATGCCTATTGTAATCTAGTTTTAAGCTTAATGCGATATATGATGCTATTGAATTTGAATGCTCTTGTATATACTCTTGTAAATATTTTTTTTCTGTATCATATACTGAATCGCTAATAAATTCTAATCTTTTTATTATTACATCTATTTTAGGATTCAACTGATTTTTCATATAAAAATCGTCTAATGTATCTAATATTTGTATGTTTTTATTATGCTGTTTTATTATTAAACTAATTTGCTTGGAGTCATTAGAACCTTCTACTGTATACGATTCTATTAAATTTTTATATTTTGCTTTTATTACCACTGTTTCATTTGGTAATGGTGCAACTCTTAAATAATCTGATTTTTTAAAAAAGAATATGTAATCACCCGGTTGGCTTGTCTCTTTTTTAACAGTAAATTTACCATCAATATCTAACAATATACTATCTGGTTTTAATCCTATTTTTGTCATATCTAAAACCTTAATATACCTACTTCCTGCACCATCTATTGTTGCGTTAATTGTATATTTTACAGGTTCTTTTTTACACGATGTAAATATAAAAAATACTATTACCAATGTTTTTAGTAAATACTTCATTTCAATAGTTTATTTTAATTTTTTTATAAAATATTATTAATATTCTCAGGCGGTTGTGCTAACACTGCATTATTTCCATTTACTACTATTGGGCGATGCAATAGTCTTAAATTTTCTGATATTATTTCGCACCATTCTTTATCTGTAAACTCTTTACCTTTTAAGTTTTTCTTAAAATACTCTTCGTGAGTACGTACTAATTCGAATGGTTTTAATCCTGTTTTTATAGATAAATCCATTATATCTTCCGGTGATAATAAAACCTTTAAATATTCAATAATCTTATGTGGTATTGTATTATCTACTAAATATTTTAATCCGGCTCTACTTTTTGAACACCTAGGATTATGGTATATTTTTAACATATTATATTATTTTAATTTGCATCGTAATTACCAATGAGTGATACTACTGTAACTGCACACCCCGGTTTTGCCTCAACAAATGACATTGATAAGTAATAAACTTGTGTTTTTGCACAAAAAAACTCAAAAGCATCGTAAGTTGTACCATCGGATTTATCATAATTACTACCATAAAACTTCGAAAAATCGTATAATTTTAAAACAACTTGATCTTCACAAGATGTATCTGCTTTTATATTAAATCTGTAATGTGTGCCTTTATGTAATAATATTGTAAATTCTTTTTTTGGTGGTTTCTTAATATTGTTTCCTTTAGGTAATCTCACTCTAAAATCTTTTAAATATGTAGCCTTACCTATCTCCTGTACAACCACTTCTTTTAATGCCATTCCACATTGAGCATACAGTACTCCGGTAAAAATAATACTCAATACAAACAATAGTAATTTAACAGTTTGTATTTTATAAATATTACTCTTTTTCATACTTAATATATAATATTAAAATTTATGCTGAAATTTAAACACAATCATTCAATTATAAAAATTATTTTCCACCAAATTTCATTAAATATGTTTTTAAAAAATCATCTATATTACCATCAAGCACCGATTGTACATTTGATGTTTCGTAATTTGTTCTATTATCCTTTACTAACTTATATGGGTGTAATATATAACTCCTTATTTGAGACCCCCACTCTATTTTCTTCTTTGAACCTTCTACTTTAGCCTGTTCTTCTTGTTTTTTTCTTAATTCTAATTCGTATAATTGAGATTTTAATAAGCGTAATGCATTTTCTTTGTTTTTATGCTGAGATCTGGTTTCCGTGTTACCAATTACTATACCTGTTGGGATATGATGCAATCTAACTCCTGTTTCTACTTTATTAACGTTCTGCCCTCCTGCTCCACTACTTCTAAATGTATCCCAAGTAATATCTCCCATATTTATTTTTATATCAATACTATCATCTATTGCCGGTGATATAAATACCGATGAGAATGTTGTTTGTCTTTTTCCTTGTGCATTAAATGGTGATATTCTAACAAGCCTATGCACACCACTCTCCCCTTTTAAGAAACCATAAACATAATCTCCTGTTATTTCAAGTGTTACAGTCTTAACCCCAGCCTCATCTCCTGCTTGATAGTTTAACTCTTTTACTTTGAAATTATTTTTTTCTGCCCATCTAATATACATTCTCATTAACATTTCTGTCCAATCAAGACTTTCTGTACCTCCTGCACCAGAATTAAGTTTTACTATTGCTCCTAAAACATCCTCTTTATTTCTGAGCATATTTTTCAGCTCTAAATCTTCAATAAGCTTTAATAAAATATCGTACTGTTCTCCTACTTCATCATCACTAACCTCATCTATTTCATTAAATTCTACAAGTACCTGTAAATCTTCTAGAGCTGTATTTACTTCATCGAATCCATCAATCCATTTTTTTACATTTTTTACTTTCTGTAACTGAATCTCTGCTTTTTTTGTATCATCCCAAAAATCTGGTGCTTGTGTTTTTTGTTCTTCCTCTTCTAATCTTATCTTTTTATCATCGATGTCAAAGATACCTCCTCAACGCATCTACACGTTTTTGTATTTCTATTGTTAATTCTTTATTGAACATATATTTATATTTACCCGCAAAAGTAATTACAATATACTTTATTACAAATTAAGTATATTGTTATTTTTTTAATCTATCAAATACTATATTAGGTTCAAACCCTTTTGATATTAAAAACCTTGCTACTTTTTGATTAATTTCAAACTCATCTTTCCCCTTAACACTCTTTTTCTTTTTTATTATCTCCGTATCTATTATATTTTTATAAGTAATTTCATCTATTTTATCTATATATGTTTCTATTATATTTACTTCTATGTTTTTATGTTTAAGATGGTAACGTATCTTTATTTTACCCCAATGGTTATACAATAATTTATCATTAATAAATGCTTTTACATATCTATTATGGTTTATAAAATTATCTTCTAGTAACCTTCTTATAATATATTCTCTATCTACCTCTTTAACCTCCCACCTATCTATTTTTTGCTCTATATCATAGATACAATACTCTCGCATACTACAAATATTCATACATTTTGATAATGCTTTCTCTCTATCCATCTATTATTTTTAAAGTCTATTTTATAGTATACAAAATTACAAAAAACTAATAAAATCTAGAAAAATATTTACTTAACAACCGTTATATTATTCAAAAAGTTCATCTTGTGTTAATTTAAAATTATCATATTTGTATTTTAAAACTATATGCTATGTTACATACAGATGAAAAAACATTATATAATGCAGTAATACTAACAATAAACAATAATGATGATATTATTGAAAATGGATTTATTACTATAAAAAGTGGCAAAATAATAGATATTGGTTATGGAAAACCTAATAAAAAAAACTTAATTGATATAAATGGTAAAATTATAATTCCCGGATTTATAAATACTCACACTCATCTTGCTATGACTATGTTTAGAGGATTAGCCGATGACTTACCACTAAAAGAATGGTTAGAGAATAATATTTGGCCTGCTGAGAAAAAACATCTAAATGAAGATAATATTCGCAAATATGTTAATATTGGGTTAAATGAAATGATAAGCACAGGAACAACAACCTTTTGCGATATGTATTTCTTTGCAGATATAACAGCAGAGGAGACTCAAAAGGTAGGATTACGTGCTGTTATGAACGAAGCTGTTATCGACTTTCCAACAAATAGTTACAAAACTATTGACACTGCAATAAATAAAGTATTAAAATTTATAAACAAATGGAGAGACAATCAATTAATAACCCCTGCAATATTATTTCATTCTATATACTCTTGTAACAAAGAGACTCTTTTACGTGTTAAAGAAATTGCAAATAAATATAATTTAATTATATCTACTCACATATCAGAAACTCAAGATGAAGTAAATCTATCTATTAAACAAAACAATAATACTCCTGCAAAATATCTACATAAATTAGGTCTATTAACAGACAAAACATTAGCTAGCCATTGTATTTGGCTAACCGAAGATGAGCAAAACCTTTTAAAAAAACAGAAAACAAA